>Ga0302324_100007824_pt1 | contig 22616 bp, 17 predicted proteins | sample Palsa_T0_1_FD_201949 | JGI IMG/M metagenome (GOLD analysis project Ga0302324, IMG submission 201949) | Peat permafrost microbial communities from Stordalen Mire near Abisko, Sweden - Palsa_T0_1 | ecosystem: Environmental > Terrestrial > Soil > Palsa > Peat permafrost | place: Sweden: Abisko...
TAAAATCTCTCCTGCGGCTGAAATGGCAGACCACAGCATGCGCTGAAGGAAGTGCTGTAGTTAGAACGAAGGCATCGAGCGGAATGGATTTCGCTTGGAAGGTGGTGGCCTGGCGGGAACGTCCAGAGAGCAGCTAACACCGTTAAGAATGAACGGTGTCGGCTATTCATCCCATGCGCGACAGGACTTCCGGAGGCAGAAAGGGGAAAGCGCCCCCAGCGGGGCCGGCAATCGTTGGCTTAAACTGTTCACGACCGACTGCGCGGCAAGAGGAGCTCAGCAACATGACAACGCAGATTTCTCCCATGCTGGCCGTGAGCGATGGAAGGGCTGCGATCGCCTTTTACCAACAGGCTTTTGGAGCAACGCTGTTGTGGGAATTAGAAGGCGCAATTGCCGGACTTTCGATTGACGAGGCGGAGTTTTTCCTGGCAGAAGAATCCCCCGAGTACGGCACGAGAAGCCCCGCCGGGTTCACTACAGTCAGAATTGAACTGTTTGTCGATGATCCGGTTGGCGTGCATGAGAGGGCGCGGTCTGCAGGAGCCATCAACCATAGTCCCGTCGAGGAACATCATCATTCGACGACTGGACCGCGTCCGATCAAACGAATGCTGCAAGGCGCGGTTGTCGATCCATTCGGACACATGTGGCTGATTGGGAAGATCCTGGATTAGTCCCGTGCTCGAGAAGATCGAATCGTACCCTTTGCACGGGGGCCAACTTCAACAGATCGCCGAGCGCTTCGGCATTCCTGTGTCACAGCTTCTGGACTTCAGCGCCAACATAAATCCTGAGGGACCGCCGTCATCGGTCGTGTCCACCTTACGTGCGAGTTTGGACGACCCCTCAGCATTGACGGAGTACCCCGATCTGCAGCTGACCGAACTCAGACAGGCGATCGCAGGCTATGCGCGGGCCGCCACACCGAACATTACCGCCGCCAATGGATTCGTCCCACTCCTCGAGGCGGTTTTACGTGCGTTACCAATTCGCCGCTGCCTGCTTCCGGTTCCAGCCTTCGTTGAATATCGCAAGACCCTTGGGCGCGCTGGAGTCGAGATAGCCCCCTACGCGCTGAGTCCGGCGTCGAATTTTAAGTACGATCCCGCTGCGATGGCCGCGGGAGGTGAGGACGCCATCCTGCTCGCGAACCCGCAGAACCCCTCGGGGATCTGTCATGATGCCGCTTTGCTTCGCGATCTGATCAGCAAGGCTGCCGAAAAGAGGAGGTACGTCTTGCTCGATGAGGCCTTCATCGACTATGTTCCGGAACACTCGCTCACGGCCGAAACCGATGAGTTTTCCAACTTGATCGTCTTTCGCTCGGTCACGAAATTTTATGGGATGCCCGGACTGCGGGTCGCCTACGCAGTCGCCAATCCCGCCCTTTCATTGTCGATCGGAGACCATGTCCCGCCATGGCCAGTCACGACACTTGCTTCGCGCGCAGTCAGCGCGGCTCTCGCCGACCGAGCCTATGCCGATCGCGCGAGAGCTCACAACCTGGAGCACCGCATCTCGATGCAGAAGGAGCTCGAGCGGCTGGGACTCTTGGCGTATCCCTCGTCCGCTAACTTCATCCTGTTCCGGCTCCCTGCAGGAATCGATCCTGACATCTTCTGGCAGCACATGATCGTCGAGCACGGTATTGTTCTCCGCGCCTGCGCAAACTACGAGGGTCTCCCCACCGGACACTTTCGCACCGCAGTCCGCACCAGGGAGCAAAACAACCGTCTGTGTGCGGCTCTGGCCCAAACACTGGAGACGATTCGGGGTTAACCGGGCTGGTGTAATATGAGTTTTGGAATCGTGCTACCCCTGCACCAGGATCCGTTGCTTGACAGCAGCAAATCGAGAGAGAGATGACGGTAGAAGTTACTCGACGCAAGATCGACACTTTGCCATCGATGCTCCGGGTGCTCTTCAACGATGGAGCGGAGAATACCCGCGGCAGGGTGCTCGGTATCTACTGTGTCTTGCTGGTGTTTAACGGAGCCGCCTGGCTCTGGGCCATCCTGGCCTTCCGTCATTTCCCGGTATTGCTTGGCACCGCATTTCTCGCCTACAGTTTTGGCCTTCGCCATGCCGTGGATGCGGATCATATTGCGGCGATCGACAATGTGACCCGCAAACTCATGCAGGAAGGCAAACGGCCGGTTGCGGTTGGCTTCATGTTTTCGTTGGGGCATTCGACGATTGTCGTGCTGGGATCGGTCGCCATCGCCTGGACAGTGGTTGCACTGCAACACCGCATGGATTCAGTCAGGCAGGTGGGAGGAGTGGTCGGCACGCTGGTGTCTACCCTCTTTCTGTTTGGCATTGCTTTGGTGAACCTGATCGTTTTGCGTTCCATCTATCGAACGTTCAGCCGGGTCCGCAGAGGTGAACCCTACGTAGAGGAAGATTTTGACCTGCTGCTCGCGAACAGGGGTTTGTTGGCCCGTTTATTTCGACCAATGTTCCGGATGATCACACGCAGTTGGCATATGTATCCACTGGGAGTGTTGTTTGGCCTCGGATTCGATACAGCCACCGAGATTGGAGTGTTAGGAATCTCTGCTACCGAAGCCTCGAAGGGGCTGCCGGTGTGGTCGATCCTGATATTTCCCGCACTTTTTGCTGCCGGCATGTCGCTCATTGATACAACGGATAACATCCTGATGCTGGGCGCCTATGGATGGGCCTTCGTCAAGCCTATTCGCAAGCTTTACTACAACATGACCATCACCAGCGTGTCAGTGGCGGTTGCTCTCGTGGTTGGCGGTATCGAAGCCCTGGGGCTCCTTGCCGACCAGTTCCACTTGAAGGGGAGCTTCTGGGATGGCGTCGTTAAGCTCAACGACAACTTCGGGACCCTTGGCTACTTCATTGTGGGATTGTTCGCCGTCAGCTGGATTGTCTCGATTGCGTTTTACAAGTGGCGACGCTTTGACGATCTCGAACTGGGCACCTGACAGAGCCTACTGCGTGGGAACCGCCTCCGTAAATTCAAAACCATGAGTGGGTGGCCCAGGTCTCGATTTCGAGACCTGGGGGTCATGCAGAGGGACCTTGGGGAATTTACAGCGGCCACTTTATGGAAGTGTCATGCGGAGAGCGTAAAAGTCCCAGGTACCGGCGTCGCGGACCATCAAGGGTGAATCATCCGGAGCCAGCCCCATCCAGTAGCCGACCAGAAAGGGCGCCCCGTGAAAATTCTTCAGGTCCACCACTTCTTCGAGCTTGTGACTGGCGACCGAGACGCGGAAGATCTGGTCTCCTCCCGCCAGGTGATTCAGAAAATAGATGTAGTCTCCGTTATGCGACCAACTAGGGTAACCAATGGACGCCTTGGCGACCTGAGTCCACTCCCGGGTAGCGAAGTTGTAAACGAAGAGCTCGTTTCCGTCGTTGGACATGGCCAGGAGACGGTCTCCCCTGGGTGACCAGCGCGGTGACCACAGGCCGTTTGATCCAGGCACAACCGTGACTTTGCGCGTGCGCAGATCAAGCAAACGGATCGCATTGATGCTGGCTGCGTCTTTTTCTGCGACCGCCTGTCCGCCAAAGGCCAGTGAATTTCCGTCAGGCGACCAGCTGGGGTCGGCCTGGTCTCGTTGGTCGGGTATGAGCTGCTGTACCGCGCCGCCCTGCGAGCTCACGATATAGAGTTGCCAGGGCTTGCCCGGCAGCTGGCCCATAAACGCAATCTGGCTTCCATCGGGCGACCAGCGCGGCATGTAGGCCAGCAGCGGAGGATAGGTCAGCTGCGAACGTTCACTGCCATCGGGCCGGCTCCGCCACACGCTCCCCTCCGGGTAGCTCATATAGGCGATCCATTTGCCGTCTTTTGAGTAGTCGATACCCGAGCCCTGAATACCAGGTGGCGCACCGGGAAAGAGTGGGCGAAATTCACGTGCTTTCGCGTCGAAGCGCATCAGCTGCCCCCGTGGCTGGATGGTGCGGACAAAAATCTGGCTCCCATCTATATCCGGCAACGGAGCAAAGGTGCTGGTTGGCCCGGAGGTCAACTGGACCGGCGCGTGATCTACGCGCTGGAACAGCCTGCCCGCCTCGCGCATCGCCCAGATGTCGGCAACACCGCCTCGGGTTGACTGGAAGACAAAATATCGTCCATCCGGCGTCCAGCTGCCGCAGCACTCCGCCGGCGGGCTATTCCAGCCGGTCAGTAGTTGGTGGAGGCCGCTTCCATCTAAGTTGATTTCCCAGATGGCAGAGCCGTTCGCGCCGTTTACCGTGAACCGCAACCGGCGCCCATCGGGCGACCAGCGTGGCCAGGAGGCAGTGCCCTGCGCGGTCACCAGCCGGCGAGGGTCCGCCCCGTCGCCGTTGGCGACGTAGAGATCCGTAGCCGAGGTATACGCCAACTTCTCGCCGTCGGACGACCACGACGCGTCGGTTGCCACCACGTTGCCCAGGCGGCGCGCAGCGCCCCCCAGAACCGGCAGAGTCGAGGCGGCGTTCCCCTCGGGGACGAATGCCTTCGTCAAGACAAGCAGCCGGGAGCGATCGCGGGATATGTCGACAGGGAATATATCGTCAATGGACTCCTGGACTCGGACGATCTCCCCTCCGGCTGTGGAAACCTGGTAGATCTGCCCACCCTCTGAGAAATAGAGCCTGGCGCCATCGGTGGCCGCGCCGGTCTTTTCTTGTCCATCCGTTGTTACCTCCAGCGAGCTGGTCACCCTCGGCGGAGGCAGTACCGGCCTCAGGAGGAAGGCCAGGACGGCCAAGCCGGCGACGATGAAGGCGCCGAGGACAAGCCAGCGACGGCGCCGGGGGGCCGGCGCACTTATCCCGGCTCTCGAGGTGGACCGAGTTGCCGCCGGCCGCACTGCACCGGTCACCGAGGTTGAGGCAGCCAACGCCGCGCTCAGGCGATCTGAATTCAGGTCGCGCTTCAGGCGCTTTAGATCGCCTCTCAGTTCAGCGGCACTCTGGGCTCGCAGGTCGCGGTCCTTTTCCAGCGCCTTGTTGATAATTCCTTCCAGGGCGCGCGGCGCCTCCGGATTCAAGCTGGTTACCGGTTCGGCGGTCTCATGCAGAATCGCGGCAAAAACCTCGGCCAGGGTGTCACCATGGAAAGGCATTCGACCCGTCGCCATTTGGTAGAGCACGACGCCAAAGCTGAATACGTCGCTTCGAGCGTCAAGATTCTTTCCCCGCGCCTGCTCCGGCGACATGTATTCCGCCGTGCCCCAGGCAAAGCCGGGACGGGTCTGCAGATTGGGATCGACCGGCAAAGTAGGCTTGTCCTGAAGGTGCGCTGCGGCAGCAGCCTCGGCCTCCGCGGAGCGCGAGGAAGCTTGAGCTTCATGGGTGGACCCGACCGATTTCGCCAGGCCGAAATCCAGAATCTTTGCCTGTCCTCGTGGGGTGATGAAGATGTTCGCCGGTTTAATATCCCGGTGGATAATGCCCCCATGATGCGCCGCATCCAGCGCATCCGCGATCTGGATCGCCAATTCCAGCAGTTCGTCAACGGGCATGGGCCCGGCCAGGAGGCGCTTTTGCAGGGTCTCTCCCTCCAGATACTCCATGGCGATAAACGGCTGCAGGCCGAACTCGCCTACCTCATGAATGGTGCAGATGTTGGGATGGCTCAGCGCAGAAGAGGCGCGCGCCTCTTGTCTGAAACGCTCGAATGCCTGGGGATCTTCCGCCAGTTCCTGGGGTAAGAACTTGAGCGCGACCATCCGCCCGAGGTTGGTGTCCTCGGCCCTGTAAACGACTCCCATTCCACCACTGCCCAGCTTGTCCAGAATGCGATAGTGCGAAACGGTTTTCCCGATCATGGCGCCAGATACATATGTGTCATGGGATGCTGGATGATAGGCGTCGGCTTGGGCACGAGTCAAGAATACCGGACTTGCGGGATCGATCACTCAGCTTGGGCAACGAGCCCGAGTCTAACATGGCCGATTGTTCGTGGTGAGCCCGTTCGATTCCACGGCAGGGTTAGTGCTTTCGGCACCGTCGTAAACTGGTTTGAATGTTGCTCAACCGCGCTGTTGAAGGGGACTACACCGAAATCGTCAACCTGGCAAATTTGGCTTTTCGAGGCACCGGCGTAGGAGCGAGTTGGAACTCCGAAGCTGATTTCATCGAGGGGCAACGCCTGGACGAGACTCTGCTTAGAGCAGACCTGGCGACGAAGCCGAATGCACAATTGCTTACATATCGGGAGGACCCCGATGGAGATTTGTTGGGAACTGTGTGGCTGGAGCCAAAAGAGGACGGCGTCTGGTATCTCGGCCTGCTGACCATTCGGCCTGATCTGCAAAAAAGGCAAATGGGCCGCACTTTGTTAGCGGCCGCAGAAGGATTCGCGAAAGAGCGAGGCGCTCGCTGCATTCGTATGTCGGTGGTTAATGTGCGAAAGGCCCTGATCGCATGGTATGAACGGCGAGGTTATACCTTGACGGGTGAGACGCAAACCTTTCCCTATGGTGATGAACGCTTCGGCAGGCCGCTTCGAGACGACTTACATTTCGTGCTGCTTGAGAAGGACATCTCGTCGTGAAAAGCGTGAGGTTTGTGCTCGCTTGAGAACGATGCAGGACAACCACGGCTTTTCAGCACGAAGGCAGTGTCAAAGGAGTAATATTTAACCTTCATCGGTTCAATTTATTCGTGATGACAACGAAATGTAAGCAATCGCTCGTCTCGTTAGTGGGGAATCCTGCGTGAGCTCGATTGTCCGGCTGAGAGGGCGCCGCGTACATGGCCTGCCCAAGCCCATAAATGACTCGGAGACATTTTGAAGAACTGGCAAGCAACGAAAGGGATGGGCCGCGTCGATCTGAACGCGATTGAGTCGGCTTCCAGCGAGACCGCCCGCCATATTAATCGAGAGATCGTTCTGCAGTTGATACATTCGCGTCAGCCGATTTCCCGGGCCGATCTTGCGAGGTTGTCAGGATTGCAGCGCAGCACTGTGTCGCAAATCATAGAGCAGCTGATGCGCGAGCGATGGATTCGCGAAGGCTCGATAGCGCAATTGCCGCGCGGGCGGCATCCCACGATGCTGGTTCTCAACGATGATCTCGTTGTACTGGCGGCCGACATCCATCCCCGGCAAGTCACGGTTGCTATGATCGACCTGAATGGCCGCCTGCTTTCCCGATCTACGCTCCCCCTGGGCTCGGATCCGTCCAAGGCGGTTGCGGCCATGATCGACTGCATGCAGCGAATCAGGGACAGCTATCCGAAAAAATCTCTGGAAGGAATTGGTATCAGCGTTCCAGGGCGCGTCGACAAGGAATCGCAGTGTCTTATCTTTGCTCCCAATTTGAAGTGGCCGAAATACGATATCAAGCAAACCATCGAGCGCAAGATGGGGCTGCCCACTGAAATGGAGAATGCCGCCACCGCCTGCCTCATGTCCGAGCTCTGGTTTGGCAGATTGGATGGCGTTCGCGATGCGGTATTGATCACTGTTTCGGAAGGTATTGGGGGAGGGATCCTGGCAAATGGACAGATCATCTCCGGCCAGGACGGAATGGCCGGCGAGTTTGGGCATATCGCGATCGATCCCTCCGGGCCTCGCTGTGCTTGTAGACAGAGCGGATGCTGGGAGGTTTTCGGATCCTGTAACGCTGCCCTACGTTACTACGCAGAGTTGGAGCCGAAGGCGAAACGCATGACGTTTCATGAACTGCTCAACCATGCTGAAGAAGGTGACGCGCATGCGCTCGCTGCTGTGGCAAAACAAGCTAAATACATCGGGATAGGTTTGCGCATGGTTACCGCGGCCCTGTCGCCGGAAGTTATCCTGATCGCGGGAGATATTACTTCAGCCTGGGACCGGTTCGCACCCATCATACAAGCAGAGCTGGACCAGTTGACATTGAAGAGAAGCGCGCCACGCCTTCTGCCTACTCATGAAGGCGACGTTGCGCGGCTTCGCGGCGCTGCCGCTCTCCTTCTGCAACGCCACTCGATTCGCAGCTGAGCCGTCAACCCTAAGAATGCTCTAGTGAACTGTAACAGTGGATTCTGTAGTAGAACCAAGCCTGCGAAAATGCGCGAGTTTTCGGGTTGCCACCTCGGCGATGCTTTGTATCAGGACCCGACTTTAGGTCGGGCGGCAATGGGCTGGGAGAGAGGGCTTCAGAGTCTGCGGCACTACTGAAATCAACTGTTCCAGTCCTCTAGCGATAGTCCGCAGCGAAGGCGTCGGCCTCGTGATTCATTTCTTCCGGAGTTACCGCGCGAGAGTACAGCAAGACCCGGTAGCGAAACGTCGTCGTCTGATCTTTCTCGATGGTGTAGTTGAAAGCCGGCTGGCTCGGATCGAAGATCTTCCGGCCCAACGGATTGGCGGCGAATAATCCGTACCCGCGGGCATGCCAATACGTGGGGTACCCCGGGTTCGCCGGGTGATCCAGGATGGCGATGGCGGCGGCCTGGCCGCCCTTCGAACCGGTCAGGGTGCACCAGCGCCCGCGCGTTCCCCACGCCTCATCTCCGCGCTTGCCGTCGCTGGTCAGATAGATCCCGCTGGCCCCTGGTGAGCCCGCATTTGCCACTTTGGTGGTTGTGCCGTTTGCATCGGCGAAGACGCCACCCTTTTCTGTGGGCGATTCAAGCCAGCTGGCCACGCGGATGCCGAGCAACCCCTCTTTGTCGTCGTTGAAGACAACGTGATCGAGCGCCTTGAGAGTCGTGATCTGGTCAATGACGCGTGCGTCCCGGCGATTGGTGAAGACGTATCGCGTAGTGTCGTCCAGAATCTTCTCGCCGGCGCCCGTGATCCACACCGACTCAACCACAAGCTCTCCCTGGTCGGGCCCGCTCTTTGCAGAAAGGATCTTCTCCTGCTCAATCGATCCCATTTTGCCGTGGTTCTCGGGCTTGATCGCATCGGAGTTGTTCCAGAAATCAAAGCCGTTCACGTTGCCGTAGTTGAACCACATACCGGCGTGGTGAGGATGATCCACGCGCTCGCCCGCATTCGGAGTGAGAGGGTAGCCGCGCGTCACTACAGTGCCGCCCGGAGCGATGAGGGGAAACAGGACAGGCTTTTTTAACGAGGTGGGCCAGACGTACGAGGTGAACGGCTCACCATCGATGGTGATGTCGACGCGCCGCTCCGCCTCGTCGACTCGTACCTGAACCCCCTTCTCCGAGTGCCTCGCGCTTGCCCTCCCGCCAAAACCGGAAATTATCAACAACAAACACAGGGCCAGCCTACCCAGCATACGGCTTACCCCCGGCCATCACCTGTTCGGTTTTGTCGTCGAAGGTGACCTTCTCCCCGGTCTGAATCGCGGCGACATTCATGCAGAGGGCGACGGAGTGGCTATAGCCGGCATCGATGCTTGCGTTCGGCGTCTTGCGCGAACGAACACACTCCATCCAATTGCGCATGTTGGCGGATGTCATCGGATCGCCGCCCGTAGCGGCGCCCGTCGACACCGGCGCAGAATGCTCGCCCAGGGAGAAGCTCTCCAGCAGGTCTTCCTTCATCCCCATCTCCGCGGCTGCCTTGGCCTTAAGGCCGCCTTCCGGGGTGACCCGCTGCTTGTCCATGTCGAGCATTCCGCCGGCGGAGTAGTAGAGCTCCTTGACGCCGCCTGCCGAGTTGGTTTGCCGTGATGAATACAAGACCTGGAAACCTTTGGATGGGTCGTCCAACGGGCCGTAGTCGAAGACCGCCGTCATGGTATCCCAGTTTTTGCGGCCGTCCCTCCAGGCGTAGATGCCGCCATTGGCGACGACGCTGCGCGGATGGGGATACCCGCTAAACCAGTGGACGGTGTCGATCTGGTGAACCAGCCATTGGTCGGGAATGCCGGATGAGTACGGCCAGAAGAGCCGGAACTCGAGATATTTTCGGGCGTCGAACGGCTCATAGGGGCGGTTCAGAAGATAGCGCTTCCAATCCGTGTCCTCCTCCTTCAAGAGGGGCACAACATCGGGCCGGCGCCAACGGCCAGGTTGATTCACGTTCCAGGTCATCTCGACCATCACGATGTCGCCGAACTTACCGGACTTGATATATTCGGCGGCCTGTTGATAGCTCGGGGTGCTGCGGCGCTGCGTGCCCACCTGTACGATCTTGCCGGTTTGCCTGACGGCGTCGCGGAATGCTCGCGCATCCGCCATGGTGTGCGCCGTGGGCTTTTCGACGTAGGCGTCACGGCCGGCCTTGACAGCTTCCACACCGTGGAGAGCGTGCTGAAAATCGGCGGTCGCCACCAACACAGCATCGACATCTTTACGCGCATACAATTCGTCGTTGTTGCGCACCGCGACAACGGAATTTCCGCCACACATCTTTTGGATATAGGCTGAGCCTTCTTCCCGCCGCCGGCTCCAGATATCCGAAACTGCGACGAACTCAAAATTCATATCCTGCGCATTTTGGTGAAAGGCTGGGATTAAGGCGTCTTTCATGCGATCGCCGCAGCCCACAACTCCTACGCCGACCCGGTCATTGGCGCCCGCGACCCGCGCGTAGCTCTTCGCACTCCATGAAACTGCCGCTCCAGCCAGCGCTGCTCCACTCGCCTTCAAGAAGTCTCTGCGGTTACTTTCGTCTTTTGTCATAGCCATCACGCAATCTCCTATAAGTTACCCAGATCTTAGAATGTCAACTTCACCGCACCCTGGAAGACTCTGGCGCTGGTGAGGTTGGTGGATGAAATCTGGCCAAACGTCCCATCGCTGAGTTTTGCGTCAGGGGTCCCGAAGTTCGGGTGGTTAAGCACATTGTAGGCTTCCAGCCGGAGAGTCATCGCCAGGCTCTCGTGGATGGGAAATATACGGGACACCTGGGCATCGAACTGCAGAGCAGAGGGTGCGCGGAAGGAGTTCTTGCTGATATCCCCGTAGGTTCCAAATGCGGAAGTGGGGATCTGTTCGAAGGCGGCCGGGTTGAGGTATTTTCGGTTCGCCACCCCGCTCTGCTGACGGAATTTTACTTTTTGATAAATGGGGACACCGGGCACCAGGTTCGGACGGTCGTTGCCAACGTCGGTGAGGGAGTTATCCACACCCGCCGTCACCGAGAACGGGGCCCCGCTCTGGATATGAATCAGTGGCGCCAACTCCCAATTGTTAAGCGTCGCCTTCTCTATCCTGTTGCTGAATGAGAAATTGCTCTTGGCTACCAGAACGACGTTTTCGATGTGGCGATAATCGAAGCCGCACGGACCATAATCCATCGCCGGGTTGTTGGGATTTTCGATGGTTGTGCCGGCGACGTCGCCCTGATTGTCCTCCACGTCCAGGCACTTCGACCAGGTCCAATTGCCCAGCAGGCTGAAGGTCGAAGAAAGGCGATGCTGGATGGTGGTCACCAAGCCGTTGTAATTGGACCAGGCGGAGTCACCGATAAGTATCGAGCCACCTCCGCCGGTCGAGTAATATTCGCCCTGCGTAGGATTGGCAAGCACCAGCAAAGAACGGGCAAGGTAATTGGAAGAGGATGTCGTGGAACAGGGTTTTCCGGTGGTGCCCGTGGGAGTAATGCCGCCGCAGCTGCCCGCTCCATTCCACGTTCCGGGGATGAACTGGACTGGGTTCAGAGGCGTACCAAGCTGGTCATGGCTGCTCTTGTTCCCGATGTAGTCAACCTGAAGTTCCCATCCATGAGGAAGCGCCTGCTGGATACTGGCTGTCCACTGCATGGTAACTGCCGGGTGGAACTTTGGAGGAAGCACAATGTACTGAAGATTGTGGGTAAACAGCGCGCTCGCCGCAGTCGCTTTTTCGGTAAACGACGCTACCGTGGGAAAAGGATTGGTATTGATGGTGGAGGAAGATCGCAGAGCTGCCGGCACATCCCAGGGACTGCTGAATGGTATATAGCCGCCCGACGCCTGACTGATGGCGGTGGCAAACGGAGGGTTCTGGTTTACCCGCTGACCGGTGAAGAAGTTGGGCTCGTCATAGATATATTCGGCGCCCGCGCGCACCACGGTCTTGCCCTTGCCGAAGAGATCGTAGCTCAGTCCCACGTTAGGGTCGAACTGCCAGGGAGAATTCTTGGTGAAACCCCTGGGAACACCCGGGTCTCCATAGTAAAGCGAACCCGCAGGGGCAGTCGGATAAACCGTGCTGACCTGGTTGGCGAGAAATGCGCTCATGCTGAAGATGCTGCCACGATTGAGGACGTCCACGGGCATGAATTCCGGGTCCCAGCGCAGGCCGGCTACCAGGGTCAGTCGCGGGGAGGCATGGAATGTGTCCTGAACGTACAGGCTCGGAACCGGAGCGCGCAGCGCGTTCTGCTCCTGTTTGCTCTGAACGAAGCTGGTCATGGTCCCTTCCAGGAAATCCAGATCGCTGTCGCCAATCTGTTTCGGCAGAGAGCCTTGCACTCCGGTCGGGCCGTAAGAACTGTACGCGGTACCGAAGGTAAATACACCATTGCCTTCGAATGCGTTGCTGATATTAAGTTGGTTGCGGACAAACTCCCCGCCAAAGATGATCTGGTGCTTGCCCCGAACCATGGTTACATCGTCGTCGATGGCAAGGGTGTTGTCGTTGAAATGGGAGACCGAGTTGGTTCCGCCGCCCAGGCTGAATTTGCTGGTCGTCAGCTGCAGGCCCTGGGGCACGGCGAAAGTGAGATCGACCCCGAGATCACCGCCGTTGATGGCGGCGGCATTGTATCCCCGATGGTTAAGCCGCCGCAGTAGGCTGACGTGGGCCGAGTTCACAGTGCTCGTATTGATCGTGTAATCCCAGCCCGTGGTGAAGGTCTGCACCCGTTGCAGCGGATTTCCAGATTGGGTGGTGACCAGGATGTTGTCGGGGAAAAAGAAGGCCGGCAGCTGATACCCGTCGAAAAAGTATCGGCCGTAGAAATTGTTCTTCGCGTTGAGCGTGTAATCGACCCTGGTGACGAACTGTTTATCGAACGTTTCCGAGGGGATGGCGTACTGGACGACTCCGCAGTTGTATATGTCGACGTTGGGATTGATTGCCGGCAGGTATTTTAAGAGGTTCAACGATTGCGGGTTCCATGCAGGAAGCGCGGGACCTCCAGGCTGATTGTATTGGTTGCCGGGCAGCGCTGCGCCGGTCAGCGGGTCGACCAGTTGCGTGGCTGTTGTCTGGCACGCCCCGGCGGCGGACGCCGCAGCCGCAGTGTAGGGCGCAGTCACCGAAAAATCTCCGGCCAGGTTCGCCGCGGTGGGAACATGAGCAGTTGTGTTGGCGGTGGCCGACTTGCTCTCGAGATACTGAAACCCGGCGAAGAAAAAGAGTTTATCCCGGCCATTGAAAAACTTTGGGATGATGACTGGACCGCCGAAAGTGCCGCCATACTGATTCTGGTGCAACCTGTCCTTCCCGCTGCCCGGGCCGTGGGGAGGGATGACGTAGAAGTTGGTGGCATCGATGTAATTGTTGCGAATGAACTCGAACGCCGTGCCGTGGTAAAGGTTGGTTCCGGACCGGGTTACCATGTTGACCATGCCGCCTTCATGCATCCCGTCCTGGGCGCCCAATGCGGTCGATTCCACGCTGAACTGGCTAACTGCATCCGGGAACGGGAACGGAAGATTGCCGTTGCCCATATAGTCGTTATTGTCGCCGCCGTCCAGCCGCCACAGAGTGGAATTGCCCATGCCCCCGGTCACCGAGATGGCGATGGTTTGGTAAGAGTATTTGCTGCCGGTAAAATCGTTGCCGGCAGCCGGGGCAGTGCCGCCTGAAAACGTAAGCAGGCTCGTCAACTGACGGCCGTTGAGCGGCATCTCGGTAATCGCGTGCTGGTCGATGGTCTGCTTGAACGACGGGTCCTCGGTCTGCAGCGCCATGGTGTCGGTCTTGACCTCAACCTGCTGGCTTACGGCGCCTACAGTCATCGTCACATTGATGGCGATGCTGCTGCCGACCTCAAGCACGTTGCCCACGCTTAAGTATTTTTCAAAACCTGGAGCAGTCACGCTCAACGAGTAGGTGCCGACGACCATGTTGGAGAAGGCATAGACGCCGCTCGAGTCGCTCCGGGTCGTGTGTTGCACCAGGGTCGACGCTTCGGTGAGAGTGAGCGCCGCGTTCGCCACGACAGACCCGGTGGGGTCGGTGATGGTGCCTTGAATGTTGCCGGTTCCCGCTTCTTGCGCCTTCGCTGCGGGGAAAAACAGTGCTGTGAGCAGGAGGGCTCCGGGCAAACAAAAACTGCCGAGCCATCTTCTTGCCGAAGGTTGTGTTTGCATTGCAAGCCTCCAAAGTCTGTCTATGCGGTCGCGAGTGCCGCGCCCTTGCTCTGTAGCAAGCCATCACTGTCATCCAGTGCGAGCGCTACCTGCCAGGCGTATGCCTCGCTTCTTTGGCTCCAGGGCGGCCCGGTCCCGTTGAACCGCGCAGAGATACTATGCTGACGAGGTCGGACCACTCCAAAAGCGGAAACAGTGTCGAGGAGCCAACATGGAACTGTCAAGGGAAAACTCGTTATTATTCTGAGGCTGGTAGTAATACAAGGTGGTGAAAAGGTGGGAACCGTGCTGATAGTATGCGGTTGGACCGGCACGTGGTCAGACCATAGGGGTGGTTGCCCGTGCATCTTGGTACAACCGCAACCTTGAGCTAGGCGAACGTGCAGTGCTAATCTCGCAGCTGTACTGTCTTTAGGCTCGGGAAACGCACACCACGGAGGCACCGGGGACAGTTATGCCGACAGAAACAAATGGCACCGCCGACAAGCAGCTGACGATGAGGGTGGCCAGCCATATTCAAAAGCTTATCGAAACACGCGTGCTGAAGGCCGGGAACAAGATTCCGCCAGAGCGCGAATTTGCCGCGCAGCTGAAGATCAGCCGTGCCAGTCTGCGCGCAGGCATCGGATATCTGGCTGCGATGGGCGTGTTGAAGGTACGGCATGGGGTGGGCACGTTCGTAGCGGAGGAAGCGCCCGCCGTGCATTCTTTCTCGATGCACCTGTTGAGCGCTTTCCACGGATTCAAGACAAAACAGATGTTTGAAGCACGATTTGTGCTGGAAGGCGGCCTTGCGGCCATGGCAGCGGAACGGGGCGGGGATCGGCATTTTGCTGTCATGGCCGAGGAAGTAACGGAAATGTATGCCACCCTGGACGACCCTCAGGAGTACTTAATCCATGACGTCCGCTTTCACCGGGCGATCGCCGAGGCGGCGGGAAATCCAATCCTTGCGGTGCTGATGGAGACGATCGTGAGTGCGATATACGACGATCGCCGGCGGACGGTGGAACAATCCTCCGATCTGAGGCAGTCCGCAGAAATGCATCGCACAATCTATCGCGCGATTCGAGCCAAAGATGCGGTAGCGGCCCGCAAAGCGATGGAGCAGCATTTGCACCTGGCGGAAAGCGCCCAAATAAGCGAGCCTGCGCCGCAGCCTCACAATGGCGCGCGCAGGCACACAAGCGCAAAGGGATCCACGACGGCGAACGCGGGAAGCGAACTCCGGCTACGCCGAAAGCGGCGAGCCGTACCGGCATCAACGTGAGGATTTGTTGAGCATTTCGCAGAAGCCGACGGTGGCGCTTACCCTGGGTGATCCGGCCGGGATTGGTCCCGAGTTGATGGCCAAGTTATTAGCCCGCCGCGAGGTCATCGAGCACGCCAGGGTGGTTTTGGTCGGAGACACGTGGCTCTGGGAGGAGGGTCAGGCGATCGCCGGGGTGACCGTGGCTACGCGTACCGTCGGTGATTTCGATCAGGTGCGCTCGTCCCCCGAGGGCTCTCCGCTGTTTCTCCCGGTGGAGAGTGTCCGCCCGGGCGAGGCTCCCCGCTCCACCGTGTCCGCCGCCGGTGGCGCCTCGGTACTCAAGGTTTTATCGATATGCCTGGACGCCGCGGCGGCGGGCCTGATCGACGCCATCTGTTTTGCTCCTCTGAACAAACACTCCATGAAAATGTCGGGCATGAAGTTCGCTGACGAGCTTCACTTCTTTGCCGACCATCTCAAAGTCAGTTCCTGTCTCTGTGAGTTCAATACGTTGGGCAACTTGTGGACCTCCCGTGTATGTTCCCATGTTCCTTTCAAGGACGTGGTTCTTTATCTCACCAAGGATCGAATCCTCGAGGCGGTGAAGTTGCTCTACGATGCGCTGCGTTTGGCTGGATTCGAGCATCCGCGAGTGGCCGTGGCCGCGCTGAATCCCCACGGCGGCGAGGGGGGCGCCTGCGGCCGCGAGGAGATCGACATCGTCGCACCCGCCGTGAGTGAGGCGAATGCGCAGGGGTATCCGGTCGCGGGGCCGTTCCCAGCCGACACCATCTTTCTGAAAGCCCGGGATGGACAATACGATGGCGTGGTCACGATGTACCACGACCAGGGGCAGATTGCGCTCAAGCTATTAGGATTTGAGAGGGGTGTGACCATTGAGGGCGGCTTGCCTTTCCCAGTCACGACGCCGGCACACGGCACTGCCTTCGACATATCGGGTCAGAACAAGGCCAACGTCGAGGCGACGGTGCAGGCATTCCTTATCGCATGCCGCATGGCTCTTCGTTCGCGATCATCCAGACTTTGAGGTCTCCGTTGGTCTCCAGGCAACTTATATAATTTGAGGCCTAAAGGTTTCGCCTAGGGTGGAGAGACTACTGAGACGCGCGACACGTAACCCGGCACTCCTGCTGGCGCCATTGTTTGGTGTGCTGTGCGTTGCATTCGCGCAAAACGGCAGCCTTGCTTACTGGAACCTACCGCCCGAACGGGTGGATAGCCTGCTTCTCCGCGTTCCAGCCGACGACCATGACCGTTACCAGCGATTGCGTGATGCATTCGCGGGCCTCCACTGCCCACCTGACCTGATGCAAAAGCAGGCAACCGGCCGCCAGGATGCCGCTAACCTCATCTGCACTCTGCCGGGAAAAGACGAATATCAGATCATCGTCGCTGCGCGCTACGAGCGCAAGGGCGAAAGTACGGACGCAGGCGGCCGCTGGAGTGAGGCTTTGATGCTGCCGCTGCTGTATAACGCGCTGCAGGCACAGCCCAGACTGCACACCTTCGTGTTTGCCGCGCTCAACGGAGAGGCCGGAGAGAAGGCGTTCTTTGATCCTCTTCGCAACAAAACCGGTCAATCAACGGCTGCTCTGGTTGTACTCGACAAGATCAACCTGGGTGCGCCCAGTATCTACACCGTCAAACCCGCCCTCTTCTCGAAGAAGAGCCATGCAATTGCCGCGACGATCAAGCTGCTGGAGTCGGATGCGATTCTAGTCGCCGGCATCCTGCAGCTCCCAAATCCAGGCTTTTCACCGCCTCCCTCAAGTGGCGTGGGACTGAGTAACTCCATACTTACCCGCGAATTCCAAACGCCCTCGATCCTGATCTACTCCAGTGCCGATCGCCTGACCCCTTTGGCGAACGACCGCATGCATGGTCAGAATCATTCTCAGCCACCTGACTCCTTTATGAAGAATGCACCCGCGGCGACCTTCCATCGGAACTTTGATTTCGTCGCCTCTTTCCTTTGCCTCATCGACATCAAACTCCCGAATCCCGGGCAGTAGCAGACGATTGGGCGAGGCGCCTGAAATCAGCAGAAATGCGCGCATTGAGAAACCGCAGGTCCCTCCACTTCGCTGCGCGACGGTCGGAGGTTGTGACTTTTTTGATTTCCCTCATGGTTTGTGGCCGGAAAGCCTAGAAGAGCATCTGCCAACACGCATCGTCGGGGTCCTTCGACTCCGCGCCGTAAACCCTTCTCTATGAGACGGATCTGCGAGGCGCTTCGCTCAGGAAGACGATTTTTTGCAGGGTTGAAACATCCGGTTACGTGTGCAGAAAACGCGAAAAAATCGAATCGGTCACAGGCTCGGGATGACAAAGGGGAGGGTTGCGCTTTGGTTTGGATTTGCCGCTGGATAACAGCAGGTCGCCATTCGACTTCGCTCAGGCCAGGCTCTCCACTTCGCTTCGGTCGGGATGACAACTCATTTGTGACACGCACATTCTCATTAACACCCGTTCATTGCTCCCTTAACTTGCCCCCGCAAGGTCGCAAGTCAGACGCTCCTGAACAACCGGGGAAAATCAGATACAGACGTTCCTGCCGCGCTCACTTACCTGCAATCCCTGATCGACACCCAAAATCTGCCACCTCGTGCCCCGGGATGCGGGGAAACGTAGAATGTTTAGCGTGTACACATTTGTGTATTATATTGAGGTGGTGTGAGGCGGGGAACTGGAATTCGAGTGGGACGAAGAAAAAGCCAGAACCAACCTCGCCAAACATGGCGTCTCGTTCCTGACCGCTGCCGAAATTTTTGCCAACGAGATACTGGAGCGGATCGACGACCGGGAAGACTACGGAGGGGTTCGTTTTATTGCGCTCGACAGGGTCGATGAGAAGTGTGCCGGGTGGTTTTCACTTGGCGCGGCGAAAATCTCATCCGCATCATCAGCGCCCAGCAAAGCGAACAGAGATGAAAAAGAAATCTACCATCGTGCGACATTCCCTTAGCCAAGTCAGAGCCAGGCGCGAACGGGGCGAGGACAAAACCAGCCCGGATGCGCCCGAAGCCGAATCTCTCGGTGCGGACTTCTGGAAGAGCGCCCGCGTAGTCGTGCCTGGAGGTAAAACTTCCGTTCATCTTCGCCTCGACACGGATGTGGTGGAATGGTTCAAGGCCAATGGGAGGGGACACCTTACGCGTATGAACGCGGTCCTCAGGGCATACGTTGAAGCTCAGAAACGCTGAGCCGCCAGGAGACGATTCTGAAGCCTTTCCGGCGATGGAGCTTTGGAAGTGCGCATTGCAGTTGTCTCCGACATTCACGGTAACCATCGGCATCAAGAAACTCTATAGGTAATAACTTGCCGCCTTTTTTGGATTCGTCGTTCTCAGGTTTGGTATCACCATTTGCCACACTTGCGGTTGCTGGTCCTGGATAGGGTTTCTATCGAAGACGAGCGGTTCCATGGCGGGACGATCCGCAGGGTGCCTTGCATGCATGCACCGCGAGCTTGTGTCCGGGGCAACCCCACGAGAGGTGGGCCCTGGGCACTCCCGTAGGATCAGCCGATCAGCCTGGATGCACGACGGCGGTCACGCTGAGGCATTTGCTCCAAGCGCGAGGAAGTTACCAATATAGATGCGATTTGGGGCCAATAGTTTAGGGGTCGCCGAAATAAAGATACAAACAAGAGTTCTTTGCAGCGCGTAAAGTCCGGGGGGCCCGGAGACCAATAGCGGCGGGAAACTTGGGCTTAGGGCTTTATGCCTTGAGGATTGACCGGTCCTTACGATTCCGAGCACCGGCGAGCTATTGGAACCATCAAAGTAGGTTTGCGCCTTCGCCCATGCTCGGTCCGCAACCAGCCGTCCCAGCTTGCGACCAGCCAGATCCGCTCGCGCAAAGTGGATTCCACCAAACCGCCGAGAATGCCCCGCTTCGTCTGCCGCCTCCGTAAAGGTCTCCCACGACAAGACCACAGGTTTGGCGGGGGTCTCACCGGGCTCAATCCTGGAACTTCCAGCCGCCAGCGTAACCGAATAACCGAAATGATCCACCCCAGTCCAAAGTGTAAGAACGCGGGCGGCCGCCGCACTAAACGTGCTATGCCCAGAAACATAATCCGGGAACGGAGGCGTGGGAAAGGACGCCCGTTGATACGGTATCCATTGCGACCCATCTCCATCTCGACTGTGCCCTTCCCAGGACCACCCCATGCCCGAATTCGTTTGCCTCCTAACAAGAAGTCGACTGCAGTGATGGGCCGAACCGAATCATAAGCCCGTTTCGCATCCCATGCTGCAATACCGGCGTCGAGCATCGCGTTGCTGAGTACAAAGAACATCTTTACGTCTTCATCGATCGAATGATGATCGCGTTCTGAAACGACTTGCGCAAACTGCGTCCAGTGGCCTGGAGGCTGCGCCGTGTTTGGGCCATCGGCCCAATACTCGGCAATCATCTTTTGACGATCGGTAAGGTTAGCGCTTATGTCAACCAGCTCGTTGACCTGCTCCAGATAGCCCCGTGACCCGTATTTCAAGGGTCCGGGCTCTATCGCGCTCCGGAACTCGTCCCCCTTGGACATGGCAAATGGGACTACATAACACCATTGCGCGCCGGCGAACCGCTGCAGCATGAGGCCACCTCTGGAGTCAGTGTACGTAAGCGGTTGCCAATGGTCCGCGTTCACGGACATGCCTGTTGCAAACTTGATAGGTACCGTGCCGGGTGGATTTACGGGATGGTATCCGGTCCAATCCTCGTACGGTCCCATTGGTTCAGTACCGTTGGAAGGCATGTCCGCCAACTGATTGGATTGGTCATGGTGACGGAACTCAAGCACGGCGAGACATGAAACGTTAGCGATCCCAATCGGAGTTTCGATATCGGTGGACCGATTACCTGGGTCATAGCCCAGTCTCCTCATGAGCGGTTTGTACATTGATTCTGCGTCCGAAGGCAGCAAATCAACTAGAGCCCTGTAGGCGGCATAGCTCATGGCCTGCTGCTTATTGAACGGGGTGCGCTCATCCGCAGGGCGACGTAGAGCCCCACGGAGCTGCGTGCCCACCGCATGATCGTCGTAAGCCGCCCACGCGTCATACATGCAAGTGGCCGTAATTGCAAGTGCACGTGCTGCAGCCGGGGCGGAGAGACGGCTGTTCGAAATCGCCTTTACCGCCACTCCTTGCCACTCGGCCACTGGGTTTTGGCGCATGGCAATCGCGCATTGCAAAGGAAGGACGGCCAAAACCGTACCAAACAAAGAGAGCACGCGCATCGCACGATGTGGCATCGCATTCAGCTCATGAAACCGGCTCCCACACGCCCTAAATCTCTGCCAACATCCAGAGCCCTCAGTCTTTCGGGAGTACGGCTATAGAAATCGTGTTCGATGTGAGAGTCAGGGTAGGTTCTACGAAAATGGTTCTTTGAACTTGAACGGTATAGCTTCCTGGTTCATCGATCGAAATATCCGCCACGCCCTCACTTGGTTATATCGAACGTCACCTTGGGCGATTCTGCGTCGACCCAGTCTGTCCCGTCAGAGGACCCATACTGTCTAAGTCTCGCAGTCACCCAAACTGTATATCTACCTGGCCTGGTCAAGTCGAAGATCCTGGTTAATATGGTCTGATCCGAATAGCTTTCACCGGGCGGAATAGTCACGCCCTTCTTACTGAGGTACTTTTTTGGCAACTGTACCACCTTACCTCCACGATCCGTTACAAACCTGCCATCCGTACGGTCTACCCTGTCACCAGCAGCGTTTTGCAAAGAAATATTTACAGCGCCTTCTACTGACCCTTTAGCAACGCCGGGCGTAAAAAGATCGAGGGGCTGTGATGAAACGTTAGACAGTGTGACACTTAGGGTAACCTCCTCGCCGAGATGCACGGTACTCGGGCGGGATACTATTGAGATATGGACCTTCTGGCTAGCCTGACCCAGGAGCGAAGGGGAGGCGACAGTAATGGCAAGTGCCACGATCACCTTAATCAGTTTCGCTGCAATCATAACGCCCTCACCTCAATTGCATTTTTCGCTCGTTGGTGTAACGGGTGCTGACCAGGTGGGCAGCCCCGGATAGGTACTAAAGGGAGTATTTTTTGTGGTTCCATTGCCACTTTTGTTGACCCACTTCTTGGTAGAACCGTTCCATACGACGTCACCAAAGATATTCCACGGGAGAACGGCGAGGGCAACAGGTATTGATGCGTTTGCTCCAGAACCGATATTCGCATTCCACATCAAGAAACTCTGGAATGACGCCGTTTCGCTCCCTTCGGTTTGTGATGTTGAGTCGAGCGGATCGCTCGGACCATCTTTCGCGATCAGACCGGATGCATATGGGAATTCTAGATCGCGGCCCGCATCGAAACCTGGACCATTCGTGCATGTCAACGAATCACCATTCAGGAGTTTGCGTCGACGATCCACGGGCCGCCCACCATCTTCCCTGGAACCGCGGGGGGCAATGGGTACGAACTCTGGAGTCTCGGCAGAACGGGCTTATGCGGAGCAAGTACTTTGGGTCGTTCCACCTACTGCGACATCAGGGGACAACCGCTTAGGAAGCCGAGGATAAAGAGGATGAACGGAGAGCACCTACTCCAGCGATGGGAACCTGACGACATACTCAACACGATCCGCGCTGACGCGGCCTTTCTCGTGATCGTTCCGGGGTCACCAAAAACAACGCTTTAGAACGTGGGCAGGATAGTTGTCGATTTCGTCGGAATCATCCACTGTCAACTTTAATAAAGTCAAGGAAAAGTTTCAGAGACTGTGCTTTTTTAAAGTAATCATGGCAGTTAAACATGAGTAAAGGTCTGGAAGGTTGGGACTGGACGGGGGAAAAGGACTTGTTGCAGCTTTCCCCTTCTTATTCAAATTTTGCCATCTCGCTTGAGGCGAAATGAAGAGGTCCGTTGGTTTTTACCTCGCGACGAGGAGCTTTAATTTGTTGCAAGAAATAAAAAAGGCCGCGATTGCTCGCGGCCTTTTAGTTGAGGTTGCAGAAAGTTACTCGGCTGCCATTTCCTCGGCTTCGCCTTCCTGCCGCATCAGCTCCAACTCGCGCTCGGCTTCCTCGAAGGCCGCGGTGACTTCCTGCTGCACACGGGCAGCGGCCTCTTCGAGTTCCTGCGAGAGCTGGATGTTGCGGTAGTACTCCATGCCCGTTCCGGCCGGGATGA
>Ga0302324_100007826_pt1 | contig 22614 bp, 22 predicted proteins | sample Palsa_T0_1_FD_201949 | JGI IMG/M metagenome (GOLD analysis project Ga0302324, IMG submission 201949) | Peat permafrost microbial communities from Stordalen Mire near Abisko, Sweden - Palsa_T0_1 | ecosystem: Environmental > Terrestrial > Soil > Palsa > Peat permafrost | place: Sweden: Abisko...
GCGGCGATCACCGCCGGATGATCGGAGACGGTGAGCATCGCGTCGCCGAAGAAGTCGTCGCAGGACTGGCGCTCCAGCAGCCGCCACAGCATCTCGGTCAGCGCCGCCCAGCGGTCGCCCGCGCGAGCGCCCGCCTCGCGCGCCCCCTCGGCGATCTGGTCGAGGCGGTCGACGACGAGCTCGGCGATCAGCTCGTGCTTGGAGGGGAACTGGCGATACACGCTGCCGATGCCGGCGCCGGCGGCGGCGGCGACTATCGGCATCGGAGTTCCGAGACCGTCCCTGGCGAACACGTCACCCGCCGCCTTGAGGAGCCGCTCGCGCTTGGCCTCGGGATCGAGGAGCGCCCAGACGGGCTGCCGTACGAGAGGCGGAATGCTCATTCCGCTATAGTACTCGGAGGACCTCGTCGGAGCGCTTGGCTCGGGTCTTCTCGGCATTTCCCTGGGCGAAACATGACCGAACCGCATTCCGAGCGCGTCCATCCGAACCTCGTCCTCGCCGTGCTCGCCCTCGCCGGGGTGGCCTACGCGGCCCTGAGCTCGACCGTCATTCCGGCGCTCCCCTCGATTCAGCACAGCCTGCACGCGAGCGAGAACGGCGTCACCTGGCTCCTCACCGGGTATCTGCTCTCCGCCTCGGTGGGCACCTCGATCCTCGGGCGCCTGGGGGACATGCACGGTAAGGAGCGCGTGCTCCTCTGGACCCTCGTGATCCTCGCCGCGGGCACGCTCCTGGGAGCCCTGGCCACGTCGCTACCCGTGATGATCGCCGCCCGCATCATCCAGGGAGCCGGCGGCGGGATCTTCCCCCTCGCCTTCGGGATCGTCCGCGACGAGTTCCCGCGCGAGAAGGTGGCCGGGAGCATCGGGATTCTCTCTTCGATCCTCGGCGTCGGCGCCGGCGCCGGCATCGTGGCCGCCGGCCTGATCATCGAGCATCTGAGCTATCACTGGCTGTACTGGGTGCCGCTGGTGGTGATCGTCGTATCCGCCGTCTGCACCTGGCGCTTCGTGCCCGAGTCCCCGGTGCGGGTTCCCGGTCGGATCAACTGGCTCGCGGCGACGCTGATGAGCGTCGGCATATCGGTGATCCTGGTCGCGGTCAGCGAGACGATCACGTGGGGCTGGGGCTCGCCCAAGACGATCGCCCTGATCGCCGTCGGCGCGCTCATCTGCGCCGCGTGGGTGATGGTCGAGGTACGCAGCCGCGAGCCGCTGATCGACATGGCGATGATGCGCATCCGCGGCGTGTGGACAACCAACGTGGCCGCCTTCCTGCTCGGCGCAGGCATGTACGCGTCGTTCATCGTCTTCCCGCAGTTCGCCCAGCTCCCCAAGAGCACCGGGTTCGGGTTCGGCGCCTCGACGCTCGTATCAGGGTTCTACCTGCTCCCCGCCACGCTCGGGATGATGCTTCTCGGCACCGTCGCCGGTTCCGTGTCGCGGCGGTGGGGCTCGAAGGCCGCTCTCCTCATCGGCACGGCGTTCACCACCGCCGCTTTCGCCCTGCTCGCACTCGCGCATGGCCACCCGTATGACCTGCTCGTCGCCGCGGCGCTGCTCGGGATCGGGATGGGCCTCGCGTTCGCGGCGCTCGGCAACCTGATCGTGCAGGCGGTGCCGCCCGAGCAGACGGGCGTCGCCTCCGGGATGAACACCGTCATGCGCACGCTCGGCGGCGCCCTCGGCGGTCAGCTCTCGGCGACGTTCATCGCCCACAACGTCGCTCACGGCCTGCCCACGGTAACCGGCTTCACCGACACCTTCGTGATGGCGACCGCCTTTCTCGTCGCCTGCCTGCTCTCCGGGCTCCTGGTCCCGGGACGGCTCAGCCCCCGATCGCGGACATCGACCGCGCAGGCCGGACGAACCCTGCCTCACCCACATGATGCTTGAGCTCCTTGCGCCACACGGCATCGCGGATGATGTCCTCGAGCTCGTCGTCGTTGACTCCGGCGCGCATCGGCTCCCGTAGGTCGGTCTCGTTCAAGGAGAACAGGCACGTCCTGAGCTTTCCTTCGGCGGTCAGGCGAATCCGGTTGCAGTCGCCGCAGAACGGCTCGGAGACCGGGTTGATGAAGCCGATCCGGCCGTTTCCGTCGGCGAAGCGGTAGACGCGGGCCGTCGCGCTCCGCTCCCGCGGCTCGGCCTCGAGCGGATAGACCGCTTCGATCGCGGCGCGAATCTCCGCGCCCGAGAGCACCTGGTCGGGCGTCCATTCCTGGTCGGCGTCGAGGGGCATGAACTCGATGAAGCGGATCTCGTAGGGAGTCCGGCGCGCCATCTTCGCGAAGGGGATGACCTCCTCCTCGGTGAAGCCCCGGATCGCCACGGCGTTGATCTTGATCGGATGTGCCTCGGGGAAGGACGCGAGGCGCTCGAGCCCGCGGAGGACCTTGGGCAGAGCGTCACGGCGCGTGAGCTCGAAGAAGCGATCCTGCTGAAGCGAGTCGATCGAGACGTTGAAGCGGTTGATCCCGGCCGCCACCAGCGCCTCGGCGTCGCGCTCGAGCAGGAATCCGTTGGTCGTGACGGAGAGATCGTGGACGCCCTCGAGGTCGGCGATCATCCCCGCGAGCTCGGGGAACCGCTTGCGCACAAGTGGCTCACCGCCGGTCAGGCGCACGTCTCCGACCCCCATCGAGGCGAGCAGGCCGACGATCCGCGTGATCTCCTCGAAGGTCAGGATCTCGTCGCGCTCGAGCCAGGGGAGCCCTTCCGCGGGCATGCAGTACTGGCAGCGGAAATTGCAGCGATCGGTGACAGATATACGCACGTCACCGATGAAACGGCCGTGCCCATCTTGTAGTGGTTCTCGAGCCATAGCGTTAGCTTGCCCACAAAGGACACATTCGAGACATACCTTGTATACGAACGTACCCCTGCCGCGGATCTAAACTCATGATCGCACAGTAGCCTTCCGGCGATGTCGGCCGGTCGGAGGAGCGGGATCACAGTGGCGCTGGCGATCGTCGCGTGCGCGCTCGGTGGCTGCGGTCAGAGCACGAGCCAGCAGGTCCAGGCCAAGGTGCAACAGTTCGCCACCGCGGTCAAGGAGCACGACGGCGCCACCCTGTGCGACCAAATCCTCGCGCCGTCCCTCCTGACGCACTTCACCGCCATCGGGCTGCCCTGTACCCAGGCGATGAAGGTCTTCTTGGCCAGCGTCCACGATCCCAGCCTCGCCGTCGGCCGCGTCGTCGTCACCGGCCAGAAGGCGGAGGCCATCACCCTTAGCACCGCCAAGGGCCAGCTCGGCTCGCTCACCGCGATCGAGCTCGTCAACACCTCGAACGGCTGGCGCGTGGACGGCCTTGGGTCACCCCTCCTCCCGGGTCAGGCGAAAAAGGCGGCGAGCCAGGCGAAGACGACCACGACCCCGGCGACGACAAGCACGGCCCTGGCGAAAACGACCACGGCCCCGGCGAAAAAGCCCAAGAAATAGACGTAGTCGCCCGGGGGCCGGAGCGCACGCCCTGGGGCGTGACGCACATTAAGCCGATATTTGCGGCTTAATGTGCGTCACGTCGACCTCCCGGGGCAGCAGCCCGAACGCCACCATGTCGAGCGCGGTTCCGAGCTGGCGGTGGTAGGAGCGCAGGACGGCCTCGCGCGTGAAGCCGGTGCGTTCGGCGACCCTTTGCGAGGCGGCGTTCCCCGTCGCCGCGTAGAGGTCGATCCGTTCCAGTCCCAGCACCTGGAAGCCCCACGCGCAGATCAGCCGCAGGGCGCGGGTGGCGTGACCCTGGCCGCGGGCTTCGCGCCCCAGCAGATATCCAACCTCTCCCCGGCCGTGCTCCCAGGTGAAGCGCATGAGCGAGATCGAGCCGAGCAGCTCTCCGCCCGTGGCCGCGACGAGCGCGAAGGGCGCCGAGATTCCGTCGCTGACCAGGGCGCGACTCTCGGCGATCCACGCTCGCGCGGAAGTGATCCCGTAAGTCGTCGGGACGCGGGTCCACCGCGTGATCTCGGGGTCCTGGCACAGGGCGACGAGCTTGGGAACGTCTGATTCGCGCCACGGCCGCAGGGCGGTCACGCCATCGCTGAGAGGCTCGACGGGGAGGACGATGCGGGCCTCGGGCACGAGCTATGACATCGTCGCTGCCCGGGCCGCGAGCGCCCGCTCGAGCGCGGCGACGTCGAGGCCGGGGTCCTGCTGCTCGAGCCAGCGCTCGGCGGCGCGGCGGCCGCCGAGGGCCCGCAGACCGCGCTCGCCGTGCTCGGCGGCGAAGTCGGCGAGCGAGTGCAGCCGGCGCGCGCGCAGCCGGCGGGCGGGGAGATCGATGCCGTCGCGATGCGCATCGAGAGCGTCGACGAGCTCGCCGATGCCGCTCGGCGGCGCCACCGAGGACACGGCCAGGACGGGGATCTCCCGCGAACCGAGCGAGCGCAGGGCGGACCTCAGGTCGCCCAGGGCGCGCAGTGCCGTGCGTCCGAGGTCTGCCTTGGTGACCACGAGCAGGTCGGGGATCTCCATGATCCCCGACTTCAGGAACTGGAGGACATCGCCCGACCCGGGCTGGACGACGACAGCCACGGTGTCGGCCACGTCGGCGACCTCGGTCTCGGACTGGCCGACGCCGACCGTCTCGATCACGACGACGTCGAAGGCGGCCGCCAGCGCGCTCGCGGCCGCCCGCGTGGCCGGTGCCAGGCCCCCGAGGCGCTCTCCCACCGCCGTCGAGCGGATGTAGACGCCGCCGTCGGCGGGGTCGACTTCGATCCGCGCCCGATCGCCGAGGAGCGAGCCGCCGGAGCGCCGGGACGACGGATCGACCGCGAGCACGGCCACGGTGCGCCCTCGGGCGCGCCACTCCGAGACCAGGCGCGAGAGCAGCGAGGATTTCCCTACCCCCGGTGGCCCGGTGATCCCCACGACGTGCGCGCGGGGCTCGTGCCCGAGGGCCGCCGGCGACACGGCGGCGAGTAGCTCCCCGGCCTGCGCCCGGGCGGCGAGCGAGCGGTTCTCGACCAGGTTCAGCACCGCCGGCGCGACAGTGAGATCGCCCGAGCGCAAGCGCTCACCGAGATCCGCCCCCGCGGGCATCTTCTAGGGTGCGATCAAGCCCGGACGCCCGCCTGGGAGCGCTGGCGCTCGGCCACGAGCTCGACGATCTCGTGCATGATCCGGTTGAGGTCGAAGTCCTTGGGGGTGTAGACGGCCGCGACCCCGGCCTCGCGCAGGCGCGCGGCGTCGGCATCGGGAATGATTCCCCCGACGATCACCGGTACCTCGCCGACGCCCGCCTCGTCGAGCGCGCCGATCACCGACGGGATGAGCTCGGCGTGCGAGCCCGAGAGGATCGAGAGGCCGACGACGTGGACGCCCTCCTGCGCGGCCGAAGTGGCAATCTCCTTCGGGGTGAGCCGGATGCCCTGGTAGACCACGTCCATGCCGACGTCGCGGGCGCGTACGGCGATCTGCTCGGCACCGTTGGAATGGCCGTCGAGCCCAGGCTTGCCGACGAGGATCTTCAGCCGCCGTCCGAGCGCTTCGCTCACGACCTCGACCTCGTCGCGGAGCTCGGCGAGGTCGTCGCTGGGCACCGAGGCCGCGTCTCCCACGCCGGTGGGAGCTCGGTAGCTGCCGAACTCCGCCCGCAAGGCCTGCGACCACTCGCCCGTCGTCGCCCCCGCCCTCGCCGCCGTGATCGTCGCGGGCATGATGTTCTCGGAGTCTTGCCGCGCCGCGCGCGCCAGATCGGCGAGCGCGGCGTCAACGGCGTCCTGGTCGCGTGTGGCCCTCCACTCCTCGACCGCGGCCTGCCGCTCGGCCTCGACGGCAGAATCGACGACGAGGATCCCGCCCTCTCCGTCGGCGGTCAGCGGCGAGGGCGCGGTCTCGGTGTAGCGATTGACGCCGACGACGACGAGCTCGCCCGACTCGATCCGGTTGATCCGCTCACGGTGAGACTCGACGAGCGCGGCCTTCATGTAGTCGACCGCCTCGACCGCGCCGCCCAGCTCCTGCACGCGCTTCATCTCCTCGCGCGCGCCCTCGAGCAGCTCGTCAACGAGCCCTTCCATGACCTTCGAGCCCTCGAAGATATCCGGGTAATCGAGCAGGTCGGTCTCGTAGGCCAGCACCTGCTGCAGGCGCAGGGACCACTGCTGGTCCCAGGGGCGGGGGAGGCCGAGCGCCTCGTTCCATGCCGGCAGCTGGATGGCCCGGGCGCGGGCGTTGCGTCCCAGGGTCACGGCGAGCGCTTCGAGCGCGATCCGGTAGGCGTTGTTCTCGGGTTGCGCCTCGGTCAGGCCGAGCGAGTTGACCTGGACCCCGTAGCGAAAGCGCCGGTGTCGCTCGTCCTGTACGCCGTAGCGCTCGAGTCCGATCTCGTCCCACAGGACGGCCATGGCCCGGAGCTTCGCGTGCTCCTCGATGAACCTCACCCCGGCGTTGACGAAGAACGAGATCCGCCCGAATACCGCCCCCATCCGGTCCGCCTCGACCCGAGCCGAGACGGCGTCGAGCACGGCGATCGCGTTGCTCATCGCGTAGGCGATCTCCTGGACGGGCGTGGCGCCCGCCTCCTGGAGGTGGTAGGAGCAGATGTTGATCGGGTTCCACTTCGGCACGTGCTCGACCGTGTAGGCGATCGTGTCGGCTACCAGGCGCATGCTCGGGCCGGGCGGGAAGGCGTAGGTACCGCGGCTCAGGTACTCCTTGAGGATGTCGTTCTGGGTCGTTCCCTGCAGCTTCTCCTTGGCGACGCCCTGCTCCTCGGCAGCGACTATGTAGAGCGCGAGCAGCCACGGAGCGGTGGCGTTGATCGTCATCGAGGTGTTCATCTGATCGAGCGGGATCCCGTCGAGCAGGGTCCGCATGTCGCCGAGGCCGGCGATCGATACCCCGACCTTCCCTACCTCGCCGCGCGCGAGCTCGTCATCGGGGTCGTATCCCGTCTGAGTGGGCAGATCGAAGGCCACCGAGAGGCCGGTCTGCCCCTTCGCGAGGTTGCCGCGGTAGAGCTCGTTGGAGCGCCGCGCATCCGAGTGGCCGGCGTAGGTGCGCATCATCCACGGTCGATCGCGTTCGGGCAACCGCGGTGCGGGCGTGTCGGCCATGCGCTGCATTGTATGAAGGGGAGCCTGCTGCGGAAGGATTCGATGTTCGAAGCGAGAAACGGAGGGAAACCTTCTCCCATGCCCGATCAGCACGCCGCAGCCACCGAGCACGAGCTCATCACGACGATCGCGGAGCCGCTTGGCCAGATCCCCGACGATCCCCTCGCCGAGGTCGCCGTCGATTTCCCGATCGCCCTGCGTGGCTACGACCGCGTCGCCGTGGACGCCTACGTCGAGCGCACGGCGCAGCTCGTCGCCGAGCTCCAGTCCATTCGCTCGCCCGAAAGCGCGGTGCGCCGCGCGCTCGAGCGCGTCGGTGAGGAGATCTCGGGCGTTCTCCAGCGCGCGCACGACACGGCCGACGAGATCACCGCGCGGTCGCGCTCCGAGGCCGAGGAGCGCCTCGAGGCGGCGCGGCGCGAAGCCATAGAGCTCACGGCCGCGGCCCAGCGCCAGGTCAACGATCTCGACGCCGAGACCGAGCGTATCTGGGCCGAGCGGCACAACATCGTCACCGACGTGCGCGAGCTGGCACGGCGCCTCTCAGAGCTCGCCGAGGCGGCGCTCGAGCGCTTTCCGGCGGATCTGGCCGTTGCGGAACCGGTCAACGCTGACCCGTTCGTTCCGCTCGCCGAGGGCGAAGCACCGGCGCCCCGGCACGTATTCGACGGCGCCATCGAGCAGGCCGCCATCGAGCAGGCCGCCACCGAGCAGCAGATGGCGGCCGAACCGATCACCGAGGACCCGACCGAGAGCATGCCCCCGATCGAGAGCATGCCCCCGATCGAGAGCATGCCCCCGATTGAGCCATGGGAAGGCGACCCTTCCGTCGAGCGGTGGGAGCCGGACAGAGCTCCCTCCGACCCCGGCGAGGCTTGAGGGAACCCCGGGCGGGAGCCGATGGCGCCGGGCGCCAGCCCCGCCGCCGCGAACTTTGTACGCAGAGTCGCGTTTTTCCCGCACCTGGGTACAACGTTCGCGGTCGGCGCCCCTCGCGAGCGGACTAACCGGCCCATGGCGCGAGGGCGATGGGAGGCTGGGGCCCTCGCCCCGGGAGACTTGCGTCGAACCCTTCACGCGACCACGAACAACACCAACCGACGCGCGTCTCCCGGGGCGGAGGTCCGAGACCTCCCTCACGCCCGGGAGCGAGGAATCGCCCCTGCGTCGTCTAGGTTTATGGGCATGAGAGTGATCGACCTCATGCATCTCGGTCGTGCCCGTGTGATCGGCTGCTGGCAGGTCGGGGACGTCCTCATCGATCCCGGGCCGACGTCGTGCCTCGAGACGCTGCTCGCCGCGGTGGGCGACGAGCCGCCGCGCGCCCTGCTCTTGACCCACATCCACCTCGACCACGCGGGCGCCAGCGGCTCCCTCGTCCGGCGCTGGCCGGACCTCGAGGTGTATGTGCACGAGCGCGGGGCCCGGCACATGGCCGACCCGTCCCGCCTCATCGAGAGCGCCACGCGCCTCTACGGCGAAGACATGGATCGCCTGTGGGGCGACTTCGTCGCCGTTCCGGAGGCAAACCTGCGCGTCCTCAGCGGTGGCGAGACGCTTCCCGGAGGCTTCGAGGTCGCCTACACGCCCGGACACGCCTCGCACCACGTCTCCTACCTGCACGACGGGACGGCCTTCGTCGGGGACGTCGGCGGCGTCCGGATCCCGCCCTCGTCCTTCGTCATCCCGCCCACCCCACCGCCCGACATCGACATCGAGGCGTGGCACGACTCGATCGAGCGAATCATTGCTTGGCGGCCCGAGCGTCTGGCCATTACCCACTTCGGGGCGGCCGAGGACGCCGCCCGCCACCTGGCCGAGATGCACCGGCGGCTCGACGAGCAGGCGGAGCTGTCGCGCCGCAGCGACCGGCACGCCTTCCTCGAACGCATCGCGCTTGACGTCGCCGCCGCCGGCGACCCCGAGACTGCCGCGGCCTACGCTCAGGCGGCGCCCAAGGACCAGCTCTACGCCGGCCTCGAGCGGTACTGGCGCAAGCGCTCGGAGACGGTAGGACCGACGGTATCCTGACCGGATGCCACAGACGGTGGAACTGCCCCGCGTGGGCGGCCCCGGCAGTGGTCTCGGCGGCCATTGGCGGGTCATCGTCCTCAACGACGACCACAACACCTTCGACCACGTAGCCGAGTCACTGGCCCGCATCGTTCCCGGCCTCACCCTCGCCGACGGCTACCGCTTCGCCGACAAGATCCACAACGCCGGCCGCGCGATCGTCTGGAGCGGCGCGCGCGAGGAAGCCGAGGGGTACTGGCAGCAGCTCGACGGCGCCGGGTTGACGATGGCGCCGCTCGAATCTGGCTAATCGGCTAACGCCGATTAGCTTGGCGCAGTTGGCGGAGCCAAATGCGCGGGGTCGGCTAGGCTAGGCGCCCCCGGGGGCTAACCCAGTTGGCAGGGCGAAAACGCGCGGGGCCGGCCGGGCGCTGGCCGCTGCTCGCGCCCCCGAGCTAACGCTCGGTGCCGACCGCGAGGCCGGCGCTGATCGCCGCCGATGCGCCGGCCACGACGATCGTCGCCGGTGCCGCGAGCTTGGGAAGGCCGCGTCGGGATGCCACGGTGGCGGCGATGTCGGTGACGTCGCCGGCCATGCTCGCGGCCAGGAAGGGGCGCACGGGCCCGCCGCGCAGGGCGCTCACGAGCGCCATCGCGTGGAGTACGACCTCGCGTGCGCCGAGACCTCGGAGCGCCACCTCGGCGGGGTCGTCCAGCGCTCCGAGCCAGCGCTTGGTGAGCTTTGCCGGGTCGGCGACGAGGATGGCTCCGTAGCCGATCCGCGCGAGCAGGACGGCGACGAGGGTGAAACGGGAACGGAAAATGGACCGCGCGCGGCTGCCGGCCCGGGTCACGCCGCGGAAACCGGCTCGTCTTCGGTGACGATCTCGCCGACGACCAGCTCGTCGTGCCACACGTACACGATGGGGACCTGGAAGCGCCCGGAGTTGGCGGCCCGGAACTCGATCATCTCCGGCCCGTCCCAGAACTTGTACCAGTCGACCTTGGACTCGAACCACGCCATCTGCGTGATCTTGTAGCGGTCATCGCGCGAGCGGTGGACCGCGTACTTGGTGGCGCCGTAGCGCAGCACCACCGGGGCAATCTCCGTGACCGCTTCGGCGAACGAGTCGTGTCGCAGGACGGTCGCGTACCAGGGGATGTAGACAACGCCCGACATGATCAGGCACCCACCTCGGCGCGAATGGCGCCGGGTCCGTCGGCGGTCCGGCCCTGACCCTCCTCGGTGGCCCCGACGAGGATCGCGATCTTGCCCAGGTGCTTGTTGTCACGCAGCAGCTGATGGGCCTGCGCGACCCCTTCGAATCCCATCGTCTGCCAGAGCACGGGCCGGATCTTCGATTGCTCGATGAGCTCGTTGGCCTTGTTCGCCTCCCAGGCGTTGGCGAAATGGGAGCCGAGAATCTCCTTCTGGCGCATCCACAAATACCTTACGTCGAAATCGAGCTGGTAGCCAGATGTGGCGCCACAGATCACGACCTTGCCGAAGGGCTTGACGATCAGGACCGAGGTGGGGAAGGTCGCCTTGCCGACGTGCTCGAAGACGATGTCGGGCGGCCCACCGAGAATCTCCTCGACCGCCTTGCCGAAGCGGCGCGATTCCTTGAACCGGGCCTTCTCCTCCGCTGCGGACTCGCCGCCGCGCCGCATCATTCCGTCGTACTCGCCCCGGTGGATGAACCCGGTCGCGCCGAGCTCCTCGATCAGCCGTCCCTTGGCATCGCTCGAGACGACGCCGACAGATTCGGCTCCGGTCAGGCGGCAGAGCTGGGTCGCGAACACGCCAAGGCCGCCGGCGGCGCCCCAGATCAGGACCCGATGCCCCGCCTGGAGCTGGCAGCGGTCGATCAGCATCCGGTACGCGGTGAAGTAGGTCAGCCCGTAGGCCGCCGCCTCCTCCCACGCGAGGTGGCGGGGCTTGGGCAGCAGCTGCTGGGCCTGCACCTTGCAGAACTGGGCGAACGAGCCCCAGCTCGTCTCATAGCCCCAGATCCGCTGGGAGGGGGCGGCAAGCGGGTCGAGGCCATGGACCTCCGGGTCCTCGTAGGAGGCCTGATTGCAGTGGACGACGACCTCGTCACCGGGCTTCCATCGGGTCACGCCTTCGCCCACCTTCCAGACCACGCCCGAGGCGTCCGAGCCGCCGATGTGATGATCCTCCTGCGGGTGGTAGCGGAACACCGAGACCGGCTCGCCCAGCGCGGCCCACACGTTGTTGAAGTTCACGCCCGCGGCCATGACTCGCACGATCACCTCGAAGGCGGCCGGCTCGGGCACCTCGATCTCCTCGAGCTGGAACGCCTCCATCGGCTCGCCGAGCCGCTCCTCGCGGATGACCCACGCCGCCATCGTGGGCGGGAGCTCGCCCGGCTCGGTATCGACGTCTGCGACTCGACTCAAATCGACGGCCACGTACTACCTCTTCCTGCTCGGGTTCTGTTCAGAAGCTAGAAGAGATCGTACGGGACCGAATCAGAACGAGGCGGACCGCACGCCACCGCCACCCGGAAGTTCGCCGCAGGCGAACTTCCAATGGAATCGGCGAAGCCGATTCCACACGTTCACGGTTGCAGCATCGAGTTCGCCGTGCCCGACCGCTGTTTGCCGACGTGCAACTCGGCCGGCTTGATGCTCGGCGCGCTTGCGACCACCACGTAGTCGCCCGGGGCGATATTCAATTTGACGTCGCCGGGGGTCTCCGGGTTGATCGACTGTAGGTCGGCGATCGAGCGGCCGCTCGCGTTCTGGATCGCCAGGGAGACCGATCGGCTGGCCGCGTTGGTCACCTCGAGGTTGATCGGACCGGCCCCGAAGGAGGCGGGGGAGATGAGGACCCGGGAATTATTGATCGAGCCGGTGATGGTGATCGGCTCCGGCGGTGGAGGCCTGTCGGCGAACATGCCCGAGCCGGCGCCGCACCCCGACACAAGGATGGCCGTAACGCCAACAATGCCGATCATCCAGACCTGCCGCATCGTCTTCCAGGCTCTCCTCTCACAAACGACCCGGCAAACGTGTGCGCGCCAGGCCTCCAGCCTCGGTTCGCCGCGAACCCTAACCGACCTCGGATCGCCACGTGGTGTGGCGCCCGCGCCACACCTGCGCGCGGCGGGCGGGTTGGCGCGGCGCTCAGTGCTGTGCGCTTCGCTCAAGCGCCCCACGTCGCTGCTCGACGCGACGAAGCTCGAGCTGGAGCTGATCCCAGCTTGCCGTCTCGACCAGCTCGTACTCCTCGGCGCTCAGGTCGCGCAGACGGTCGTTATAGATCGACCAGGCCCGGCGGGTGTCCTCGTCGAGCTGACGCAGCTTCTCCGCGGCGACGGCGATCGTGGTCATCTCACGCCTCCTTCCGGTGTCTTGACTCATTTGATCGTACCCCGCGCGGCGGTCGCCCTCAGATCGCGGCCCCGTCGCGCGCTGCAAGCGTCCGTGCACTCCGTCCGGCGCGGGGCGTATCACCGCGGGATGGATCTGCTCGCGCATCCGCTCGCGACCGTCGAGCTCCTCGTGGTCGACACGGAGACCAACGGGCTGAACGGGGAGGAGTGCGAGGTGACCGAGGTGGGGGCGGTTCTCGTGGGGGGTGGCGAGCTCCACGACCGCTGGTCTTCGCTGGTGCACACGATCATGCCGCTGCGGCGCGGCATCCAGCGCTTCACGGGCATCACTCAGGGAATGGTGGACGGGGCGCCGCCGGCCGAGCCGGTGATGCGCGAGCTGGCGATCCGCCTCGCGGGCAGGGTCTTCGTCGCCCACAACGCCGCCTTCGACAAGCGCGTGCTGCGAGGGGCCTTCGAGCGCGCCGACCTCGAGTGGCCGAACCCGCCGGTTCTGTGCACGGCCTCGCTGGCGCGCGCGCTCCTTCCCCTTCAGCGCGTGCGGCGACTATCGGCGCTGGCCGACGCCCTCGGCGTGGAGGTCGAGGTCGCTCACCGCGCCCTGCCTGACGCCGAGACGTGCGCGCGCGTGCTCTGCGCTCTGTTCCCGCGCCTGTGCGCGAATGCCGCCACCGTCGGCGATGCCATCGCCCTGCTCGCGCCTCGCCGCCCGCGCCGGCCCAGCCGACCGCGTGGCCTTCCCGCCGCGCCGTCGCGTCCGCCGGCTGTCGACTTCGCCCAGCTACCCCGCGACCCCGGCGTGTACCTGTTTCGGGATGCCCGGGGCGCCACCCTCTACGTCGGCAAGTCGGTCTCGATCCGCACTCGCGCCCGCGCCCATTTCGCGCCGGCGGCGGGCGACGCCGACTGGACCGCCCACGCCGCGATCGTCGACTACCGGTCTACTCAATCCGAGCTTGGCGCGCTCGTGCTCGAGAACCGCCTGATCAAGGAGCTCGGACCTCCGGGCAATGTGCGCCTGATGCGACGCGATGACCGGCTCGTGTACCTGCGCTGCCGTCTCGACATTCCCTTCCCGATCCTCGAGGTTGCCTCCGAGCCCGCGGCCGGTCATGCGGTCACCATCGGCCCGCTCCGCGGACGCCGGCTCGCACTCGAGCTGGCCGAGCAGCTCGACTCGCTATTCGGCCTGCGCCACTGTGGGCGCCGCCTCCCCCGGCGCGAGCACCCCTCTGCCTATGGGCAGATGGGGCGCTGCCTGTCTCCCTGCCTCGGCGACCTCGATCCCAACCTTTACCGGAGCCGGCTCGACGCCGCCCTCGCGCTCTTCCTCGGTGACGCCAACGGCGGCCGGCGCCTGATCGAGCACGTCGAAGCCCAGATGCGCTCGGCAGCCGCCGAGCGGCGCTATGAACGGGCGGCGTGGCTGCGCCGGCGCCTGCACCGCCTCGAGGTCGTGCTCGCGCGGCTGGGCGGGGTGCTCCAGGCCACCCACGCCCAGCCGCGGCTACTCCTCGCCACCCATCCGGCGGAGCGGCGCTTCGACGCGTTCTGGCTCGTAGGCGGTCGGATCGCCGACTGGGGCACGCTGCCCGATCTCGACGAGCTCGAGGAGCGCACCGCCGCGGCGCTGGCGCGGTTAGGAGGCACCCGCGGCGTGGGAACCCATGTCCCTCCGGGCGAGGTCGACGAGGTGAGGATCGTGGGGAACTGGCTGGCCGCGCACCCCGAGACGCCGCAGCTCGTGCTCGACCCGCCGCCGGGTCGCGAGGGGTTGGAGCGCTTCGTGGCGCGGGCGGCGGAACTCGAGCTTCAGGGCGCGGGCGTCGGGGCGGACGTGGACGACATTGACGACCGTATAGGTAGTCAATGTCGTCCACGTCCGTGAATGCACGCGCCGCGGCGACTCCCTACCCGAACGGCAGCTCGACCACAGTTGCGCTCACGCCGTCGTCGCCGACCGACACTGCGGAGCCGTTCTCCGCTTCGCGGCGCACGAGTGCGAGGGCGATCGGGCCGAAGCGGGGGGAGAGGGCCACGCTGGCGACGCGACCGACCGAGCGCTCGCCGAGCGTCAGCGCGTCGCCGGGGCGGGCGGGCGCTGATAGCGCGAGGCCGCGCAGCGAGCGGTTGGGCTTGCCGCGGTAGTACAGGCGGGCGACCGTCTCCTGACCGACGTAACAGCCCTTGGTGAAGGAGATGGCGCGCGCGTTCAGGCCCGCCTCCTGGGGGATCACCGTGTCGTCGAGGTCGATCCCGTAGCGCGGCCGGCCGCGCTCGATGCGCAGGCATTCCGTGGCGGCTTCGGACACCGGGGCTGCGCCGGCGTCGCGCAGGGCGGCGGCGAGCGCCTCCGTCGCGCCGGTGTCCTCGACCAGCAGGTCGACGCCGACATCGGTACGGATCGCGCGGACGGGCACGCCGGCCACCGAGGCGGCGCGGTGGGCGTGCTCGTCCTCGGGGAGATCCATCTCCTCGCCGAGGAGCGCGAGCGCCTCCGGGCCGATGAGGGACAGCAGGCCCCGCTCGAGCGTGCGCTTGTGGAGCTCGACGTCGAAGCCGACGCGGAAGCGGCGGATCATGTTGAACAGCTCCTGTAGCGCTACCCGCTCGGTATCGAGCAGGATCTCGTCGTCCGCGTCGAGGATGCGCAGGTCCCCGAGCATCTTCCCCTTCGGGGTCAGGAAGGCGGCGTAGCAGCCGGCTCCGGGCTCGAGTCCCTGCACGTCGTTGGTGACCTGACCCTGGAGGAACTCGGCGGCCCCTGCGCCCGTGAGCGCGAGCTTGCCCTGCTGGGAGCGATCGAACAGGCCGCATGACTCGGTGATCGCGCGGTACTCGGCGGCGAGCGCGTCGGTGGTGATCGACATCGGCAAGCAGGTTAGCCGACGGGAAATCTCGCCACGACGACGAAATTCAAGTTTAGGTATGCCATAATTTATCTCGTGGCATCACAAGAATCATTCGTGAGCTCGCCTGCCGTACAGGACTACGCGAAGGCGATCTACGCGCTTGAGCAGCGCGAGGACGGCGCCGTGACGACCAACGCGCTCGCCGATCGGCTTGGCGTGACGCCCGCGTCGGCGTCGGGAATGGTGAAGCGCATGGACGAGCTCGGTCTCGTCGAGCACGCTCCCTACCGCGGTGTGTCGCTCACCGACGCCGGCCGCCGCGTCGCGCTCGAGGTCATCCGCCACCACCGCCTCCTCGAGCTCTATCTCGCCGAGAGTCTCGGCGTCCCCTGGGACCGCGTGCACGCGGAGGCGGAGGTGCTCGAGCACCACCTCTCAGAGGAGCTCGAAGAGCTGATCGCGGCCAAGCTCGGGAATCCCACGCGCGACCCTCATGGCGATCCCATCCCCACGCGCGACCTGACCATCGAAGAGCGAGAGACGCAGAGCCTGAATGCCCTGACGGCCGGCATGACGGGCACCTTCACGCGCGTATCGGACTCCGACCCGGAGATGCTGCGCTACCTCAGCGATCGTGGCATCGCCCCCGGCGGCACGTTCGAGGTCATCGAGAAGCAACCCTTCGACGGGCCGCTGTTCGTCCGCTTCGGCGACGACGTCCACGTCCTCGGCGGCGCGCTCGCGCGCGCCATGCGGGTGGAGGTCGAACTTTGAGTCCACCGCCCGCACCCTCGCTGCTCGACGGCACGGTGAGCGGCGACGGTGCGATCGCGCTGCCGCCGCTGACGCCGGAGGACGCGGCACGCTCGCGGGACCGCTTCCGCGTCCATAAAGCCCGCCGGCACGGACGCCGCTGGACGCTCCTGTGGCTGCTCATCGGTCCAGGGATCCTCGCCATGCTCGGCGAGAACGACGGGCCGAGCATGATCTCCTACGCGACCACCGGCGCCACCTATGGCATCGGCTTCTTCCTGCCTTTCATCCTCGTCACCTTTGTCATGGCGGTGGTGTGCCAGGAGATGGCCATGCGGGTGGGCGCCGTCACGCACCGCGGCTTCGGGCAGCTCGTGCTCGAGCGCTTCGGGCCGCTGTGGGGATGGTTCAGCGCCGGCGACCTGATCTTCACCAATCTCGTGACGCTGATCGCCGAGTTCGTCGCCATCCGCATCGGCCTGTCCTTCTTCCATATTGGCTCCGGCGTGGCCGCGCTGCTCGGGGTAGTCCTCGTCGTCTTCACTCTGAGCGGAGGCCGGTACTGGCGCTGGGAGCGGATCGTGCTCGGCATGGCGGTGTTCAACGGGCTCTTCCTCGTCGCCGCGATCATGACTCGGCCCCATCTGGGTACGGTCGGGCACGCTCTGGTCACCGCCTCGCCCTTCCCCGGCGGGAGCTTCAACACGCTGCTCCTGCTCGTCGCCTCGACGATCGGGGCGACGGTGACGCCGTGGATGATCTTCTTCCAACAGAGCGCGTCGGCGGACAAGGGGCTGACTCCGGGCGACGTGCGGCACGGTCGCTACGACACTATGGTCGGCGCGGTGCTCGCGGCCTTGTTCGGCTGCGGGGCGTTGATCGCGGGGGCGGCGCTGTTCGGACACGGAGGGGCGAGCATCCAGGGACTGTCGGGCGCCGGGTTCCCCGCGGCTCTGAAGCTCGTGTCGGGAAATGCGGTAGGGACGCTGTTCGCGCTCGGCCTGATCGAAGCCGGGGCGGTGGCCATCCTGACGATCTCCGCGAGCACCGGGTACGCGGTGGGGGAGTGCATCGGCGTCGCGCACAGCTTCAACAACTCGACCCGCAGGGCCGCCGTCTTCTACGGGGCCAACATCGGCGCGGCGCTGATCGCCGCCGTGATCATCCTGATCCCGGGTGCGCCGCTGCTCTCGATCGCCCTGAACGCCAACGTCCTGGCCACGGTGCTGCTGCCGGTGGCGCTGGTCTTCCTGATCATGCTCGCCAACGACCGGGAGCTGATGGGAAAGTGGGCGAACGGCGCCGCCACCAACCGGATCGCGGGGGTCATCGTCGTCTTCATCTCGATCTGCGGCGCCGCCTACGCGGTCGACTCATTCCTCCAGGCCGTGCACATCGTCTGATGACCGCGGCCGAGCACCAGGAGCTGGTGGAGTTCCTCGAGCGCGATCAGCTCGTCGGCGACACTTCCCAGCCCGTGGGCCGAATGGCACTGAGCCGCCCGACGAGCGCCGCGCTGTGGGCGCTGCGCGTGTTCGTGATCGTCGTCAGCGCGATGGTGATCTACACGTTCGTGTCCCAGCTCGTGCACTAATCTGCCGCTGGCCATGCCCCTCGCCGACGCCTTCAACGAGATCGTCGCCTCGCTGCCCGACGACTGGACCGATCTCGAGCTCGACCTTCGGATCGCCGACGAGCGCCGCTACGTCGAGGCGGCGGTCTTTCTCGTCACCTGCAATGCCCAGCCCTACTCCAAGCACGACTGGCATTGGCGGCTGATCATCGCCCACCGGTTCGGCCACGCCGCATCGGTGCCGGCGGTCCATACCGGGCTGAAGCTGCTCGACGAAGCCCGGATCGACGGCGAGCTCGCCGTGCGCGAAGTCCGCACCGGCCGCGCCGAGGTGGAGCAGATGTGGGGGCGGACGGAATCGATCCGCGAGGAACACCGAAAGCTCCGCGCTCAGTAAGCGCGCAACGCGGGCTATGCCTCGGCGGTCTGCAGGAACCGCGTATCGAACATCCGCGCCAGATCCGGCGGATGCTTGACGATCCCGAAGCGGGCCTCCCATGCGGCCCAGGCGCGGAGCACCTTCGGGTCGAGGACGCCGACCTGTCCGTTCGGGCCCTTGAAGGCGGGCAGCTCGCCCACTAGCTCCTCGGAGACGAGCCTGTGGTCGAGCCCTGGCACGAGGCGCTCGAGGTCGGCAGCGGCGGCACGCGGGTTGGCGAGCGCGAACTTGTATCCGCGCACGAGCGCCTTCACCACGTCGGTGGCGAGCGCGGGATCGCTGCGGAGCGTCGAGCCGGTGGCGCAGAGCACGAGCTCCGGGTAGGAGGGGGCGCCGTAGTCGTAGACCTGGAAGATGTGAAACCCACGTCGCGCGTGGGTCAGGGCCACGCCCTCGTCGTTCCAGAAGGCGGTCGCCGCGGCCACGCGTCCGGCGAGGAGATCGGTGACGGCGTCGTAGCCGATGGTGATCTCGTGCAGCTTGTGCGTGTCCCCCCCGGCACCGGCGACGATCGAATCGAGCACCGCGTAGTCGCTCGGGTCGCCGGTCACCCCGACGGTCCGGCCGTCGAGCTGGCGAGGGCTGCTGATGCCCGGAGCGGCGATCACCGAGGCGAGAGGCCGCTCGACGACGGCCATGATCCCGACGATGTCCTGTCCGCGCTCCCGGGCGATCGCGAGGTCGTGAATGTCGAGGATGGCGAAGTTCACCCGCCCCGTCTCCAGGAGCTTGATCGAGTCGGTCGAGGCGGCCGGGGCGATCACGTGGAGCTGGACTCCGGCGTCGATGTCATAGCGGCGCGCCAGCGCGGCGTAGATGCCCGTATGGATGGCGTTGGGCGTGAAGTCGAGGATCAGCGTCGCGTGCTTCAGGGCGCGGGAGCCGGGCTTCACTGTGGACCCGCAGCCCACGAGCGCGAGGGTCGCGGCGGCCAGCAGGACGACTGAGCGGAGCCGCATGGTAGGGGAGGATATGGGCCCCGGAGGCGATGGGGGACAGCTGCCCCGTATTCGTGGATTAGCGCGGACCCGGCCCTGCTCAGGTTGACCGCCGCGGCGTTGGAGCGGTGCGGGGTCGGAGGTCCGCGTGTTACGAAAGGCCGGACATATCCCGCTTTCGCAGCACGGGTCGGGCCGCGGCGGGCTTGGGGCCGGCCCGCGCGACCGAAAACGCCGAGCCCACCGCCGAAACAGGCGGCGAAGCCGCCCATCAAGAAGGCCCCCGAGTGGCCCCGCGTAGAATTCTCCTCGCGTATGCGCCGCCGGGTCACGTTCAGCCGGAACATCACGCTCTCCCTGTCGCGCACGTGCCGCTGCTACTGCAAGTACTGCGCGTTCGCGACCCACCAGCCGCACCTCCACGCGCCCGAGGAGGTCGAGCTCATGCTCGGGCGGGCGGCGCGGCGGGGCGTCAAGGAGCTGCTCGTCCTCACCGGCGAGAAGCCCGAAGCCAACGCCGGAGTGGCAGCACGCCTCCGCGAGTACGGCCACGACGACTTCACCTCGTACGTGGCGTGGGCGTGCGAGCGCGCGCTCGAGCGCGGGATCCTTCCGCACACCAACCTCGGCGTGCTCGAGCCCGACGACCTGGCCCGGCTGCGCGAGGTGACCGCCTCGCAGGGATTGATGCTCGAATCTATCTCCGAGCGGCTGATGAAAACCGTCCACGCGGGGTCGCCGACCAAGCACCCCGCGCGACGGCTGGCGACGATCCGCGCCGCCGGTGAGCTGCGGATCCCCTTCACCAGCGGCATCCTCGTCGGCATCGGCGAGACCGAGGAGGAGCGCATGGCCTCGCTGCAGGCGCTCGCCGGCGTGCACGCGGAGCACGGCCACATCCAGGAGCTGATCCTGCAGAACTTCGTGCCCCACCAGAGCTACTACGGGCGCGAGCCGGCCGAGATCGCGACCGCGACGGCGGAGGAGTACTGGCGCACCGGGGTGGCCGACGGACCGCAGCTCGACGCCCCGCCGTGGGCCTGCGAGGTGACGATCGAGGACATGAAGCGCCTGATCGCCGAGGCGCGGCGGCTGCTCCCCGACGTGGGGATCCAGGTCCCGCCAAACCTGTCTGACTGGTGGATCGAGCTCGTGCGCGCGGGCGCCACCGACCTCGGCGGTCTCAGCGCCAACGGGGACCACATCTCGCCCGAGCACCCATTCCCAAGCCCACATCAGGCACGCAAGCTGCTCCAGGCCGAGGGCTTCGCGCTCACCGAGCGCCTGTGCGTGTACCCCGAGTACATCGCGCCGGAGTTCGTCGCCCAGGGAGTCCTCGACGTGATCAAGACGAAGTACTGGTCGTTCATCCCCCGGCGCGGCTCGGGCCGCCGGCTCGAGGTGAGCGTCCCCGACGACGCGGCCCCGCGGGCGATCGAGCGCGGCCGCGGCGGCGCCGCGCTCACGCCCGAGGAGCTGACCGCGCTCTTCGCAGAGCGCCGCCCCACCGTGATCGAGGAGATGCGCGCGGCCGCCGACGAGCTCCGCTCGGAACTGGCGGGGGAGACGGTGACCTTCGTCGTCAATCGCAATGTCAACGTCTCGAACATCTGTGTCGTCGGCTGCGCGTTCTGCGGCTTTGGCCAGGGCCGGCGCTCGCCCGACGCCTATGAGCACTCCGAGGAGGAGTTCGTGCGCCGGGTGCAGGAGGCCGTCGAGTTCGGCGCCTCCGAGATCTGCATTCAGTCGGGGATCCATCCCGACTGGGGACTCGAGGACTACGAGCACTGGCTGCGCGTCGCGAAGACGGTGGCGCCCGGCATCCACCTGCATGCCTACTCGCCGATGGAGGTCGCGCACATGTGCGACGTCAGCGGGCTTGGGCCGCGCGCCGTGTTCGAGCGCCTGCGCGCGGCCGGCCTCGGGTCGACGCCGGGAACGGCAGCGGAAGTCCTCCACGACGGCGTGCGCGAGCGGATCTCCCCCAACAAGCTTCCCGTCGCCCGCTGGGTGGAGGTGATCGAGGCCTGCCACGCCGAGGGCATCCGCTCCACCGTCACCGTGATGTTCGGCCACATCGAGGAGCCCTGGGAGCTCGCCGAGCACATGCGCGTGGTGCGCGAGCTCCAGGAGCGCACCGCCGGCTTCACCGAGTTCGTGCCCCTGTCGTTCATCCCCTTCCACACCCTGCTCGGACGCACGCACGGCGTCGAGGAGATCTCCCGCGAGGAGAACCTCAAGCACTCCGCGGCGTTCCGCCTCGCGCTCGGCCGCACCATCGTCAGCCTCCAGGCGAGCTGGGTGAAGATGGGGCTCGATGCCGCCACTGAATCCCTGCACTGGGGGGTCAACGACCTCGGCGGGACGCTGATGGAGGAGAACATCAGCCGGCTCGCCGGCTCCTACCATGGCGTCAGACTCGAGCCCGAGGACCTCGTCGCCGCGGCGCACCGCGCCGGACGGCCCGCGGCCGAGCGAACCACGCTGTACGAGATCCGGCGGCGCTACGAGCTGCCGGCACGCGTGTAGCGGCCCATGGCTGAGGCAATGCCAGGGGACAGGACCCCCGCCCCCGACGCCCGCCCGCGGGCGCTCTTCGCCGGCGTCGAGCCGATCGAGGTGTTCGTCGACCTGCTCGCGCGGGTGGAGACCGAGACCACCGCGACCGAGTTCTACGACCGCATCTGCGAGGCGATCTGCCGGCTGACGACGATGCGCCGCGCGGCGATCTTCCTCGCCGACCTGGGCCGACGGCGGGTACGGGCGGTCGGTGCCCACGGGACCTCGTTCTCCCAGCTTGCCGCGCTGCGGCCGACGCTGGTCGACACCCCGATCGCCCAGCAGGCGCTGCTCGAGGACAACGTCGTGGTCGTCTCGGAGCGGATCGAGGAGGCAGTCCCGCCCGAGTATGCGCGTCTGCTCGGGATCACCACCCTTGTGTGCACGCCGCTCAGCGCCGCCGGTCGCGCCTACGGGGTGATCTGCGCCGACCGCGGCGGCGGCCAGTTCGATCTCTCCGACGGCGAGCGGCACCTCCTGTGGACGCTCGGGAAAATGGCGGCGCTCGTCGCCACGGCGCGTAATGCGACCCGCCAGCAGGAGCGCGCGCGCCGCCTCGGCGAGCGGATCGATCTCGCCCGCGAGGTGCACGAGCGAGTGATGCAGCGGCTGTTCGGAGTCTCACTGGCGCTGAGCGCGGGGGAGCCCCTGTCCGACGAGGAACGTGAGCGCTGCCGGGTCGAGATGGTCCAGGCGCTCGCCGATCTCCGCCGCGCCCTCGAGCGCCCGCTGGCGCCGCTGCCGCGCGAGACCGGCACCACCCTGGCGACCGAGCTCGAGCGCCTGGAGGGGGCGGCGGGGCCGCCGGTGCGCGTCTCCTGGCCCCCCGGGCTGGTCGTCCCGCCCGACCTCGAGCCGCTGGCCCAGTCGGTGCTCGCCGAGGCGATGCGCAACGTCCGCAAGCACGCGCGCGCGTCGAACGTCGATGTCGCGCTCGGGCGCGACGAGGCTACCTTCACCCTCGAGGTACGCAACGACGGCCTGCGCGCCGCCGCGCGGAGCGCGCCCGAGGCCGGGGGCATGGGTCTGCGCCTGGCGGCGTTCGAGGCGCTGCAGCTCGG
>Ga0302324_100007827_pt1 | contig 22612 bp, 12 predicted proteins | sample Palsa_T0_1_FD_201949 | JGI IMG/M metagenome (GOLD analysis project Ga0302324, IMG submission 201949) | Peat permafrost microbial communities from Stordalen Mire near Abisko, Sweden - Palsa_T0_1 | ecosystem: Environmental > Terrestrial > Soil > Palsa > Peat permafrost | place: Sweden: Abisko...
GCCCCGCAACGGTGGCGGGGTCGAGCAGGCCATCCGCTTGCAGCGTCTCGCGGGCGCGCGCCAGGCACAGCAGCTCCCCGTAGCTGCTGGCGAGCCGCTCGAGCTGACAGGTTTGCTCCCTGCGGTAGTGCTCGATCAGCAGCGCGATCTCCGTGTGTACTCCCGGGCCTGGCTCGGGCAGCTCGTGCGCCAGGGGTTCGGGTAGCGCCTGGTCGAGGTCGCATGCAATCACGCGCAACACCTCACGCTCATCCATCGAGAGCTTGCCCGTCCCGGCGCAAAGCAGCTCGACTGCTCGCTCGCCGATCGCACCGAGCGCGTGCACATACGACGCAAGCGCATAGGAGTAGTCGGCGAGCAGTTTGCGCATCGCCTCGGGGTTCTCGCGCAGGACGCGGCGTCGCGCCTCGTCGGCCGCTTCTCGCTCGCGTTGGGCAGCGAGCGCACGCTCGTGCGGCGCACGCGCGCTCTCCAGGACATCGAGCAGCGCAAGCCCGGTGTTCCCGTCCAGGTCGGCGAGGCACGCATCTGTCAGCAGCCGCTCGGGCTCCCACGCGATCCCGGCCCCAGCTGCGACGAACGCTCGACGGCCGCGTCGACGCGGCCCGTGCGAGAGCGCACGCGAAAGCGCCGCCAGGAACTTCCCGGCTCGTGCGTCGGTGGTCGTGAGGAACAGCAGCGCCGGCAGGAACAGGTGCCGGCCATGCCACGCCTCGCTCCCAGCGTAGGCGGCATACAGGTCAGCCTTCTGGCACAGCCGCGTGTGCGACATGCTGCCGAGGTCGATCTCCACGAACGCGCCAAGCTGACGCCCGCCCGCGTCGGCGAGGACGACCATCGCGTCCGGCGCCAGCGCACGAGCCCTCCCGTCGCTCTCGAACTCCTCACGCGCGTCCCCCTCACGACAGTAGATCTGCAAAGACAGGCCGGCCGTCCCGGCTTCGGTCACCAGCGCGACATACAGGCCCGTGAGCGCGGAGGCGTGCGCGAGGAACAGCGGGTTCGGAGCGCTGCGCTCGCCGCCTCGCGGGACGGGCTCGCCACGCATCAGACAGTCAGCGCGACGCGTCGGCCAGTGATGGTTCGGCGCAGAGCCGCACTCACGGTACGGGCGGCTACGGCCAGTGAGCCCGAGTTCGTGCAGGCGGCGGGTGCGGTAGCGCAGCGTGCGCTCGGGCACCTCGGGGAACAGCCGGGCGAGCTGCGCCTGGCTCACCACACGATGCGAGCACAGCACGCCGAGGAGACGGCGGTCGATCCCGGCCAGCGGCGCCGCCGGAGAAGCACATGGACGACGAGGCCGCACGACACGAGCACGGCCGCTGGTGCGCTTATCGGTCATGGGCTGAAGAACTGGGCTCGCGGACGGGCTGAAAAGAGAGGGCCATCAAAAGAGTCGAGCGGAGAGCGGGTAGAGAGTCGGGCGCGCCCACACCTGTTGGATTCCGCACCAGCACGCCAGAATCGGCGCGTCGCGGTTTGCCGGTCGCACACGAGCGAACGGCAACGCGGACAGCGAGCGAGCGGGGACGGTGACACACGCTGTTTGCGGCTGGCGTTTGCGGATGGCGGTTGGGGGCGGGGGCGTCACGGGGACGGGACGGTGTACCTCCACCGCCCGCGGAAGTCAAGCCCACACATGCACGCCGACGCGAGCACCGCTCGCGCCCCGGGGCTGGTCTGCGATGGGTGCTACGCATCGGCTCGTCGGTCATGGGTCCATTCCTTGCGCGACGAGCTGACAGGCAGCTGGCAGCTCCGCTGACACCACTGGCAGGAGGGCTGGCCACCTGCGCTCGCTCGCCAGCGAGTGCCGCGTTGGGGCGGTCGGGTGGGCGGTCCGGGCCGCACGCGTTGTCGGTGATAGGCGCATCAATGGTTATTGACCGCGACGCGTCGGAATCTGCAAGCGAATGTTCCATCGCGTTATTTGTTGCGCGTGACCGTCACGGGGACCTCACAGATCGCTCACACGCGGGGCGGACGGGACTTTGAGCTACCGTCCGGCTCGCGTCAGTTTTGTTTCCGCGCGCTCGCGTGCCCCACAGCCGGACGTTGCGCCGGCCGCGGCGGCGCGCACGGACGTGGCGGCGTTCGGCCGACGCCGGCCGCTGATCGGACGGTGCGCGCAGGTCGTCTGTGTCCGCGCGCTCGTCGGTGGGCTCTGCCCACTCGTGCAGGCAGTAGGTCGCTTGGCCCAGGCGCCGCAGCGCGCAAGCGACCCGCTCGCCCAGCTCAAACCATGCATCCGAGCCGGCCGTGTCGGTATCGAGGGAGCCGAGCGCCACACGCAAGCCATCGCGTGCGCACGCACGGAAGCGCTCGATCTCCTGGCCCGCCAGTCTCCGCGCGTCGCGCCACTGCCTATACTGCGGGGACTCGGGCAAGACCGGCGGGTTCTCGCCGCGTAGCGCTCGCGGCGGCCGCTGGCGGTCAAGCGCCAGATCAGGACGCCGCGAAAGCCGCTCTCGGTCGAGCGACCCGGCCTGCTCCAGGGCATCGAGGCTCGCGAGAACTCGCCGCGCGCGTCGGCATCGACGCGACCTACATCTCCCGCGTCGAGGGCGGGCGCATCAACCTCCGCTGGGCCACGCTCCAGCGCTTCCTCCACGCACTCGACGCGACCCTCGCGGACCTCGCCGCAGAGATCGAGCGACACGCCACCGGAGAAGCTGACGGCCCGAACGGGTAGGAGCACTCGCACGGTGGACCGAGCCCGCCCCCGGCGTGCGCGCGCAAGCCACGGACTGATTGCGGTTCTGCGCGTTTTATCGCGTCTGCGCGATCGCGGCCTCGATCTTGGCGAAGCCGTCTTTGATCTCGGCGCGTAGTTGGCGTAGTTCGCGCAGGAGCGTGTCGGTGTTGGTGGTGATGGCTGCGCGGCCGGCGAGCGTCAGCAGCTCTGCGGTGTCGCCGTTGAGGAGGTGGGCGATGCGTTCGATTGTCTCGTCGGCTGGTGGGCCTTGCTCGCCGTTCTCGATGCGGGAGAGGTTGGCGGCGCTCATCGGCACCTGCGATGCGACTTGGCGCTGGGTGAGCTTGGCTGCTCTGCGTAGTTGTCGCAGGCGCGAGCCGAGCGCGATGGCGCGTTCGGCGTGGCTTGGCGCCCGCGCGCTTGTCATCTGGCGTAGCTTCCGCGCGTGGGAGCCCACCCCTTGGCGGCTTACGGACCATCGCACTATGGTACGCACCACGTAAACAAAGAACGTTCACAAGCTGTCGAGGGCAGCCCGTCAAACTGTCCGGCTGGTAGAACGGTTGTCCAGGGGCGTCATGGGGTCGTGTGCCTCTGATAAAACCGGCCCAGCCGGCGGGCTGTCGGAGGCGAGCGAGGCGACGAGCGAGAATGGAGGCGGATGCGTGAGATGTGGTTTGGCGAGATCAAGCTGAGCGGTCGCGTGGCGGCTGCCCTAGTCGGCCTGCGGGCGCGAACGTTCGGCGTGCTCGTCATCGTGCTCGGAATGCTCGTTGTCTTCGGGTTGGTGCCTGCGGGCGCGTCGGCTGAATCGTTGTGTACGGATACGTGGGTGGGGCCGAGCGAAGGCGAATGGTCGGTTGCGGCGGATTGGTCGGCGGGTGTGCCGACGTCTAGCTCGGTGGCGTGCATTGGGGCGGGGAAGACCGTTGTCGTTGGGTCGGGTTCGTTTGTGACGGGTGTGGTGCAGGGTGAAGGGTCGTTGGTGTTGAAGGGCACGCTTGAAGTGTCTAATGGGCTTGAATCATCGACGATTCATGCGTTGACGATGGGCGCGGGCGCGACGTTGACTGGCGGGGCGACGGTCAATGTGTCGGGCTCGTTTGATTGGGCGAAGGAAAGCACTATGTCCGGGTCAGGTTCGACCGTGTTGTTGTCGGGTGCGTCAGGTTCTTTCGAACTAACCGCTAATGCGTATGTGGCGGGCCGTACTTTCGTCAACGAAGGCACGTTGACGATCGAAAACGGTGAAACGGGTTCTTTGCAGCTCTCCGAAGGCGCGGTGGTGGAGAATAAGGGCACGTTCAACGCGAACCGGGAAGTCGGGCCGGTCGTGGGCGTTGGCGGTGGGGCGACCCCGAAGTTCGTCAATTCGGGTGTTGTGCGCAAGACGGCGGGTAGTGGCCGGACCGAATTCGCTGTGGGCGTTGAAAATAGCGGGACGATCGCTGGGGGTACGGGTTCGCTGGCCTTCAAGAGTGGGTCTGTGTCGCTGGGGAGCGGGACGCTCGAAGGCACGGTCGCGCTCACGGGGGCGTCCGTGACCGCAGGGAGCGTTACGGCTGGCAGCGCGACGGTGGTGCTCTCCAGCGGGTCGTTGAGTATGACGACGGGCGCCAGCGCCACGATCCACAACTTCACGATGGGCGGCGGAGAACTGGAGGGCGCAGGCACGCTGAAGGTCTCCAACTCGCTCGTGTGGGAACACGAAAGCACGATGTCAGGGTCCGGGTCGACGATCCTGCTGTCGGGGTCCTCCGCGTCGTTTACGTTGACGGGGAACGCCACGGTTTCTGAACGTACGCTGGTCAACGAAGGCACGTTGACGCTGGATTCGGGGAATCTGAAAGAGACGAAGGGCGCTGTCGTCAAGAACACCGGCACGTTCTCTACCGATGTCTCTATCGAACATGTCTCGGGTGGCACGGAACCGTTGTTCGTCAACACTGGGACTTTCACGAAGACGGGTGGGAGCAGCACATCGCTCGGCGTCAAGGTCGAAAACCTCGGGGCTGTCAGTGTGCAGGCGGGAGAATTGAGTTTCGGCGGGGGTGGCTCCTCGACGTCGGTGGCGAGCTGGACGGCCAGCGAAAAAGCCACAATCACGTTTGCGTCGGGCTCATACACGCTGACGGGGAGCACCCTGGCTGGTTCGATTGACACGACGGCCAGCGTGAGCGTGGAAAGCGTCGAAAGCCAGAAAGCGACGTTGGATATCGTCAGCGAAACCTTCACGGTCACGAAAGGCACGATCACGCTGTCTGGCTTGGTGATCAGCAATGGGACGCTCGCAGGCGCAGGGACGGTTCGTGTGTCCAGCTCGTTCGTGTGGGAACACGAAAGCACGATGTCGGGGTCCGGGTCGACGATCCTGCTGGCGGGCGCCTCGGGGCACTTCGCGCTGAGCGGCACCGCCACCGTGTCGGAACGCACGCTCGTCAACGAAGGCACCCTGATCGACCGCACTGGGCATCTGCGCGAGTCCGCGGGCGCGCTCGTCAAGAACACCGGCACGTATGAGGCCAACGTCGAATCCGCCCCGGCGCTCGAAGTAGGCGAAGGCAAAGCGCCCCTGTTCGTGAATACGGGGACCTTCGAGCGCACAGAAGGAACCACCACCAGCGAAATCCAGGTGGACTTCGAAAATCTCGGCCTTATCCGCGAAGTCACGGGGAAATTCAAGTTCCTGCACCCCGTCTCAGGCAGGGAATCCCGCACCACCTACGGGGGGCAGGAAAACCCCTCTACCCCTGGCGAGCCCCGCGCGAGCTGCGGGGAGCCGGTGAGCTGTGCTACCGGCAACTTCGTTGAGGAACAGACCGACTTTGCGGTCGGTGGCCGTGGCGTCGGCCTGAACCTGACGCGGACGTATAACTCGCAGGCAGGCGCGGAAGGTACGAAAGGCGCGTTCGGGTATGGCTGGTCAAGCTCGTTCAGCGACCACCTCATGGTCAACAAAGAAGCGAAAACCTACACGGTCGTCCAAGCCGACGGGGCTACCGTGCCGTTCACGGAAAGCGAAGGCAAACTCCTCGCGCCGGTGTGGACGCAGGACACGCTCAGCGGCAGCGCGGAAGCTGGCTACACGCTGACGCTCGCCGACCAGATCAAATACAAGTTCGCGGGCTCAAGCGGGCGGCCTGAAAGCATGACCGACCGCGACGGGAACGCGACAGCGCTCTCCTACAACGAAGCCGGGCAGCTGACGACGATCACTGATCCCGTGGGCCGCAAGATCAAGCTGACGTATAACTCGGAAGGGTTCGTGGAAGCCGCGGAAGATCCGATGGGCCACGTCGTCAAATACACGTATGAAAGCGGGAATCTCAAGAGCGTGACCCAACCCGCTGAAACCTCGTTGCGCTGGCAGTTCAAATACAACAGCGAACACGAGATCACCGAAATAATCGACGGCCGCAGCGGCAAAACGATCAACGAATACAACAGCTCACACCAGGTAACCAAACAAGAAGACCCCGCGGGCCACAAGCTGAAGTTCGAATACGAAGCGTTCCACACCACGATCACCAACGAAAACACGGGGAGCGTCACGAGCGAGTACTTCACGAGCAACGACGAGCCCGCCTCGATCACCCGTGGCGCCGGAACGTCCAGCGAAACGACCGAAACCTTCACCTACAACGAAGACGGGTACGTCACCAGCGAAACCGACGGGAACGGACACACCACTAAATACGGGTACGACAGCGCGAACGACCGCACCAGCATGGTTGACCCGGACAACGATGAAACGAAATGGACGTATGACTCCACCCACGACGTGGAAACGATCACGAGTCCGAAGGGCGAGACGACAACCATCAAACGTGAATCCCACGGCAACCCCGAAGTGATCGAACGACCAGCACCGGGCGGGAAAACACAGGTCACCAAATACAAATACACCTCGCATGGCGAACTGGAAAGCGTGACGAACCCGCTCGAACACACGTGGACATACGAATACGACGCGAAAGGCGACCGCACCGCAGAAACGGACCCGGAAACCAACAAGCGCACCTGGGAATATAACGAAGACTCGCAGGAGACGGCGACGGTGAGCCCGCGCGGCAACGCCAAAGGCGCGGAACCGGCGAAATTCAAGACCACGATCGAACGCAACACCAAGGGGCTGCCGATCAAGATCACCGACCCACTGGGACACACAACGGAATACAAATACGACGGCGACGGGAACATCGAAAAGATCACCGATGCGAACAAACACACGACCATCTACACCTACAACGGGGATAACGAGCCGATCAAGGTCGAAGAGCCCAACAAAGCGTTGGTCGAAACGGAATACGATGGCGCGGGACAGGTGGTAGCGCAGATCGACGGTGACAAACACAAGACGAAATACACGCGCAACGTGCTGGAGGAGGTCACGGAAGTCACTGACCCGCTGGGCCACAAAACCAAAGAGGAATATGACGCCGCGGGGAACCTCGTCAAGCTCACCGACCCCAAAGAACGCACTACCACCTACACGTACGACCCGGCCAACCGCCTCACGGAAGTCAGCTACTCAAGCGGCAAACCCGCCGCGATCAAATACGAATACGACAAAGACGGCGACCGCACGAAGATGACAGACGGCACCGGCACCACCATCTACACCTACGACCAGCTAGACCGTCTGACCGAATCAGAAAACGGCCACAAAGAAGTCATCAAATACGAATACGACCTCGCTAACGACCAGACCAAGATCACGTACCCCAACGGCAAAAGCGTGACCCGTGCGTTCGACAAAGACGGACGGCTGGAAAAGGTCACCGACTGGTCCGAACATGCCACGAAATTCGCGTACGACGCGGACTCCGACCTTGAAAAGACCGTTTTCCCGACGGAAACGAAAGACGAAGACAAGTACGCCTATAACGACGCGGATCAGATGAGCGAAGTCAAGATGCTCAAAAGCACGGAAACGCTCGCGTCGCTCGTCTACACCCGCGACAACGACGGGCATGTCAAAAAGACCACCGCAACCAAACTACCTGGAGCTGAAGTTACCGAAGCCACGTACGACGAAAACAACCGGGTCACGAAATACGGGACGACCGAATACAAATACGACTCCGCGAACAACCCGACGAAGGAGGGGTCGAACACAAACACATTCAACGAAGACGACGAGCTCGAAAAAGCCACCGGCGCAAGCTACTCCTACGACGAACTCGGCGAGCGCACCAAAAGCACACCAGAAAAAGGTCCCGCCACAACATACGGCTACGACCAAGCAAGCGACCTCACATCGGTCGAACGCCCGAAAGAAGGCGAAACCACCAAGATCGAAGACAGCTATGCCTACAACGGCGAAGCACTACGCACCAGCGAAACCATCTCGGGTACCACCAGCTATCTGGCGTGGGACATGGCCGAAGAACTCCCGCTGATCCTCGCCAACGGCACCTACAGCTTCATCTACGGCCCCGGCGACCTGCCGATCGAGCAAATCAACACCGAAGGCAAAGCCGCCTACCTGCACCACGACCAAGCCGGCTCAACCAGGCTTATCACCGGCAGCACAGGCACCGTCGAAGGCAAATGCACCTACGCCGCCTACGGCGCCCCCACCTGCGAAGGCACCGCCACAACCCCCCTTGGCTACGACGGCCAATACACCAACACCGACACCGGGCTCATCTACCTGCGGGCGCGCGAGTACGATCCGACCACAGCACAGTTCATCACCGTTGACCCATTTGTTGAAGCCACCCGTGCTCCTTACGGTTTCGGTGCTCAAACGCCGCTGACGTTCGGCGATCCGACTGGATTCTTCTCCCTTCCGCTGGTCGGTTCAATTAGTAGTGATGCTGATGCTGCATGTGGCGTGACATGGGAGGTGCCGGGCCTCGACGCTTTGACATGTGGAGCGGCGGCTGCAGGCACGGTGTACCTGGGAGTGAGGGTGGCCGCAGACGCGATCAGACTTGCCACAGAAAACCAAAGCAGCACTAGCCCGGTGGCAGAAGGCCAAGAAGAAACAAAAAGCAACGAGTCCGAACCGTGTACGGTCCCACGTCGAAGCCTGCCCCGCGAAGGTGACCCCAATAGCACCGCGGTGCTTGACCGAGGAAATGGCTCCGGACAGATTCGTGACTACGGACCCGACGGCGAGCCAGAAAAGGACTTTGATTTCGGGCACGACCATGGGTTCGGTGACCCTCATGCGCATGACTGGATCGAAGGTGTGCGACAGCCGGGGAGGCCGATTGAACCGGGTGAGTAAACCCATGCTACGAGATCGCCTACGATGGGGGTGGAATCCGCGCCTGGATATCCCGTCAGCTATCAGTCGCTTGCCTACCAGCAAAGTTACTAGCAGTTCTGTGCTGCTGTCAACGATCGACAGTAGTCCTCGGGTAAGCGAGATGGCTGATCTTAGAAGCGTACTTAGAGCCATGGATGCATCGTTCGACGAACTCGGCAGAGGCATCGTAATTGACGGCAGCACGCTACTGTCGCTAGTGGGTAAGCATGACTTTCTACACGGGTTCGATGAAGTATGGCTCTTTACGGAGAAGCCGAGCGAAGATAAGCCGGAGGCGATACCGCTTACTTCCGACGTACACCTACAAGAACAGCCGTCGGACGCAGTCGCTAACTGGATGCAAAGGTGTGGGTGTATCGCAGGTCTCGGGGATGGCGACGGATTGAACTTCGTTACCCTCCGACCATCGATTGCCGAACTATGGAGCACGTAGAGCGGCGGCTCCTCTGGAAGCGAGTCGTTGATGTGGTGATCGTGGCGCCTACCACGACGAGACTACGTTGTCTGGGAATCCAGCTGACCCTACGCGGGGCTACTGCCCCGCGTCCGGCGGCTCTGCCCAGACCTCAATATCATCCGGGGGCAAAGTCAGGGTCCGACCCCCGTCGCTCCCGCTCTGTACACCGCACTTTCCAGCCTGCCCTTTTGGGGTTCGGGGAGACCGCCAGAAGTGGTCACGATTTTGACGGCGAGGATCGTCCGCCTCCTTGCCGGGGAAACGTGATCGAGGCGGTGGCGGCTTACCCATGCGCTATTCTTTACTAATGGCAACAAATGTAAAGAAAACGAGGAGTGCGGCTGGCCGCTCTCGGATCTCAAGCAAGCATCAGATCACAATCCCGATCGGGGCCTTTAGCGAGGCGGGGCTTCGTGAGGGAGATGTCGTACAGGTCAAGGCGCAAGGTCCAGGGCGCGTCGTGATCGCTCGCATGGACGATCTCGTCGAGGAGTTTGCGGGCTCTCTAAGTACCGGTGGCGAGCTGGGCCGTGCTGTTCGCAGATTGCGCCAGGAGTGGGATTGATCCTGCTCGACTCGCCAATCATCGTCGGCTTCCTCGACGCCGACGACGCTTTGCACGAGATCGCAGTCAGCAGGCTCAGGGAAATCGTCGGCAGCCATCCGCTGGCGGCATCTGTCATCAGCTACGCCGAGCTGATGACAGGCGTTTCCTTGGGGCACCACTCCCATGAGCGTGTAGATCGTTTCTTCGATGCCTTGGTCAAGGATCTTTTGCCTGTCGACAGAGAGGTGGCAGCCCGCGCGGCAACGCTACGTGGCAAGCGCATCTCTCTACGAATGCCTGACGCGCTGATCCTGGCCACCGCGGATCTCCACGAGGACATCGACACGATCGTCGGTGCCGACGATGATTGGCCGAAGGTCAAGGGCCTGAGCTGCAAGGTGGAACTCCTTAAGCCTGTGCCGAAATCAAGAGCAAAGACCTCCAAACGCACCGACTGACACCAAACACACGAACCATCGGCTAACGGCTGTTTGCGGTAGGGCGCCAGACAGTGATCATCCTTGATCCCGTATACGACTGCCGTGGGCTCAGACCCGGATCCCGATGCGGTGTACAGAGCTGGTTGGACCCCCGTCGCTCCCGTACTTTACGCCCCATCGTTCCGGGGCTTTCCCCCGTGTGGTTCTCGAAGAACGACAGGAATGAGGGCTTGGGCTGGACGGCGACGACGCGGCGTTGGTCCAGCAGACGCCCTTGGAGAAGGCGCCAAACTCTGTATCATTATGCTACACTGCGTAGCAGTCTTCTACCAAGGAGTTTCTCATGGCTGCCACCGCCGACCGGCCAACGCGAGTTGCATCCGACCTATTCGACAGCGCAGTCGTTGAGGCTGCCAAGGAGAATCGCTCGGCCAAGCAGCAGCTTGAGCACTGGGCGCGCGTGGGGAGGTCGGTTTGCGCGCGACAGACAGCTTCCAGGCATCGGGTGGAAGCCGCTTTGGCAGGGGCTCTCCCAGTCGAGCATCTCTCCGATGAGGAGGGAATCGTGTTCGATTCTGAGGTGCAGTCCCGGCTAGACATGCGCCTGCGAACGACAAACCTCGGCGCGGTCCTTGCCGCGCGCGGGGTCACGACCGTGGCGCTGAACGAGCAAGGCGAACTGACGGAGTATCGGCCTGACGGAACGAGCGCGTCCGTTTGAAGCAGCTGCATTTGGTCATTGGACCGAATGGCTCGGGCAAGACCACGTTCGTCACAGAGTTTCTCGCGCTCGAGCTGCCGGGCTATGTGTATGTCAACGCGGACGAAATCGCCAAGGCCAGGTGGCCCGCCGACTCCGATGCGCACGCCTACGAGGCCGCTCAGGTAGCCGCCGAGACTCGCGCGCACCTCATCGCCAGCGGCCGGTCGTTTATCGCCGAGACCGTCTTCTCCCATCCGTCGAAGCTCGACCTAATTCGTTCTGCGCAAGAGGCGCGCTATCAGGTTGTCCTCCATGTGATGCTCGTACCAGAGGAGCTGGCGGTCAGGCGCGTTGCGTACCGGGTGCAGGCGGGCGGGCACGACGTGCCGGAGCACAAGATTCGTGAGCGCTACCAGCGGTTGTGGCGACTCGTTGCGCACGCTATCTCGCTGGCGGACAGGGCCGTTGTGTATGACAACTCGCGGACCGCTGGTCCACTCAAAATCGCAGAGTTCTTCGGGGGACTCCCAATGGGGGCAGCCACCTGGCCGAAGTGGGCGCCTGAGCCAATGGTCTCCCGCTGGGGCGAATAGAGCAACGCGCACGCAAAGAGGACCTCGCCGGATGTCGAGCGCTTTCTCGGCACGGAAAAAGCGCCTGCCAGTTCGCGGAGTCAAGGGCCTTCCGCCCCTCGCTCCCGCTCATCCAGCATTTCAGAGCGGTGGTCAGCCGCCGATCCCACTCGATCTCCGAACGTATGTGGCACTCTCGCTGGCGACGGTGCTCACGAGGTTGCCGAGCGCGACGTTCACGTCGTCGAGGTGAAGACCCCATTCCGGCCCGAGCGCTTCGGTGGGCACTTCCTGACGTGCAGTCCGTTCCTGGAGCACGCCTTCGCTTGCCGCGCTCACGCTGATCTGAAGCCAGCTTGCTCCGTTCCGATGCTCGCACTGGGCGGTCGCGAGATCCTCCTCCTCCACCCACGGCGTCGGCGCGAGCGGCGCTGCCGAGCCCGCGATCCGCTGGGCCGGCGACGAAGTCGTCGGCACGTACGCCAGCAGCGCAGCGGCGGCGCCGTCCTGGGTGCGGAGGGTGGGATTGACGCACAGCACCTGTGTGCCCGCCGGCGCTTCGCCATCTTCCAGCAGCGGACTTCCGGGACGCCCGAAGTACGCATCTGCGGGCGGTTCTTTGGCGAACGACGAGTAGGCGATCACGCAGCCCGTCTCGGCGGCCGACTCGCAGCCGGGGACGTGGTGGAAGGTCCCCCCGACGATCCGGCCTCTCGGCACCAGGACGTTGCCGCCGAGCAGGATCGTCGAGACGAGCCGCTTGCGGAGCGCCTCGTTCGCATCGATCCGTTCCTTGATCAGCTGGATCAGGACGAGTGCCCCCTGCGAGTGACCGATCAGCACGAACCCGCGACCCCTGTTGTACCTGTGCAGGTATTCCTGCCACGCCCCCAGCACCCCGAGATAGGCCTTGAGAGCGGCCAGCGGTGACGCGCGCCCCGGTTTGTCGATCGCATTCAGCGTCAGTTGCGGGTACATCGGCGCGTACACCCTGCAGTCCTCCGAGAAACGTGATGCCTGGGCCACGGCTACCCTCGTCTCCTGTGGTTCGATCTCGAGGTTCGCGTTCGGGCCCCGCTGCGTGCTCACCGTGGGATATACATAGAAGCAATCGATCGGTGGAGCCCCGCGGCCGACCTGCGGCTGCAGGGATTCCCTGCGGACGGTGCCTTCGTAGCTGACCACCGTCGCAGCGCGCGACGCCTCGCACGGGTCGCTGGCGAGACCGGGCCGGCACAGCCAGACCGTGCGTGCCTGCGCCACCGGGGCGCTCTGCGCGAACTGCGCGGACACCGCCAACAGGAACGCCACGTGCAGCGTGACCACGGCGGTCCGCCTCGGGTACTGCGCGCGTGCCCTCGGCCGGGCGACCATCACAGTCTCCTTTCCCACTCTGGGCGCTCCTCCAAACCAAACCGCGGCGTCCGTCTGGGGCATCCTAGTAACGGGCCCCCGCGCGACCCGGCGGGCTGGGCGGGCTGCTATTCGAACGTCGTGGCGCATCGTCGCTCTGGAGGTGTGGCGTCGGGCTGAGCGCAGCACCGCACCGTTCGAGCGCATCGGCTAGCGTGAGGCCGATGTCCGCCGCCGAGGACACGCCCGCCAAGGCGCCCACGGGCATACCGGTCGCAGCCCGGGCGCTGGTGCGTCGCTACGGCGAGGGCGACACGGCCGTCGAGGCGCTGGGCGGCGTCGACCTCGATGTCGCCTCCCAGGAACTCGTCGCCGTCATGGGTCCCTCGGGCTCGGGCAAGTCGACGCTCATGCACCTGCTGGCGGGCCTCGACAAGCCGACCTCCGGCACGGTCTCGATCGCGGGGATCGAGCTGAACGGGCTCGACGACACCGCACTCACGCGGCTGCGCCGCGAGCACATCGGCTTCATCTTCCAGTTCTTCAACCTGCTGCCGATGCTCGACGCTGAGGAGAACATTGTGCTCCCGCTCGCGATCGCCGGCGAGCACCCCGACAAGGCGTGGGTCGATCAGGTGATAACCGAAGTGGGTATCGCTCACCGGCGCAGCCACCGGCCCTCGCAGCTCTCCGGCGGGGAGCAGCAGCGCGTCGCGATCGCCCGCTCGCTGATCACGCGTCCGACGGTCCTGCTCGCCGACGAGCCCACCGGCAATCTCGACTCGAAGACCGGCGCGGAGATCCTCGAGCTGATGCGCCACTCTGTCGACACCCACGGCCAGACGACCGTGATGGTCACCCACGACCCGCGCGCCGCCTCGATCGCCGATCGCATCCTGTTCATCGCCGACGGCCAGATCGTCAAGGAGCTCGGCGACGGCGCGACCGCCGCCGAGGTCGTGAACGTGATGAGCGAGCTCGCGGCCTGATCGGCCTCACGTGATCGGCGTCACGCTCAAAGGCCTCGCCGCACGCAAGCTGCGCGCGGCCCTCACCGCAACCGCCATCGTCCTCGGCGTGGCGATGATCAGCGGCACCTACATCCTCACCGACACCATCAAATCGGCGTTCGGGACGGTGTTCCACGAAGTCTACAAGCGCACCGACGTGATCATCACGAGCAAGAGCGCGATCGGCGGTGGAGGGGAAGGGGAATCCGAACACAACCGCGGCACCGCCCCCGCGTTCTCGGAATCGCTGCTCGCGAAGGTTCGCGCGCTGCCGGGCGTCGCCGTCGCCGACGGGGGGATCTCGGACAGCGCCCAGCTCGTCGGGCGCGAAGGCAAGGTGCTCTCGGTCGGCGGCGCCCCGGGGCTCGCGTTCAGCGTCCACCCCCACGGCAGCCAGCGCTTCAACCCCCTCACGCTCGTGAAGGGCACGTGGCCGGAAGGCCCCGGGGCAGTGGCGATCGACGCCAACACCGCCGAACGCCACCACTACACGGTGGGGGAGACGATCGGGGTGATCGCCCGTGGCCCCGAGCAGCACCTGCGCATCGCGGGGATCGTGACGATCGGCGGCGCCAGCTCGCTCGGCGGGGCGACGATGGCGATCTTCGACTTTCCGATCGCCCAGCGGCTTTTCGGCCTGGAGGGCGAGCTCACCTCGATCTCGATTGCCGACCGCCCCGGCTACACGCCAGAGCAGGTGGTCAAGGAGATCAAGCCGCTGCTCCCCCGCGACGCCCAGGTGCGGACCGGGGAAGCCCAGGCCAAACAGGCCTCCAAAGCGACCAGCAACTTCCTGTCGATCATCCAGGACTTCCTGCTGGCGTTCGCCGGCGTGGCGCTGTTCGTCGGCAGCTTCGTGATCGCCAACACGCTGTCGATCACGATCGCCCAGCGCACCCGCGAGCTGGCGACGCTGCGCACGATCGGCGCCACCCGACGCCAGCTCCTGCGCGCCGTGCTGCTCGAAGCGTTCGTCATCGGCCTGCTGTCCTCCGTCGTCGGGCTGTTCCTCGGGCTCGCCCTCGCGAAGGGACTCAACTCGCTGTTCGTCTCGTTCGGCATCGACCTGCCGCAGGCCGCGACCGTGTTCGCCACGCGCACGATCGTCGTCTCGCTGCTCGTCGGCGTCGCCATCACCGTGCTCGCGGCGCTGCGCCCGGCGATCCGCGCGACGCGCGTGGCCCCGATCGCGGCTGTGCGCGAGGGCGCGCTGCTGCCGCCGTCGCGCTTCGCCCGCTTCGGCACCTACGCCGCGCTGGCGACGCTCGCGCTCGCCGTCGCGCTGATGCTGGTCGGGCTGTTCGTCAGCTCGCTGTCGACGGGCACGCGACTGCTCACGATCGGCCTCGGCGCCGCCGGCGTGTTCATCGGCGTGGCGATGCTCGCGAAGACGCTCGTGCCGCCGCTCGCCAGCGTGCTCGGCTGGCCCGCGACGAAGCTCGGCGGCACCGCCGGCAGGCTCGCGCGCGCCAACGCCATCCGCGACCCCTCGCGGACGGCCTCGACGGCGTCCGCGCTGATGATCGGGCTCGCCCTGGTCACGCTCGTGGCCGTGCTCGCCGCCGGGCTGAAGTCGACCTTCGAGAGCTCCGTCAACGAGCTGTTCCACGGCGACTACGCGCTCACCGCCGCGAACAACTTCTCGCCGCTCTCCACAGCCTCCGCGGAAGCGCTCGCGAAGGTGCCCGGCGTGCAGGTCGTCGCCGGCGTGCGCGCCGGCACCGGCAGCGTGGCCGGCAGCGAAATCCAGGTGAGCGGAGTGGAAGGCCAGATCAGCAAGGTGATCGACGTCCGCTGGCAGCACGGCTCACAGGCGGTGCCCGGCGAGCTCGGCCACAGCGGGGCGTTCGTGTCCAAGGCCTACGCCAAAGCCGAACACCTGCACGTCGGCTCGCCGATCTCGGTCGAGACGCCGCTGGGGAACGTCATGGAACTGACGATTCGCGGCATCTACGCGCCACCGAAAGGGGGCTCCCCCTACGGCGATGTCACGATCTCCACGGCCCGCTTCGACAGCGAATACGAGAACCCGCAGAACGTCTACTCCTTCATCGACATGGCGGGTGGCGCCACCGCCGCCAACACCCGCGTGCTCGAACGCGCGCTGGCCGACTACCCCGACGCGAAGATCCAGACCGAGAGCGAATTCAAGAACAACCAGGAGAAAGGCATCGACACGCTGCTCAACCTCCTCTATGTGCTGCTGTCGCTGTCGATCATCGTCAGCATCTTCGGCATCGTCAACACGCTCGTGCTGACCGTGTTCGAGCGTACGCGCGAGCTCGGGATGCTGCGCGCCGTCGGCATGACCCGCCGCCAGCTACGGCGGATGATCCGCTACGAGAGCGTCATCACGGCGCTGATCGGCGCCGCCCTGGGGATCCCCGTGGGGATCGTCCTCGCGCTGATGGTCGGGCAGGCGATCGAATATCCCGCGTTCACCATCCCGGTCGGGACGCTGGTGGTGTTCGTCATCGCCGCGATCGTCTGCGGCTTGCTCGCGGCGGTCCTCCCGGCCCGCCGCGCAGCGCGGCTCAACGTGCTGGCCGCGCTGCAGTACGAGTGAGCGGCTTGCGCTCCGCGCTCAGACCTTCTTCAGCGCGTGAGCGGTGAGGATCGCCGCTCGCGGGCACGGGTCCTTGAACTTCTTGAACGTCAGCCAGGAGCCCGACACTTTGACTTCGTAGCTGCCCGCCGCCGTACACGCTCCCGGGCCATGCAAGGTGAGCTTTGAGCCGGAGATCGAGTAGGTGCCGTGGCCGACTATCCCGTACGGGGCGTGGAGCGTGAACTGCCCCGGGTCGAACGTGACCCTGTAGGTGCCGTTCAGGGTCCCGTCCGTCGTGATCTTGGTTTCGTACGTGCCCGACAGCTTCACCGTGGCTGCAGCGAGCGCCGCCGGCATGGCTGCTGCGAGGACGAGAGCGATCATCGTTGCACGGCGGACATGCTTCATAGCTGTGTTCCCTCCGGAGCAGTGGACAGGCTGTGATTGTTACCGATTGCACGCGCGCGGCGCGGCGTTCGAACGGCTGCTGCGACAGCCACCCGCTCGACCCCCTCGGCCGGCGCTCGTGCGATCATCGCCGGGTCCCAGCAGGTGCTCGTGGTGGAGTCCAGCCGCAGAGCAGCCACCACACGCCGGCGCGTTTCGGCTGGGTCGATGACGGCGTCGATCGCGCCGCAGCGAAGGGCGATGTCGAGCGAGAGGCTGTCCCGCGCGTAGCGGCGAGCGAGCCGGGCGGGGAGATCCGCGATGCGTGCCGCGCGTAGCCGCCGCGCGTGGATGATCTCGACGGCGCTCTCCGCGCTCATGATGCCGATCTCCGCCTGCGGCCAGCAGAACGACGCGTCGGCGCCAAGATCCTTGGAGTTCATCGTGATGAAAGCGCCGCCGAACGCCTTGCGCACGATCACCGTGACGCGCGGCGAGCGGGCCGCGGCGAACGCCCGTAGCAGCTCGGCGCCGTGGCCGATCACGCCGGCCGCCTCCTGACGGCTCCCGGGCATGAACCCGGGCGTGTCCACGAGCACGAGCATGGGGATGTGCAACGCGTCGCATGTGCGTATGAACTTGCTGGCCTTGCGCGAGGCCTCGACGTCGATGATCCCGCCGCGGTAGCGCGCCTGGTTGGCGATCACCGCGACCGCGCGTCCCTCCAGGCGCGCGAAGCCGACGACCATGTTGCGCGCCCACAGCTCTGAGACCTCCCGGAAGCGACCGCCGTCGACGATGCGCACGATCAGCTCGCGCACGTCGTAGTGGCTGCGGCTCCTCGGCGGTAGGACGCCCGCCGGATCGGACCCCGTGGGGTCCTCCGCCTGCGCAGCGGGCGAGGGCTGGGCCGAGTTCTGCGGGAGGTAGCCGAGCAAGTCGCGCGCCAGGCGAGCCGCGTCGCGGTCGTCGACGGCGACCAAGTCGCACACGCCGTTGCGCGCGTGCACCTTCACGCCGCCGAGGGCGGACGGCGTCACGTCCTCGCCGAGCGCCAGCTTGACGATCCGCGGGCCCGTGAGGAACATCGAGGCCCTGCTCGTCATCACCACAAAGTCGGTGAGCGCCGGCGAGTAGGAGGCGCCGCCGGCAGCGACGCCGGTGATCACCGATATCTGCGGCGAACGGCCCGCCAGAGCCACGTTCTCGAAGAAGATCCGCCCAAAGCCGCCGAGCGCCGCCACACCTTGCTGCAGGCGCGCCCCCGCGGACTCGAGAAAGCAGATCAGCGGGACACCCGCCCGGCGGCTGTGGCGCAGCGCGCGCACGATCACCTCGGCCTCGGCGACGCCGACCGCACCGGCGGCGATCGACGGGTTCTGCGCGTAGCAGACGACCGGCCGTCCCGCCACACGCCCCCACGCCGCATGAACGCCCACCTCGTCAGCGTCCGCTAGCGAGGCCGGCTCCAGCGGCTCGAGGCTGCGCGGGTCGCACAGCCACTCCAGCAGTTGCTGGGGCGAAGGACGGTCCGATTGCGGCGACGGCGACAACATGGCAGTAAGGGACGGCTCCCGCTCTAGATACAGGTGGCTGACGGTGCTGCCAGACCAGAGCTAGCCGGCCGTCGGTACGGAGGGGCCGACGCCCAATCTGGGTTGTCCGGAGAAGGTTAGGGTCGGCCAGGACGCACGGTCAATGCGATCTGCACCTTTGGGCAACGTTGGCATGCAGCGCTTGAAAGGTCTGTCCGCTTGGGCCAAAGTCCCCGCAAAGTCAGTATCTGAGCCGTATCCAGCTCAGCGCAAGGCCAGCGATCTTAACCCCTTCTCCAAACGCTCTTCAAGCGGCAAAACGGAGGCGCAGGTTGTTCGAGTTCATCGTGTTGTGCCCTTCTGGCTCGGCGGACGCCGCGGTGCCGATCGCGGCCAGCCGAGCGGGCGCGCTCGGCGTCGTCAGCCTCGAGCTCGCGGTCGATCTCGACAGTGCTTTGGCGCAGCTGCGCAAGCTCGCGACGCTGGGGCACGGACGCCGCGGCGCGCTCGTCGACGGACAGGACGCGCTCGAGCTCGTCCTCGGCGCCGCGCTCGACGGCCTCGACACGATCGTCTTGGCACACACGCCGGCCGAGCAGACGAGCCGGCTGGTGGAGCTCGTGCACGGCGCGGGGCTGCAGGCGTACGTCATGGTGACGCGAGCGGACGAGGCCGTCACGGCGCAGGCCGCCCACGCGGACGCGGTGATCGCCAAGGGTCACGAGGCGGGCGGATGGATCGGCGAGGAAGGCTCGTTCGTGCTCTCGCAGCGGCTGCTCGCCGCGCTGCGCACACCCGTGTTCGTCCACGGCGGCATCGGGCTGCACACGGTGGCCGCCGCCTATGCGGCCGGCGCCGCCGGCGCGGTGCTCGATGCGCAGCTCCTGCTGGCTCCCGAGTCGCCCCTGCCCGCGAGCCTCAAGGCCACGCTCGCGGGAATCGACGGGAGCGAGACGGCCACGCTCGGCGGCGGGCTCGGCGCGCCGTTTCGGGCCTACGCCAGGCCGGGTCTGTGCGGCTTCGAGCTGCTGCGCGACGCCGAGCAAGCGCTCGCGCCGACCGGCGCCTCGCGCGAGCAGTGGCGTGCGTCGGTCAAGGCGCACGTCGCGGGCCGGCCGGGCGCCGACGCCGTGCTCCCGCTGGGGCAGGACGCTGCGTTCGCAGCCGATCTGGCGCGACGCTTTGGCAACGTCGCCGGCATCATCGACGGCCTGCGCTCGGCGATCGCCGCTGCCTGCCCGACGCTCGCGGCCGCCAACCCGCTGGCGGAGGGCGCCGGGCTCGCACGCTCGCACGGCACCCGCTATCCGCTCGTGCAGGGCCCGATGACGCGCGTGAGCGACCGCGCGGAGTTCGCCGCCGCCGTGGCCGAGGGCGGCGCGCTTCCCTTCCTCGCGCTCGCGCTGATGCGCGGAGGCGACGCCGACGCGCTGCTGGCGCGCACGGCCGAGCTCGTCGGCGAGCGGCCGTGGGGCGTGGGGGTCCTCGGCTTCGTGCCCGCCGAGCTGCGCGCCGAGCAGCTCTCGGCCGTGCGCGCGCACAGGCCTCCCTTCGCGCTGATCGCCGGTGGACGCCCCGACCAGGCGCGTGCGCTCGAGGCCGACGGGATCGCCACCTATCTGCACGTCCCCTCGCCGGCGCTGTTGAGGCTGTACCTGCAGGAAGGCGCCCGCCGGTTCGTGTTCGAGGGCCGCGAGTGCGGCGGGCACGTGGGTCCGCGCACGAGCTTCGTGCTGTGGGACACGATGTTTCGCGTCCTGCTCGAGGAGCTGCCGCGGGACGCCAGCGACTGCCACGTGCTGCTCGCCGGTGGCATCCACGACGCGCGCTCGGCGGCGATGGCCGCCGCCAGCGCCGCCGCCGTGAGCGAGCGCGGAGCCCGCGTCGGCGCGCTGATGGGCACCGCCTACCTGTTCACGCGCGAGGCGACCGAGTGTGGCGCGATCACGCCGCTGTTCCAGCAGGCGGCGGTCACTGCCGCGGACACCGCGCTGCTGGAGAGCGGCCCCGGCCACGCCACCCGCTGCCTGGCCTCGCCGTTCGTCGAGCAGTTCGAGGCCGAGCGGCGCAAGCTGCACGCCGAAGGGATCGACGCGGAGGAGCTGCGCGGACGCTTGGAGCAGCTGAACATCGGACGCCTGCGGATCGCGGCCAAGGGGGTGGACCGCGCCGACTCCGGGCTCGTCGCCGTCGAGGCCGCCGAGCAGTGGGACCGCGGCATGTACATGATCGGTCAGGTTGCGGCGCTGCACGACTCGGTGACGACGCTCGCCGATCTGCACAGCGAGATCTCACACGGCAGCAGCGAGCTGCTGGAGGCGCTGTCCGCGCCCGCGCCCGAGGCCGAACCGTCGCCTCCGCCACCTGCCGACGTCGCGATCGTGGGGGTCGGCTGCATCCTTCCGGGCGCGCCCGACGTGGAGACGTTCTGGGCGAACATCCTCGACAAGGTCGACGCGATCCGCGAGATCCCCGCCGAGCGCTGGGATTGGCGGCTCATGTACGACTCCGACCCGGGCGCGCGCGACAAGGTGTACTCGCGCTGGGGCGGCTTCATCGATCCGGTGGCGCTCGACCCGCTCGCGCTGGGACTGCCACCGAAGTCGCTGGAATCGATCGAGCCGTTCCAGCTGCTCGCCCTGCTGTCCGCGCAGGCCGCCCTGCGCGACGCCGGCTACGCGACGCGCCCGTTCGACCGGGAGCGCACCTCGGTGATCCTCGGCGCCGGCGGCGGCGGCGCTGACAAGTCTGTGGGGTACACCGTCCGCTCGGCGCTGCCGTCACTGCTGGGCGACGCGCACACCGAGCTTCAAGAGCAGATCTTCGAGGCGCTCCCCGAGTGGACCGAGGACAGCTTCGCCGGCCTGCTCATGAACGTCGCCGCAGGTCGGATCGCCAACCGCCTGGACTTCGGCGGCACGAACTACACCGTCGACGCCGCCTGCGCCTCGTCACTCGGCGCGATCGGCCTCGCGGCGCGCGAGCTGCAGGTCGGGACCAGCGACATGGTGCTCGCCGGCGGCGTCGACGCCATCCAGAACCCGTTCGCCTATCTGTGCTTCGCCAAGACGCACGCCCTCTCGCCCAGCGGCCACTGCCGCCCCTTCGACGCCGCCGCGGACGGGATCGCGATCAGCGAGGGGTTCGCGACGATCGTGCTCAAGCGCTTGGCTGACGCCGAGCGCGACGGCGACCGCATCTACGCTGTCATCCGCGGCGTCGGCGCCGCCAGCGACGGCCGCGACCGCAGCCTCACCGCGCCACGGCCCGAGGGCCAGATGCGCGCGCTGCGCCGCGCCTACGCGCAGGCGGGCATCTCACCTGACACGGTCGGGCTGGTGGAGGCACACGGGACCGGCACCGTGGCCGGGGACGAAGCGGAGGTGAAGGCGCTCAGCACTGTCTTCGGCGAACACTCCGAGCGCCACCAGTGGTGCGCGATCGGCTCCGTCAAGTCGATGATCGGCCACACGAAGGCGACGGCCGGAGTGGCGGGCGTGATCAAGGCCGCGCTCGCGCTGCACCACCGGGTGCTGCCGCCGACGATCGGTGTGACCGAACCGAACCCCAAAGCCCGCTTCGCCGACAGCCCGTTCTACGTCAACAGCGAGCCGCGTCCGTGGCTGAGCGGCGGTGCGTCGCATCCGCGGCGCGCCGGGGTGAGCGCGTTCGGCTTCGGCGGCACGGACTTCCACATCGCGCTCGAGGAGTACGACGGCGCCTACCTCGAGCACGCGGACGCCGCCGTCCGGCGCTGGCCCGGCGAGCTGCTGATTTGGCGCGGGTCCAGAGCAGAGCTGACGGCCACGCTCGAGCGTCTCGCGGCGAGGCTCGCCGCCGGCGCATCGTCACCGCAGGGGGAGGAGCCACAGCTCGAAGCGCTCGCCCACGAGCTGGCGAGCGTGGATCGCGGTCGGGAGCGCGGATGCCCAACGCTCGCGCTGGTCGCCGAATCGCTCGATGACCTGCGCGCCAAGCTGGCCCGGGCGCAGCAGCTGCTCGCAGCCGGCGAGGTGCGCGTACACGAGCGGGACGGGATCCACTTCGCCGAACAGCCGCTCGGCGTCGAGGGCAAGGTGGCGTTT
>Ga0302324_100007831_pt1 | contig 22609 bp, 17 predicted proteins | sample Palsa_T0_1_FD_201949 | JGI IMG/M metagenome (GOLD analysis project Ga0302324, IMG submission 201949) | Peat permafrost microbial communities from Stordalen Mire near Abisko, Sweden - Palsa_T0_1 | ecosystem: Environmental > Terrestrial > Soil > Palsa > Peat permafrost | place: Sweden: Abisko...
CATCGCAGACTCGGAACATGAGTTCCATCGGCCCTGGCGTTTACGAATTGAAAGAAGCTGACGAACGCGCATGGTACAGGGCGATTTACCTTTCGAAGATCGAAAACAGGATCTACGTGTTGCACTGTTTTGAGAAGGAAAGTCGCAAAACGGATCGGCGAGATATCTCGATTGCGAGTCAGCGTCTCAAACTTGTAAGACAGCGATTACAGGAGCAGAAGAGTCATGAAAAACGCAGCGGAAAATAGACCGACGCATATTGTGAAGGGCAATGTCTTCGATGCACTGGGATTTTCTGCGTCAGAAGCGAGCGCGCTCAAGATCAAGGCTGAACTCCTGTCCGCCATCTTGGAACGTGTGAAAGCGACGGGCTACACGCAAGCGCAGCTCGCGGACGTTTTGGATGAATACCAGCCGTCGGTGAGCAACCTGCTCAGAGGCAGGATCTCGCAAGTGAGCATTGAAAAGCTGTTGCGGTATGCAGACAGGCTCCGCCTCCAGACAAGCATCGCCGTCCGTCCCATCGAAGGCCGAAGCCGCCACATAACGAGCCGACAAAAACAAATTGCGCAACGCCCAGCGCGAAAATTAGCAGCGGCGGTTTAGCTCCCCAAGCGCTTCTCGAAATAGGCTCGATACGCACGGAGACCGATCATGGTCTACGTTTCGTGTTGCTAGGCTTCGCGCAGACCAGCTTCAATAGACCTGAAAATGTGTAACAGTTGTGCGAGCCTTGCTCACTCTCGTAGCTTTAATAAGCTAAACAGTCTCAATGGGATAGACTTTAGGCTCGCGTTTAGACGAGGCTAAAAGTCCACCGCGTTCGTCGCGGAGTGTCTCTCGACCTGGACTCAGGGCCAGCGAGCCGCGTATTTTGTGGGGTTCTTTCTGGTGCCCAGAGGGGGACTTGAACCCCCACGACTCGTTAGAGTCTGCGGATTTTAAGTCCGCTGCGTCTGCCAGTTTCGCCATCCGGGCCCTTGAGCTCTGTCCCCCCAATTATGGTAACCGAATGGAGAAAGCACAGACGGCCTAACGGATGGAGCGCAAAAGGCCGAGGCCGGACGCAGGCAGTCGGGGCCGGTTCCATCCGGCTCGCTCAGGTCCTCGAGCAAGTCGTGGACGCAGACTCAGGTCCGGGACGCAAACTCGCGTCTACTGCGCTTGTCGAAAACGGATGTTCTCGCCCTCAAGCCGATATTCCGCGGAGCAGGCATCGCCTCCGCAGATCATCGTCTCGCCGCTGCAGAGTTGGCGCCGCGTAATCAGGCCCATGGTGCCGCAGCGCGGGCACGACATCACTGCCACATATGGGTTCTGGGCATGACCCATCTTCGCCTGATTTTCCAGGACGAATACGGTTCCAGGGTCCATTCTCTCGGGAATCCATTCTTCTAGAAATTGCAAGTCGGCTGACATCCTGCCCTCCGGTGGGTCGATGTAACCGAGCCTCAACCGAAGTTCCCGGCCGGCCCAGTCTTGCAACAACAGCAGGCTGCGAATGGCATGTTCGAAGGTGAGGAGCCTCCGATCGAACTCAGTGTTCATGCAAAGGGGCACTCGAGTCAAATGGAATCGAAGCCAAAGAGTATCACTTCCGATTCCCTTTCTGCATTTGGAACCGCACGTCCTCCCAAACCTCGAACTCGCTCGTCTATTCCGCCGCTCCCCGGGTTGTCTTTGCCTGGGTCGCAGTGTAGGCATCGATCGCCCTGTACGTCTCCTCGTTACGTAAGATGCTCTCTACATACTCCCGGGTTTGCGTAAAAGGGATGGACTCAACAAACTCGTCCATACCGTGATAGGGACCGGCGGACTGCCAGTCCACCACGCGGCTATCGCCCGCGTTGTAGGCTGCCAATGCGTACTCCTGCACTCCGCCAAATTTCTCCATCATCTGCCGCAGATACCGTGTGCCCAAACGGATGTTCGTCGCCGGATCCAGCAGTTGATACGTATCAAAGTGCGAGATCCCTTCTTCTTTCGCCATCGACTTACCCACGCCCGGCAGAAGCTGCATCAGCCCCCACGCATTTGCATACGACACAACAGTCGGGTCGAATTCGGATTCCTGCCTAATGAGCGACGCCACAAGGTATGGATCCAATCCGTTCTTTGCGGACTCTGCCTTGATGGTGTCCCACCACGGTTCCGGAAAGAGGATGCGCCAATAGGAAAGTGGAATGGCCTTGATGGACGAAGTCGCCGCATAAGGCAAGGCCCGCTTGAGGGCTCGCATGGCGCGATACGGCTCACCATACGAGGCGTAGATCTGAGCCTCGGCCAGAGCACTCCACGATGACGAGGCCGGATCAGCCTGAATTTCCTGCGCAATGTATTCATTCAAGCCCGCATTTGCAAGCAGCCGCGCTTTTGCCAAGTGAACGCTCTCCGTGGGAAAGCTCTCCTCGAGAACCGGGATGGGCGGCGCCTGGAACTGGTCAAGTTGCGGGACAACGGCAGGAGGCGCGTCGCCCAGTCCGGTCAGTCTCAAGCGAGCCATCTGCGCGTAGAAGAAGTGCTGATAAGCACGCACAATGGTACGGTAGTTTGCTGCCGCCAGCGCCGGCTTCTGATCGAGCGACTCATAGAGGCGCCCGCGCCAATAAAGGGCCGATACTGTCTCTGTCGCGGTGGGATAGAGTTTGATCTGCTCGTCAAACAAGCGAGCCGCCTCAGCGTACTGCCCCTGCCTGTAGCTCAGCCAGCCCGCGCGCCAGTGCGCGGCGGCAGCATTTTTGCTGGTGGGAAACTGCGCGGCAAGCTCGCTGTAGTAGGTCACCGCCTGCGGATAATCACGGCGCAGCATGTACATGTTGCCGCTTGAAAAGAGTGCCTCCGCGAGCCACTGGCTGTGCGCAAACTCCGTCTCCATCCGCGCAACGATCTGCTTCTGCTCCTGGTCGTCGTTCCTGTTGCGGGCAAGTTCCATCAGCAGATACAACCGCCGCGCGCCGTTTTCATCGTTCGTGTCCGCCAGTGCCTCAGCCTGCGCAGTTGTCAGCCGCTTCAGCTTCAGTTCGCACGCTGCTTCGGCCACGGCAAAGCCGTTGCGGGTTGCCGCATCCAGACCGGACATCTGCGCCAGCGCGCGATATTGTTCGGCAGCCTCCTGAGAACGGCCCGCGTTATAGTAGGCGTCTCCCAGGCTGCGAAGTTCCGGCACCGTCAGCGAGGCCTCCGCCCCGAGCGAAGTCAGCTTTGCTCGCGCAGTGGTCGCATCGCCGCTCAATGGATGCGCCAACAACAGCTTCTTGAACACTTGCGATGCTTCTTCGTTTCTTCCCAGCGCTTGCGCAACCATCCCCTGCGCAAGCTGATAGCCGGTTCGTATCGCAGATCCCGGCGCCGCGGCAAGCACGCGCTGCGCAGCGGACGCATTCCCGAGCGCGAGCAAAACATTGGCTTCGAGCTCAGGCGCGCTCGCGTCAAAGATGCTGTCAGGATAACGATCCGCAAATCCATGCAGCAGAGCTTCCGCGCCCTGATTGTTTCCCGCTTCATGACTGGCCTCAGCGCCAAGAAAGTCGGCATAGTCCGCCAGCTCTCCGCCTGCCTTACGCGCTTCCTGCAAACTTTCTTCGGCATCTGAATAGCGCTTGTCGAGTAGGTAGGCGTGTCCCAGAGCCAGGTAGGCTGCTGTAGCCGCATCCCCAGTGTGCAGGTGCGCGTACTTGGTCACCCCGGCATACGCGGCCGGCGTGCGCAGAGTTGCCAGTTGCTGGGCCATCGGTCGCAACTCGGTCGAGGCCACGAAAGCCTGACGAATCCTCGCCGTTCGTGCCGCCCGCGCGGCCTTGCTCGCGGTTTCCTTCGCCGAGGACTTCCTGGCCGCCCGAGCCGGTGGCTTGGCGGCGGTCTTCGGCTTACCGGCGTGGCTCGGAGTCGCTTGCCGCTTGGTTGTGTGGGAAGTGGAAGAACTGGTTGAAGATGTTGTGCTGTCGCCGGTCTGCGTGCCCGCGGCCTGTGTGTTTGGCGCGGTCTGCGCAGCGGTGCCCGATTCGCCCGGGCCTGGTTCCATTCGACCTGGTCCGGCTTCCGCGGCAACAGGCCCAAGCGCCATCACAACGCTCAAACCGCAGGCCAGCCAGCGTGTGCCGACCGTCATAACCGCGGCAGACGCCGAGTTGGGGAGGAAAACAACCTTCATTCCTCCACTCTATGATGATTTCGGTGGCCAAACGCAAGCCTGAACCACCACCGTCAACTTTGAGGTCCCAATCCGGGCGCTCATCGCTTGGTTCCCCGCCCCCTGCTCCGGTAAACTCTTTCTTCAGGCCCACTGAGTCTCCAGGCCCCGTCGACCCTTCTTCGAGCCGCCGCCCCAGGTTCGACCCAACCTCAATCGATTCCCAACCGGCCATTACGATTTCCGCAACCAACTCCCATGGCGACCATCCAACCTATTGCAGGTGAACTCGAGCCGCACCCCGATGTAGCCCTCGTCGAACGGGTGAGGGGCGGCGACGTCTCGGCCTACGACGAGTTGGTTCGCAAGTACGAGCGTCAGATCTTTCGCATCGCGCAGCACATTACGCAAAACCGCGAAGACGCCGAAGACGTGATGCAGGACGCATTCCTCAAGGCGTACGAGAAGCTCGAACAGTTCCAGGGGAACTCAAAGTTTTACACATGGTTGGTCCGGATTGCAGTCAACGAAAGTCTGATGCGCCTGCGCAAGCGGCGCACCGGCAAGTTCGTCTCCATCGACGAGGACGTCGAAACCGAGGAGGGCAGCGTCCCGCGCGACCTGGCCGACTGGGCTCCCGATCCCGAGCAGAACTACACGCAGGCGGAATTGGGGCGGATTCTGGAAAAAACCATCAAGGGACTGCCCCCGGGCTTCCGCGTGGTCTTCGAATTGCGCGACGTTCAAGGGCTTTCCACCGAGGACACGGCCGAAGCGCTTGGCCTCAGCGTGCCCGCCGTGAAGTCTCGGCTCCTGAGGGCCAGATTGCAGCTTCGCGAGCGCCTCAGCAGGTACTTCCGCAGGGGAAAGAATCGAAAGCAGCCAGCCGCAAAAGAGCCCTCAGCCGCAGAAGGAATGGGGGCTGAAAAATGACCTGCACTGAGTTCCTTTCCTTGTTGGACGACCTCATTGACGGCTCGGTCTCTTCTGAGATGCGAACGGAGCTGCAGCAACATCTCGGCTGCTGCGATCACTGCGTGGTCACCCTCAATACCACCCGCAAGACCATCGAAATCTATCGCTCCCACGAGATCTACGACCTGCCCACCGGCCTCCGCGAGCGCCTCCACGCCGCCATCATGGCCCGCTGCAAGAAGGGCTGCTGAATCCCGAGCGGCTCCCTCCATGGCGCCACCGGACGCAGAGATTTTATTCTCCCAGAATCGCCGGCCGGAAACCCAGTTCCATCCCCGCGACGCTTCCGGTACTGATCAAGTTTGGGGCCGCTTCTGCTTCGAGTGTTTGCATTCGCATGGCTTTTTTCCGCAACCGATGCAGACGCCCGTCTCTCTGCGCGCTTGAGCCTTTGCAAACGCAGGCGAGATAGTCTTCGGGAAGAGCTTCCAGTGTTTGAATTTGCCCTTCATGCCAGCCATACTCTCATGCCTCGAGCAAGCCCACAAGCTCTTCGATAGACCAAACGTGATCTGTGATTCCGACCTCCATCGCGGGCGGGACGCGGATCGACCGATGAATCCGACAAAAGTTGTATCGAAAATGGTGGGGGCGCAATCGCCGCCTAGTGGTAGGCCAGTTTCTTCGACTGCGAGTTTGTAAGGCGAGTGAATCTCCGCGTCGGGTACTTGTCAAGTTTGGACGCCTCCGGCACATCGACTAAGCGCAATTATGCGTCTAAATTGGTAGAGTGCGCGAAACCAGGCGCCCAACAATCGCCTTTCCGGCATTCCCAGGCGCAACTTTAGCCTTTTTGCCGTGTTCCCACCACTGAGAGCCTGCGTAGAGAGACTCCCCACTTTCAACGGAGCGCCCGAAAATGAGCCAATCCCCCCGGCTGAACAGTTGCCTCGCTTCCCTGCTTTCTTCGAGCATGGTGTTCGTTTCGATCCCACTTCCTGCCCAGGCCCCGGCCAACCCTCCTTCCAAGCCCCACTCTGCCCCGCGCCCCCCATACCAGTCGACTCAACTTACGGGCGACGACCGCATTCTCCACGCGCTCAATCGCTTCACCTTCGGGCCCAAACCCGCCGATCTTGATGCCGTAAAGGCCATCGGACTCGACCGCTGGTTCCAGCAACAGCTTCATCCCGAAACAATCGATCAGTCCGGCCTCGACGCCCGCCTTGCGCAGTACCCTGCGATGCAACTGTCTCCGCAGGATCTCCTGTTCCGGTTTCCCACCAACGCGGTCGTGAAGCAGACAATCGACAGAAAGGCTCCTGAACCGCAAAACGCAGTCCTTCGCAAGGTCTACGACGACGAGATCTTCCGGTACGACCAGCGCCAGCAGGAAAAACAGCAGAAGCAACAGCAGCTCGCCAGTGCAACAACCCCGTCGATGGCTGGCCCGGGCTCAGCCCCAGGCCCAGCCTCCTATAAAGGATCTACTCCGGCCCAAACCATGGACGGAAGCATGACCATGGCTTCTTCGCCGACCATGGATGCTCCGTCCTCCATCGCCGCCCCATCCTCTATGGCGGCCGGCGGCAACCAATACATGGCCGCCAATGCACCCTCGTCCAACGACCCGGCCAATCCAAGCTTCCACAACAAAAAGCCCCAACCGCCCGTTGACAAGAACGCCGTTGATCCCTCCCTCGTTGCCGCGATTGCATCTCTTCCCCCGGAACAAAGGGTTGCCAGGCTGGCAAACATGCCCGAGCCCGGTCTTGACGACTTCCTCAAGGGGTTGAAGCAGCCGCAACGCGTCGCCATCGCCGCCGGCCTCAGCCCTGCGGAAAAGGAATATCTGGTCGCGCTTGTCGCACCTCAGCGCGTCGTCAACGAAGAGCTCGCCGAGCAACGCCTTACCCGCGACATCTACTCCAACACACAACTCCTTGAGGTGATGACCGATTTCTGGCTCAACCACTTCAACGTCTATCTTCACAAGGACGAAGAAACGCCCTCCTACCTGGTGAGCTTTGAGCGCGATGTGATTCGTCCCCACGCCCTCGGAAAGTTCGAGGACCTGCTTGAAGCAACCGCGCACAGCCCGGCAATGATGCTCTACCTCGACAACTCGAGCAGCATGGGACCCGACTCCACAGCCGCAGAGAAGGCCAGGGAGAACGCAGCCCGGCATCCAGGCGCGAATAAAGCGCGCCCACAGGGGCTCAACGAAAACTACGCGCGCGAGCTGATGGAGCTCCACACCCTTGGCGTCAACGGCGGATACACCCAGGCCGATGTTACCCAGGTGGCCCGCATCCTCACTGGCTGGACCGTCGATAAACCCCAGCGCGGAGGCGGATTCATGTTCGACCCCAATCGCCATGAGCCCGGCACCAAGAAAGTGCTTGGCAAGAAGTTCAAGGATAAGGGCGAAGAAGAAGGTCGCCAGCTTCTCCACATGCTCGCCTCCAGTCCCGCAACTGCGCGGTTCCTCTCCCGCAAATTAGCCATTCGCTTCGTCGGTGATAACCCGCCGCAATCGCTGGTTGATCGTCTTGCAAAGTCCTACATGTCGAGCGGCGGCGATATTTCCAAGGTTTTGACCACGCTCTATCGCTCCCCGGAATTCTGGACCTCCGACGCCTACCGAAATAAGGTAAAGACGCCGCTTGAGTTCATCGCCTCGGCTGCGCGCGCTTCCAATTTGAATGCTCTCAGCATGGAGCCATTGGTCAATGCGCTGCGCGACATGGGCATGCCGCTCTATGGCGCTGTTCCACCCACCGGTTACAATTGGCAGGCCTCCACCTGGGTCAGCACCGGAGCCCTCGTCAACCGCATGAACTTTGCTCTCTCGCTTGCGGCCAACAGGCTGAACGGCATTACCGTGAACTGGACCACCCCAACCGATTCCTCGCTTGCCGTTGAGACGGCCCCGCCGGCGAATACGGTTCCGGCGTCGGCCCGAACTGTGGAATCGAATACCGCCGCGACAATGCCGGCAACCCCTGCAGCTCTCACGCCCGAATCAGAAGAGCAACGATTGGAAGCACAAATAGTCGCCGGCGGCCTGAGCGACGACACGCGCAAGGCTCTGCTCGATCAATTCAATCAACAGGCGCAGTCCAATCAGCAAGCCGCCGGGAACGCCCCATCGCAGCCGGCACAACGCGATCGCCAGCGCGATCGTTTAATGATGACGATTGCGCAAACACCTGCGCCAAGCCCGGCTCCAGCAAACCAGAACGCCCAAAAGCAAGCCGCGAACAACCTTGAAAAGCAAGATCAATTGCTCGCTGGACTCCTGCTCGGCTCACCCGAGTTTCAGCGCCGCTAGCGTACCAACGATGAAATAGGTTCTTGACCGCTCGAAGTTGCACCGATCTCCGTGCCCCATCCATTCCGCAGCCTCACCGCGGAATGGGTGGGAAACCAACAAAGTCGGCACTACACATTTTCGGAAACGCTCTAAGTTGACCGCACCAAAGATGGTTAGGAGAAACACCATGCAGACCAACCGGAGATTCTTCCTGCGCAACGGAGCCCTTGCAATCGCGGGCACAGCCGCAATCCCAACCTTTCTGGTCCGCTCCGTGCTCGCTGAAGCTGCCGCAAGCAATCCCGGCCGCCGCCTGGTCGTTGTCTTCCAACGCGGAGCGGCCGACGGCCTCAACGTCGTTGTGCCTTTCAAGGAAAAGAACTACTACGCGATGCGCCCCACCATCGCCATTCCGCAAAACCAGGTCATCGACCTCGACGGCTTCTTCGGCCTGCATCCTTCGCTTGCACCATTCAAGCCTCTCTACGATCAGGGTCACCTCGCCGTCATTCATGCCGCCGGCTCTCCTGACATGAGCCGTTCCCACTTCGACGCGCAGGATTTCATGGAGTCCGGAACCCCCGGCGTCAAAAGCACTGAAGACGGCTGGCTCAACCGCGCGCTCCAGGCTGAAGATCAGCGTCACAATCGCGAACACACCGCCTTTCGCGCCCTTGCCCTCGGCGCACAAGTTCCGCGAACGCTCGCTGGAACGGTCCCTGCAATCGCACTCTCCAACGTCAACAACTTCACTGTCGGCGCTCGCGGCCCCGCGCCATCGCCCGCTGCCAGTGCCTTCGCTGCTATGTACGCCGATACCGGTGACCACCTCTTTCACACCACCGGTGAAGAGACCTTCGACGCGGTCAAGATGCTCCGCGATGCAAATCCCGCCCAGTACAAGCCCGCCGCAGGCATCGAATATCCCAACTCCGAATTCGGCAACAATATGAAGCAGATCGCCCAGCTCCTCAAGGCCAACCTCGGCGTCGAGGCTGCCTTTACTGATGTCGGCGGCTGGGACACTCACCAGAACCAGGGCGGCGTCGACGGCCAGCTCGCCAATCGACTCAGCGACTTCTCCGCCTCCATCTCGGCCTTCTGGCGCGACCTCGGCGACGACGCCGCGAACGTCACGCTGGTCACCATGTCGGAGTTCGGCCGCACCGCCCGGCAGAATGGCACCGGCGGCACCGATCACGGCCACGCCAATGCAATGCTTATCCTCGGCGGCAACGTCAAGGGCGGCAAAGTCTACGGCCAGTGGCCCGGCCTAGAAGATCACCAGTTGAACGAGGGCCGTGACCTCACCGTCACCACCGACTTCCGCCAGGTTCTAGGCGAAGCCGTCGTCAAAACTCTCGGCGCAAACAACCTCGAAATGGTCTTCCCCGGAGCCGCGCTCCGCCAGGACCGCTTCCTACGCATCATCTAGTTGCCTCGGTTGCAGATTCGAAAACAATGCGGGTGCCCCATCCTAACCGCGCTCTTTTAGTTGCCTCGGTTGCAGAATCGAGAACAATGCGGGTGCCCCATCCTAACCGCGTTCTTTGCGGTTAGGGTGGGAGGCGAAGAACCTCGCTCCACAACGTTCAGCAACTGCCACCTGTCATCTGTAACCTGTCATCTGCCTCTTACTCCGCCCTAAGCGCCTCTGTCGGATTCACCGAAGCAGCCCTCCGTGCCGGAAAATAACTTGCCAGCATCGCCGAAGCACCCAGCACTACTGCCACGCCCGCCAGCGTCCCCGCATCCCATGCCTGGACGCCAAACAGCAGTTTCCCCATCAGCATCGCAGCGCCCACCGATCCAACTAGCCCAACCACAACGCCAATCGCAATCAGCCGTCCTGCCTCGCCCAACACCAGTTTGTATACCGCGCTCTTCTGCGCGCCCAGCGCCATCCTCACTCCAATCTCCCGCGTCCGCTGGCTCACTGAATACGCAATCACCCCATAGAGCCCCACCACCCCGAGCACCAGCGCCAACACGGCAAATCCTCCCGTCAGGTAAGCGGCCGTTCGATGCAGGTACGCGGCATTCGAATCGCTGATCCATTGATCCATCGTCGCTGGGTCATCCACGCCGGCATTCGGACTAACTTCGTGAACAACCGCGATCAGGGCGGGCAAAATCGTGGCCGGGTCCTGCTGCGTCCGGACGATCAGGTTGAAGTACGAGTCCGAAACTTGATTGAAGGGCTCGTATTCAGCAGGCCATTGCCCCTCATCAAGCCCCGCATCTTTGAAATCTTCAACCACCCCGACAATCTCCCTGAGAGATTTGGGAGTGAGCTCGGTATCTCCAACCTTCTTGCCTATCGGATCTTCGCCGGGGAAGTACTTGCTGGCAAAGGCCTCGTTGATTACGATCACCTTCGGGCTCGTCGCGTTGTCCGCATCTGTGAAGAATCGGCCGCTCTTTAGTCGAACGCCGAGCGTTGACAGTAAACCCGCGCTGACCTCCCGCTCGTTCACCTCGTTGTGGACTCCGTTATAAGGCTTGCCCACAAATCGCACCCAGTCGGTATCGCAGTTGCAACTCACCGGCAACTGATTCGTGATCGCCGCCGACTCCACGCCCGGCAACTGGCTCGCCCTCTGAATCACGTCGCGTTGAAACGCAACAATCTTTTCGTCACTGGAAAACGCAACATCTGGCAAGCCGATGCTCACCATTGCAAGGTGATGAGGATTGAAGCCGAGCCTCTCGTGCAATAGCTGGTAGAGGCTCTTCCCCAGCAAGCCAGCGCCGGCCAGCAGCACCATAGCGGTTGCAAGTTCGATCACCACGAGGTTCGCACCAACTCTGCGCCACAGCGTTCCCGCCGCTCCGCGTGCACCCTCTGTAAGGCCATCGCGCAGCGTCGAATTCCTAAGCTGAATAATCGGAGTCGCGGACGCCAGCAGCGCCGCCAGAATTGCCAGACCACCGGCAAAAAGCATCACGTGAAGGTTCAAGCCGAGCCCATCCAGGAACGGCATACCGACCATCATGTCTTTCGAAATAAGTCGCAGCAGAAATTGAATTCCTACGCCCGCTAATCCCAAACCGAGCAGGCAACCGGCCAGGGCAAGCCCCGACCCTTCTGTTGCAAACTGCCGCGCCAGCCGCGCACGCGAAGCTCCCAGTGCTCCGCGCACCGCAAACTCACGCCGCCGGCTCTCGCTCCTCACCAGCAGCAGGCTTGAGACGTTGACACAACTGATCATTAGCAGCAGGCATGCCCCACATAGCAGCACCAGAAGAATCGGCTTGATATCGCCCACGATCGCAGCCGACAGCGGCATCACACTCGCGCCCTGGCCGCGATTGGAATCCGGATACTGCACCTCGAGCTGATGCGCGATGTCCTTCATGTTCGCAAGAGCCATCTGCGGCGTTACGCCGTCTTTCAGCCGTCCGACGCCATAGAGGTCGTGGCAGCTGCGCCGCTTCTCGCACTCCCTGGTTGGCTGAAGCGCCTCCCAGAACTCTCCATTTCCACGGAATGCAAACTGAAAATCTTTCGGCAACACTCCGATGATGGTGTGTGCCACTCCGCTCAGGTTTACGCTCTGGCCGACGATGTCGTTTCTTCCGCCAAACCGCCGCTGCCAGGCGCCATAGCTCAACAGAACCACCGGCGCCGCCCCCACCACATCCTCTTCATCGCGAAAATCCCGGCCCAGCATGGGTCGAACTCCAAGCGTGCGAAAGAACCCCGCGCTCACCCGCTCTCCATGCACAGGCTCCATCCCCGAGGGAGTTTGCAGCCCGAAGCCGGTCCCGTCGTAGACATCCAGCGAGGAGAAGGAGCTGTTCATCCGCTTCCAGTCGAGATAGTCCGCATAAGATAAATTTCCGCGCGGAAACAATGCTAGGCTCTCCGTCACATCCATGAGCCGTGTCGGGTTCGGATACGGCAAAGGCTTGATGAGCGCAGCATCCACAAACGCAAAGATTGCCACGCTGGCTCCCATCCCCAGAGCCAATATCAGAACAGCGGTCGCCGCGAAACTCGGGTTCTTGTGCAACTGGCGGAGGGCAAACCGCAGGTCCTGGAGAACCGACTCAAAGCCAAAGCCCACCGCTTCGTGGCTTTGCTCCTTGAGGCGCGCGGCATTTCCAAACTCCCGGGTCGCCACAAACCGCGCCTCCTCAGCCGTCATTCCTTTTGCGATAAGGGCTTTCTCCACCAGCTCGCGATGGAAGCTCATTTCTTCGTCAAGATCCGCCGCAAACCGCTTCCGGCGGAAAAGAAATTCAATCGTCTTCACAATTCCTTTGATCATCTAGGCCTCCGCAGACCGCAATACCCGCCCTATCGCCGAGATCATCTGCTCATATTCAGTCAGCTCGATCCCCAACTGCTTTCTGCCCGCGGCCGTCAACGTGTAATAGCGCGCCCGCCTCCTCGTTTCAGTCATCTTCCATTCCGCTTTCACCCAGCCGGCAAGCAACAACCGCTGCAGTGCGGGATAAAGCGACCCTTCCTCCACCGTCAGCACATCGTCTGAGAGACGCTTGATCGAAAGCGCGATGCCGTAGCCGTGAAGTGGTGCTCGCGTGAGCGTTTTCAGGATCAGCATGTCCAGGGTTCCTGGCAAAAGGTCGGGTTTCGTGGCCATGAACCTACCTATAGCTTATCTATGGGTAGAGCGTCAATGGCGGGATTGCAAGATCCGCTCCGTGAAAGGAAAAGCACCTGCCAGCGATTAGCGAGCGGCTGCCCCACGCAGTGGTGCCTGGCAGCCGTCCAGCCGCATGGTTTACCCTCTTATTCGGTATGAAATTCCTGCACTCACTCTTCCTGTCCGCTCTGGTCCTGTCATGCGCAACAGCCGCGTCGTCCCAAACCGGCAGCACCGCACCCTCTTCCCCAGTCAAACCGGCCCTCGATCTGCCTGATGCCCCTCAGGCCACACCAGCGGCCCGCACGGTCCCCAACGGGCCGAAAGTCGTCATGGACACTTCAATGGGACGGATTACCTGCCAGTTTTATCAGCGCCAGGCTCCCAAGGCGGTTGCGAATTTCATCGGCCTGGCCACCGGAACGATCGACTGGAAAGATCCAAAAACCCACAAGAAGCAGCACGACAAACCCTTCTACGATGGAACCACCTTCCACCGGGTTATTCCCGAGTTCATGTTTCAGGGCGGCGATCCGACCGGAACCGGCATGGGCGATGCAGGTTACAGCTTCAATGACGAGTTTGACCCCGATCTCAACTTCGACCGGCCCGGCCGGCTTGCCATGGCCAACTCAGGCCCGGACACAAACGGGAGCCAGTTTTTCATAACGGAAGCACCCTACGACTCGCTCAACCAGAAGTACACGCTCTTCGGCCAATGCGACGATGCCAGTGTCGAGGTGGTAAAGGCCATCACGCACGTGCGACGCGACGATAACGACAAGCCACTCACTACAGTATTCCTCAAAAAGGTAACAATCGTTCCTGAGGGCAAGCCGTTGCCGCCTTTGCCGGCCGATTCCGCTCCGGCCGCATCAAATCCTTAACCATTGATTCGCTCATTGCGAAAACAGCAAGACCAGGAGTTTTAATGTCACTCGCCGCTGGAACCTACGCCGTCTTCAACACGACGGAAGGCAAAATCACTGTCCGCCTCTTTGAGGCCGACGCGCCCATCACCGTAAAGAACTTCATCGAACTTGCCGAAGGCTCAAAAGAATGGGTTCACCCCATCACCCGTGCCAAATCAAAAGACAAGCTTTACGACGGAACCATCTTTCACCGCGTTATTCCCGACTTCATGATCCAGGGCGGCGACCCAGCCGGCAGCGGCATGGGCGGTCCCGGCTATCGCTTCCAAGACGAGACCATCGGCACAAAGCATAAGTTCGACAAGCCGGGCAAGCTCGCCATGGCGAATTCGGGCCCTGGCACAAACGGCAGCCAGTTCTTTATCACGCTTGCACCGACCGAGTGGCTCACCGCCAAGCACACCATCTTCGGCGAAGTGGTGGAGGGGCAGGACATCGTGGTGAAGATCTCAAAGGTCGCGCGCAACTCGATGGACAAGCCGCACAAGCCGGTAGTGGTCGAGTCGGTCGTGATAGAACGCGTTTAGAGACTCATCGCGCATGGTCGAATGTCAGCCCCGACATCAGGTTTTGACCACACGGCCCGGCGAGATCAGCGTAAATGTCACGCTGTCTGTGGTGCTCCTTTTGTGCGGCATGCCTCGGGGAATGATCAGCATGTCGCCCTTCTTGAGGGTCACAATCGCGGCCCCGTCCGATGTTGGAGCGAGCCATTCGCCGGACTTTTGACTATGCGCATCCTTGGGCGTTCCACCCAACTCATAGACCGTGGTCCCATCGATCACCTGCAGGATGTGATCGCGCTCTTCGTGCCACTCAAATTCCTTTGCGCTGTGAACCTTCTCCGTGGTCAGCACGACGGTAAACGCGTTTTGAGTAACGAGAGTGTTAGTCCCTGGCGACGACTCCAACGTCTTTACGTCGCTCAGAAAGGTCTCCGCGGTAATCAACTGAAATCCAGCTGGGCCAGGCGTGGCGCCGGCCTGAGCCGCGCTTTGCGCTCCAGCCTGCGCATCAGACGGCGCCGAGTCCGCCAGCACGAGACCGGTAACGGCAGCCGCTGTGGCCGACACAAGAAAAGCCCGGCGATCTGGGTTCTTCAATCCGTCTGTGTCCATCAAAAACCTCCACAAGAAATAGAGTGTTCATGAAGAAGTAGAGCATTCACCCGAGCCCCTTGCCAGCCGAAGAACGAAACACAGAGGCCGCTTTCGAATTCGAGGCGAAAATCAAGCGTGCCGCCGCCTGAGGGCCAACCGGCTTGAGCGGCTCGAGATGAACTTGACCGTCCGGTGCTCATGGCTGCATGAAAAGCCGAACGACCCCCAGGGCTCTTTGGGACCGTTCGGCTTTGAAATCCTCTTCAATTTAAACCCGCGCCTATTGCTTCGACTTGTCTGCGGACTTGGCAGAAGCTGAGGCCGCTCGCGTCTTGGCGGGAGCAGCAGCCGTCGGCTTCCAGAAATCCGGATCTTCCTTGATCACCGATTCATCCATATAGCTCTGTTTCGGATTGATGGCGAAAAGCTCGTTGTGGCTGTCGTCCACGGTGTCAGCGTAGAGTTGTTCAAACTTCTTCCAGCCCTCGTCGCCCATCGCGTCGTGGAAGGCCTTGTCTTCAGCGAATCCATGATCGATGTCCGCCATTGACTTGTCCGCGCTGAGGATCAAGTAAGTCCCGCCATCCCCGCCGAATACGAGGTTCAGCATCGCCCAGTGAGCACTTGTCCCGGCCTTCTGGTGCGCTGCGATCACCATCTTCGCCAGCTCTCGCCAGCCGCTTTCGTGGCCCCGCTTCACGTGGTATTCGGATACCTCCATGAATCGCGCATGCGAAATGTCGGCGTGCGGACGATAGCTCAGCTCGGGGTCGAAGTAGAAGACCGCCTGGTCGGCCGAATCGAGCAACTCGCCATCGGCGACGTTGGCACGTTCCAGTTCCGCCGAGAGAGCTGCATTCTTGTTCACGGCGTTGATGTCCTTCTCCCAGGCATCAAACGACGCGTACCAAGTAAGGAAAATCGCCCGGCTCTTGCCAGAAAGCGAATTCAAGGCCAGGTAGTGGGCGGGCTCCTTGGCGCGGGCCATGGCCTGAACAAATGCGCTTTCCGTCTTGTCGTGCATCGCGCCGCCCTTACCCGGCTTTGTGTATTCGCGCGTAATCTGCAGAACGTTGGGCAATGCGCCGGCAGCCGGCGTGTCTTGTGCCGAAGCAAACGTACCCGCTGCAATCGAGAGCGACAAACCCAATGCGAGCGAACTGATCTTTCTCATGTTGAACTTTCCTCCTGAATGCCCTCTGAGCTCGAACGCGTACATCTGCATACCCCGAGGAAGCGCGATGTTCAGAGGTAGACAGGATTATCCCGGCCTGACCGAATGAATGTAAAGGAGTTTTCGATGGGTTCGATTAATTCACCAACAATGGATCTTGCGCCTGCACGCGCTGGATTCTCACGAAATAATCACGGCTGACAGGTGTGCCATCTACATCCCATAAGCAAGTGGAGGCAGGATTTTTTTGCTGGTCGTGTTAGCCCGTTAGCCCGGCTTTTTCACGGGGAGCCCAAAACTGTAGCGCCGGCGTCCTCGCCGGCTGTCCTGAGGCTCTCCAGACCCTCAGAGACCTCGCCAGACTTCGAATTCCGCGTCGTGGAGTCGCGTGTGATACGTGCAGGCTAGACGTTTGCGGGATTCACGTCAGCTGGAGCAGCGGGGACAAAGATGGCCAGCATCGTCGATGCTGCCTTGGCGAGTGGCGCCGGCAACATCCGCGTCAGGCTCTCAAATCGGGAGCGATCCTCAAGTTCAAGCACGCGGAAGAAGTAGAAGAGCACGAAGAAGACAACGATCGACGCCAGCCCGCCGAGAACAAGCCCCCAAAACGGATCAAATTGGATCGCAACATAATGCGCCGCGAGTGAGGCGACAATGCTGATGAGAGCCACCTTGCCCACAAAAAGCCATGGCAGTCGAACTTTAAAAAGCTTGACGCTTATCACCCACATCATCCCCACCGCTGTCATCTGGGCCACGCCGCTGCCGATGCAGGCGCCCACGGCGCCATCGGCTCGAACAAGCCACCACGCAACACCCAGGTCTACGATGCTTGCAAATGCGGTCACCCAGATGACGAAACTTTGCCGTTCATGGCTCTGCAAGATGCTCTGCGCGGGACTGATAAAGGCCTTGGGAATGCAAAACAGCGGGGCCAGTGTCGCCACGGCGGCAGCGCCTGCCCACGCGCGTCCGTAAAGCAGCAGCAAGGCCGGAACCGCCAACGATACCGCGATGAAATGCAATGGAATTGCCATCAGAGCCAGGTAGCGAAATGTAGATGCGGTGATTAGCGGAAGGCGCGATTTATCCCGCCCATACTGAACGAAGATGGTCGTCGCCGTTGCAGATCCAAAGATAGTGGAGACGAGCAACAGCCGCTCGGCCAGGCTGAATGCAACCGAATAGTAAGAGATCTGGTTGATATCGGAATTGAAACGCTGCAAAAGGAAGACTTCAGACCGATTCCAAACAATCAGCGAGACCAGCAGCGTGGTCACACTTTGCCACGCGAAGCTGATCATCCGGTCGCTTAGTCCGGGTGGTTGGACGTGAGTTGTGTCCCAACTCAAAACTCTCCTCATCGTCGGAATCAGGCGCACCAGAAAATCGACCGCCCGCATAACAAAAAGAGCAGCCCCGATTCCCACAACCCCCCAATGCATTACCACGGAAGCCCCGATAACCATGGCGTAAACGAGAGTTGAAGAAATGGATGCAGGCAAATTGGTGGCCAGATTCTCCGTGGCCATGTTCGCCATGGAAGAGACCAGGTTGACCAGCGCCGGCCAAATACTGAGCACAATGAGAATCGCAGCGATGCGGTAATCCGCGGGCGCATCGTAAAGTATGTAAACTACCACGCCGGCAGTGACTACAGTCGCTAGCACGATCTGAAGTATCAGGGTTTTGAAGTAAATGTAGCGCGCAGTTCCGCGATCTCCCATGCCGATAAACTCAGACATGTATTTGCTGGTGGTTTCGGGAATTCCCAGACCGCCCAGGGTGCTCGCCCAATACGCTACTTGAGAAACGACGACAAGGTACGAATTTCTGGCGGGACCAAGCGTCCTTGCAATCAATATGGAAGTAACAAAGCCGCTGATCAAGCCGACCGCTTGCTCGATCCCGTACCAGCCCGAGTTTCGAGCGATCGTCTTGGTGTTTGTCATGTCCTGATCCAGGGGAGGGGATAAACACTCATCGTATGGCTTCGCTCGCAGACTCATCGCGGTGGACAGGCGCCGCCACCCGGGGCGCCTGTCTCGCGGTTACGCTCTCTTATCTATCCTATGGCCTGCAAAGCGTCTTGCGAGTCCTTGGCGACTGGCGAGTTCGGTGCGAGGGAAATCGCCTTCTTCAGATGCGTGATTGCCGCGCTCCTGTTTGCAAGCCGCGAATACACCATGCCGAGATGGTATTCCATGGTCGCGTCGTTCTGCTGCTCCTTGGTCGCTTCTTCCAGAAGATCGCGCGCGAACCCGTAGGCCCCCTTCGTGTAGTACGCCCAGGCCAGGGTATCGGCGGTGCTGGGGGAATCGGGCAACGACCGGCGGGCGGTTTGCGCAAGCGTTAAGGCTACGTCGGCGTTTTCGCCGTTCATCAGCATCATGTACGAGAGATTGTTTGCCGCTACTGCCTGCTGAGGTTGTATCCGCAGAGCTCTCTTGTAGTAGTTTTCAGCCTTGGGCTTATTCGAACGCGACTCCTCGAGCATCCCCAGAACAGCCAGAGCGCTGGCGTCTACAGGATGAGCACTTGACCACTTTTCCCACACGCCGATCGCATTCGCCGTCTGCCCGCGCAACACCTGAATCTGTGCGTACAGCGAGACCGCGTCGCCATCGCTGGGGTTGATCGTCATTGCCTTCTGTGCGTTGGCCGTAGCCAAGTCAAGCTTCTTGGCCTGAGCCTGCAATGAAGCCAGCAGATCGTAAAAGAAGCTGTTGTTCGGAGTCTTGGCAATTTGCGCCTCCACCCGGGCTTCAGCCTTGTCCGGCTGCTTCATGTACAAGTCGTAGCCGACAAGCATGCGCATGGAATCGATCGAGTTTGGATCGCGATCGAGAGCCTGTTCGAGCAGGGCAACGCCCTCGGGAAACTTCCGCTGCATGAACCGCAGTTTGCCCAGTTCAACATAGGCCGGCGCGCTATCTGGCGCCAGGCTCATCGCCGTCTTCAAGTCTGCTTCTGCCTTTTCCGGAGTGTTGCGGCTAACCTCAACGACCGCGCGCCAGACGTATCCTCCAGGGAACCGAGGGACTGCCGCGATCGTGCTGTCCGCCACCGTAGCAAGCAGATTCATGTCGCCCCGAAGCACAGCCATACGGGCGAGTTCCGCTTGCGCTACAACTCTGCCGGGGGAAAGCTCCGTTGACTGTCTAAAAGACGTTTCAGCCTGCGCCTGATCGCCCTTCGCAAGCGCGGCCCTCCCCAGCCAAAACTGAACAAACGAATCCTTCGGATATTCCTTGGCGGCGTTCATCAGGAAGTTTTCCGCATCCGCCGGCTTGTTATCTCGAAGCAAAACGATCCCGTTCAATGCAAGAATCTGGGGATCTTTCGGGTTCTTCTTCACCAGGTCCGTAATGGTCTTGAGTGCCGTGGCTTCGTCACCAACCTCAAGCAGGGAACGAACGTATCCTTCCTGCAGAGGAAGGTTCTTGGGGTACTTCTCCGCCTCGGATTGGTACTCGGTTCTTGCCTTCTGCGCCTGGCCAGACCGTTCGTAATACTCCGCCAAAACCCGAACCGCCGCCGGATTGTCATTCAAATCCTTCGTTGTCTTACTGAACACTTCCTCTGCCTTCGCCTGGTTGCCTTCCCGCAGATAGAGCTGTGCCAGGCTATTGCGAACTCGTAGGCTGGTTGGGTCAGCCTGGATCGCACCTTCTGCAGACTGCTCCGCCTCTGGCCACCGTTTATTGGCTGCGTAGAAGTCCGCCAGCAACATGCGTGCGTTGGTCGACTTCGGATCAAGCGTCACGGACTTCTTCAGCTCGTCCTCCACCGCACCTGCCTTGGTCGGGTCGCTTCCTTCAAGCAGGGCCAGGTCCTCATGAAACGCGGCGCGATTGGGGTCAATCGCGAGGGCAGCCTGGATTTCTTTCATCGCCTCGCCTCGCAGGCCCCTCTTCCCTGCAATGCCGGCATATAGAGCATGGAGATCAGCATTATTCGGCTGCACCGCCTTCACAGCGTCTGCCTGCGCCTGTGCCTCATCAACCCTGCCGCCGGCCAGCAAGAGATTGCCGAGATCGAGACGAGCTTTGTAGTTCGTTGGTTGCAGGGTGACCGTATACATCAACTCACTGTAGGCAACGCGAATCTGCCCCATATGCATATACGTTTTGGCGAGTTCGTAATGCCCTTCGGGATAGCTCTTGTCGATCTTGAGTGCATTCGAAAACTGAATGACGGCTTCGTTGTATTTACCGGCTTCGCTGTAGCGTTTTCCACTTTCGAGATACTTCTGCTTCCGAACGTTCGGGTCCCCATGGCAGCCAGCCAGAATGCCGATCGCAACACACATTCCAAGCGCCACAAGAGATCCTCGCCGTCGCATGGCGCGAATCCTGCAATCAACACCGGTACGAATCCACTCGATCCTGCTCGTCATCATCTTCCATCCTTGCTGCGCTTCCCGAATCGGGAAGAACAGCTTTTAATCAATGCCACCGAGAATGCATTCCGCCCCAGTAAAAGTCTAATTGGGGATGAAACGCGGCAGTTGCGGCATCAGTTCCGCCACAAATCCCTCAGCTCGATCCTTTGCAGCTTGCTCGCCACTGGCCCCATAGATTGGCGTGGTGACTCGAACCAACGCGCCGTCTGTGCGGTTGGTCCGGATCGCATCCGAAACCAGGTATGCCTTGGCCTGGTACTCACTTGCAACGCTCCGGCCATGAGCCTGATACCAATAGATCACGAACTGCCGGTTGTCGCCGTTAGCAATGATGTACTCCCCCACTCGATGTGGCATGCCGTTTACATCGTTCATCGTCACGTACCGCGAAGACTCGAATGACCAGCCCGACCCCGGCAGGCAGTTCTTGGGAGAGTGCATCGTCGCTCCCGCCCGCTGCGAAGCGAAATAAGCGATGAACAGGCCAACCGGCGCGCTCCGTCCTCCACTCACATATACCCGCGAGAGGAAGTCGCCTTTGCCCAGAACGTCGAGTTGCTCCTGGTCGATCGCCGCATCCGTCCCATTGAGCCCGGCAATCGTCCCTGGGACTCCCGACAGCGGCTCACTCGGCACAATCGATTCCGAATCTCCGCGGCGAAAGAGCAAAAGCGCCGCCACTCCCAGCAGAACGACGACAGCCAGGAAGCGAAGGCGATTCATTGAGACACCCGCTTCGGTGAAAACAGGCAGAGCGCCTTGTGAACCGCGAACAGGCAGCCCAGGGAAACCAGGAATACAACCCAGCCGGAAAACTCGTGGAAGAAACCCACCGCCTTATCCGGGTCCCAGTACTGCACACACAATCCGGTTCCGACAATGCGGATCGCGTTCGCCCCAATTGCTATTGGAATGCTGGAAAGCGCCAGCAGCGTGCGGCGCACGACTGATTTGTCGAGAAAATAGCCATAGAAGATCGCCAGAGTAAAGAGACTGATCAGCGATCGAATGCCGCTGCAGGCCTCGGCTACCTCCAAACGCATCATCGGCAGCACGATGACATTCCCTTCCCGCAGAACCGGCACCCCAAACATCGGAAGGATGGCGCTGGCGGCCTTGGACGCCAGAATCTGCAGCGGAAACGTAATCTGGTTATAGATAATGGCCGGCAGCGGAATGGCGAGCAGCAAAACCAGCAATGAAAAGCGCAGTTCCCTGAGCAAATACCAGCCGCCAAAGCAAAGGGTGATGCCGGTGAGGACAATCACCAGCGACACTCGTGACAGAAAGAGTTCTGCGCCATATTCACCCAGGATCAGTGTCGCCAATCCAAACGCAATCACTGCAACTCCAACCCAGGATGGCTCGATTTTGGCAGCACGGATTCGATCCCTGTTGGTCCATGCAAGGTAAGCGGCGAAAGGCGGAACGAGAAACCCGTGCGATGTATCGGAGTCGTGCCACCACTCGGTGACCAATCGCCCCATGACCCGGAAATACAGCGCCGACAATAAAACGCCGACCAGGATCGCTCCCCATAAGACGACATGATTCACACCGAGCAAACGATTCCAGGAAGCCCTCGATAGGTCCACTCTCTGGGCCATGCTTTCCTGATGGGGAGTCGTCGACATAGAAACTTGGGTCAATTCTAGCAGCAATTCAAATACCCAATCTCCAACAGGAGTCATGCCCTTCTGCATCCTTCCCGGCATGACGGAAAGAGGAATCGAGTTCCCGCTTTGGTGGAAAGCGATTCCCACCACGATCGCGCAATCCGCATTACGCGCGGGACTATGAAGGCTCGAGCCGCAGCGGGGGTGTGCGGGGATTCTCGAGCTCACCGAGCCAGGGGGCATTCCCTCAGATGCGCGTTGCCCGAGGACTAGCCCGGATTTCTCACAGGGAGCCCAAAGCCGTAGCGCCGGCGTCCTCGCCGGCTGTCCGGAGGGTCTCCAGACCCTCCGAGACCTCGCCAGACCTCGAATTCCCCCTCGGAGAGCCGCGTGTGAGAAATGCGGA
>Ga0302324_100007832_pt1 | contig 22608 bp, 20 predicted proteins | sample Palsa_T0_1_FD_201949 | JGI IMG/M metagenome (GOLD analysis project Ga0302324, IMG submission 201949) | Peat permafrost microbial communities from Stordalen Mire near Abisko, Sweden - Palsa_T0_1 | ecosystem: Environmental > Terrestrial > Soil > Palsa > Peat permafrost | place: Sweden: Abisko...
ACGCGCCCGCCTTTGCCAGATCGCGCACCGGCACGGAAACATGATCGATCATAAAACCCCTCGCCGATTACCGCCGCGGGAAGGATTGCAAATTCGCGGTTGCGCGTCATGCCCAAATGACAAAGGCGAAGGGCGTTGCCGCCCTTCACCTTTGCAGTATCTGAACCGGTTCGAATTTACAGCGCGCTGGAGAGCTCGCTGCGGAGTGCGCCGGTGGCCGGATTGTGCACGCGGTTGTTGACGATGTCCGAAACGCTCGCCGGGCGGCCATAGAACGCGCTGTCCCAGTCGCTCTTGTCGTCGACGACGGAGCCGTTGAAGGTGAGGCCGCCATAGGCGCCCGTGGCGGATGTCCAGGCGACGATATCGCCGGAGAGATTGCCGCTGGTCGCGCCTTCGGCGCCGCCGCTCAAGTTCACGACGGTGATGTCTGCGGCCGCGCCGATCTTGAACTTGCTCTGCTCGATGCCGCGCAGCGCCCGGTCGCTCATGATCAGGAGTACGATCTGCGCCTGCTCGAGGCCGGCCTGCAGACCAAACGATGCGGATCCCAGCGTGTAGAAAGCCGGCTGGCTCCAGTGCCCGCCACGCCGTTCCAGCAGCACACCGTCCCCGCCCTCGGCGCCGAAGATAAAGCCGCCTTTGACGAGCTTGGGGACGATCAGCACGGCGCGCGCATGCCGGAGCATCTCATGTGCCTGGGCGAAGGAGGGATCGTGTTTGAGATTCACGACGGTCCGCGTGGCTTGGGCCAGGACTTCTGTCTGATCGGAGGCCATGGCGGAAGACGATGCGCCTGCCAAAGTAAGGGCAAACGCCGCTGCGGCGGCGGAGAGAATCGAAAGCCTGTTCATCTGTAAGTCCCCATAATGTGGCTCAAAGCGAGCCGCGCGGCTCAACAACGTGCCAAATGTACTGAAGTTCCCGTCAGGCGTGTCACGCTCGCCGCGGTGCAGCATCCGGAGACGTATCGGCTCGATACATTGACTTGATAGTGGACGCTCCCCAAATTCCGGCAACGGCCGGGGAGCAACGAATCATGGCGGATATCAATGCGTCGCGTGCGCCTGCCGGCGAAGCGGCAGCACCCGAAAATCTCAGGCTGTTTACGATTGTCGTCTACGCGCTCTATATCGCGGCGTTTTGCAACGGGCTGACGGCCATCATTGGCGTCATCATCGCCTATGTGAAGCGCGGCGACGCCCGCGGCACGATCTACGAGAGCCACTTCACCAACGCAATCGAAGTGTTCTGGATCAGTCTTGTGATCGGGTTGATTGCGATTCCGCTGTGGTTTCTGTTTTTTCTCGGTGCATTAATCCATCTGGGCCTGATCGTCTGGTATCTCTACCGCTCGATCAAAGGTCTCGTGCGCGCGCTGGATGGCCGGGCTTACGCCTGAAGGAATCTTACGCGTAGCCGGCTATTGAAAGCCGATTCCGTTCGGGTTCGGGCGGAAAAACAGAAAGCCGATGAATCCCACCATCAGCGCGAGGGCGAAGCTGTACGGCACGACGTCGTATAGCGTGGCGGAAGCCAGGGCGGCATGGTGGAAGGTCATGCCCATATGCACGCCCCACAGCGCACAATCGCCAATGCCGTCCTCGTTGACCTGGCAGCCCGAATAAGTCGTCGCAAAGACGGCGAGGGCGGGAAATGCCAGCGCCGCGAGCGGAAGAACAAGGGGGCTGAGCGCGGCCAGCAGCGGACGACGCAACGTCAAGGCAAGAACGGCCGCGGCGAAGGAGATGGCGAGTGCGAAGAGTGCGTTTTCGCCGATGAACCAGGCGAGGTCGAGCGTATCGCGAAAGCCTCCGCCCAATTCCATGCCGCGGCACAAGGCCGGACCTGGCGCGCAGCCCATCGCCAGTGCGGTGCCCCGCACGAACCACACAAGAACGGATGGACCCAAAAGCACGGCCGCGCACAGACCCCAAACGCACAGCACAAGACTGTGTTTTGGAGGCGGTAATTCCGCCTCGTCCGTGTCGTCGTACATTTCCATAAACGAATGTTAGGCATGCCCCGCCGGAATGCCGTATCTTTATCTTACGATGATTAATGGGCGCGCGTGTTAACTTGTGTTGGCGAGGCGCGCCGTTTGCCGCATTTGTCACGGACGCGACAGGAAGCCGCCACCGTGAAATCGGCTGGAGTTCTGCCGAGTTCACGGTTCTGCGGATATTCCCGACGCGCGTCGACGATCAACGGACCGTTGCGGGTGCCACGGCTTCGATCATGCCGATCCGGACGGCCGCGCCTTGACGCGCGCAAACCAGGCCGCGACGTGCTTGTTTTCCGTGTCGAGCGGCTGGCCGACCGTCGCGCCGAAATCGAGGAAACAGAAGAGCAGGATGTCGCCGAGCGTGAAACGCTTGCCGCAGAGATATTCGCGGGTCGCCAGCTGGCCGTCGAGCCATTTGAGGCGGTCCTGCGCGATCTTTTTCAGCCCATCCGCCGCTTCGGGCAGGGTCACCATGCGAGACTTGAACAGTGGCAGGCCCTGGCTGTAGCGAAAACCGTTCGCGAGCGGCTCGCAGATGTTGAGATCCACCCGCCGCGTCCACATCCGGCATTCCGCCTTCTCGGCTGGGGTCGAGCCGATCAGTGCGGGCTTCGGGTGCGTATCTTCGAGAAATTCGCAGATGGCGGTGATTTCGCACACCGTCGAGCCGTCATCGAGCTCCAGCGCGGGCATCTGGCCGTGGGCGTTTTTCGAGAGATAAGGCTCTTTGCGGTTGTCGCCCTTCATCAGATCGACGTCGACGGACGGGATTTTAATCCCCTTTTCCGCCATAAACATCCGGACGACGCGCGGGTTCGGGCCGATGGAGTTGTAGAATTTCATGGTTTGGCGTCCCTTCCTGTTCATTGGCCTGTCAGGTGGCCTGCATCGGGTGCCGCGGACGTTAAGCAAGGGTGCGAACCCGGTCAAACGCCGGCGGCGCTTGCGCAATTGGGCCTTATTGTAAAATTAGTGTTTCGGTTTCTTGATAGCGTCCGGAACGGCGGAAAGCTGATGACCGTACAGAAATTCCTTATCCTGGCCGGCGGCTGGATCGTGACGGTCGTAGGCCTCCTGCTGACTCCCTTGCCGCTGCCATTGCCGTTTCCTGTCGGCATCATGCTGTTCCTCGTCGGATGCGCCATTCTGACGACGCACTCCAAGATGTTTCGCCGCTGGATCCAGCATCTGCGGCACCGCAATTCCTGGATTTCGCGCGGGCTCGAATACATCACCAAGAGGGCGCCGGCGCTGGTGAAAGCGATGGTGCACCGGACGCGGCCTCACGCGGTTCATCGGCACGCGCGGATTCGCGCGCGGCGCGACGAGGTCTGATCCCATGGCGATTCCGTTCGAGCACAATTTCGATGCGCCCTATGGCGAGATCGCCGCTTTAAGCCCGCGCATCGGCCGCGTGCTCGCGAAGAACCCCGGGCCGTTCACCTTCAAAGGCACCGGCGTCTATATCCTCGGCGACAAAGAAGTGGCCGTGATCGATCCCGGCCCCGACATGCCCGAGCACATCGACGCACTCAAGCATGCGATCGGCGACCGACGCCTCAGCCATATTCTCGTCACCCATACCCACAGCGATCATTCGCCTGCGGCCAAACCGCTGAAGGAATGGTCGGGCGCGAAAACCTATGCCTTCGGACCGCACGGCTCCGGCAAAGCCGAAGAAGGCGTGAAGGTGGAAGAGGGCGGCGACATGGAGTTCACGCCGGATGTGCGCGTGAAGGATGGCGATATCATCGCGGGCAACGGCTTCACGGTCGAATGTGTGTTCACGCCCGGCCATACCTCAAACCACATGTGCTATGCGCTGCGCGAAGAAAACGCGCTGTTCACGGGCGATCATGTGATGGGCTGGTCGACGACGGTGGTGACGCCGCCGGACGGCGACATGGGCTCCTATATGGCGAGCCTGAAGAAACTTCTCTCGCGCGACGACAAGACCCTGTGGCCGACGCATGGCGGGCCGGTCCGCGATCCCAAGCCTTTCGTGCAGGCCTATATCGATCACCGCCTCGACCGCGAGGCGCAGATCGTTGCGTGTCTGCGCGATAGCGTGGCGACAATTCCGGAGATGGTCGCGCGCATGTATGTCGATGTCGACAAGCGCCTCCATCCCGCGGCGGCCCGCTCAGTGCTCGCCCATCTGATCCAGATGACGAATGAGGGACGTATTGTTGTCGAAGGCGCAGGTTCGCAAGCGCGGTACCGGCTGCGGTAATTCGAAGGTCTGGATTTTTCTCCTCATCCCCCACTCGTGGGGGAGAAGGGCGAAGTCGCAACACTTGTCGTAACTATTACCCGCTCGCGATCAGCTTCTTCACGAACGCGCGTATCCTTGCCGCATTCTCGCCGCCGTCGGTGTCGCCGACTCGGCTTTTGGAGCGGATGTCCAAGCGCGCACCCATGCCGGACGGTTTGACGCGGATCACAATGTCGTCCGTGATGCCGAAGAAGAAGCTTGTGTCGGTCGCTTCGATACGGCCTTCGTCGGGCACGACCGCGACGATGTCCCATCCCATCTTCCGCGCCGTCGCCAACGCCCGCGCAAAAAGCTTTTCCGGCGACGTCAGTTGGCCTACGGGATGAATCTCGGGATAGAATTTCTTCTGCAGCGCCATCACGGTGGTGCTTTTGCCGTCGGCCTGCATGACATTCGGCCCGTCATAGTCCGGCGGATTTTCCGCGCCGGGCCGCTGCGTGAGAAGCGCCGCGAATTCCGGCGGATGTTCGACGTCGGTCGAAATGTCGTGGATGCGGGGAAGGGCGCGGCAGATTGCGATGTCGTAGGCCGGCGTCGCGAGCAGAACGATCGCGCCCACGAATCCGATCACGCCATAGCGCGCACCCGTGCCGGAGTTGAGGAACAGTGCAGTGATCACCCACACCAGGCCCAGGAGCAATGCGGCAGCTCCGAGGCCCAGAGCGAATGGGAATACCTGGAACAACCCGATGCGGAAATCCCAGATATGAAACCGCGTGCCCACGGACGCGACGAGGCCGACCACGAGCGCGAGCACCAAGGCGCCGAATGCGAGCGTGGCGACGACATTCATGAATCGCATTGCAGTCCCCTTCGCGCCTATTCGGCGGCGGTCGGCAGCCGGTAGGCGCCGAAACGCTGGCGCAAAGTGATCTTCTGAATCTTGCCTGTCGCGGTGTGCGGGATTTCGTCGACGAATGCGACGTCGTCCGGCATCCACCATTTGGCGATCTTGCCGGTCAGAAATTGGAGTATTTCGTCTCTGCTCGCCGTGTGGCCGGGTTTGAGCACCACGATCAGGAGCGGGCGCTCGTCCCATTTCGGATGCGCGATGCCGATCACCGCGGCCTCGGCCACCGACGGATGACCGACCGCGACATTTTCGATCTCGATCGAGGAAATCCATTCCCCGCCCGATTTGATGACGTCCTTCGCGCGGTCGGTGATGGTCATATAGCCGTCGGGATCGAGCGTCGCCACGTCGCCCGTGTCGAACCAGCCTTCGGAATCGAACGCGCTCTCGCCATCGCCCTTGAAATAGGCTTTGGCGACCGCGGGTCCGCGCACCTTGAGCCTGCCGAACGCCTTGCCGTCGCGCGGCAGTTCGCGCTCCTCGTCGTCGACGATTTTCATTTCCACGCTGAACGGCGGATGGCCCTGCTTGAGCTTGACCGAGAGTTGCTCTTCGTAAGGCAGTTCGTCCATGCCGGGCTTGAGCGTGCCCAGCGTGCCCAGCGGGCTCATTTCCGTCATGCCCCAGGCATGCACGACTTCGACTTCGTATTTGCGTTCGAAAATCTCGATCATCGAGCGCGGGCAGGCCGAACCGCCGATCAGGACGCGCCTCAGATGGGGCAGCATCTTTCCCGTCTGCTCGAGATATTGCAGCAGCATGAGCCAGACCGTCGGCACGGCAGCCGTCATCGTGACTTTTTCGGTGTCGAGCAGCTCGTAGACGGAGGCGCCGTCGAGTTTCGGTCCCGGCAGCACGAGCTTCGCGCCCATCATCGGTCCGACAAAGGCGAGCGCCCACGCATTGGCATGAAACATCGGCACGACCGGCAGCACGCTGTCGACGCCGCGCACACCTTGCGCATCCGCCTGGCTCGCGACCAGCGCATGCAGCACGTTGGAGCGATGGGAATAGAGCACGCCTTTGGGATTGCCAGTGGTGCCCGAGGTGTAGCAAAGCCCGCAGGCCGCATTCTCGTCGAAATCCTTCCAGGCGAAATCGTCGGCAGGTTCCGCGATGAAATCCTCATAGGCGACGAGATTGGGAATGTTTGCTTTGGGGAGGTTGGCGCGGTCGGTGAGCGCGACATAGAGCTTGATCGACGGCAGAAGGGGTGCGATCTCCGCGACCAGATTGGCGAAGGTCGTGTCGAAAAACAGCACACGATCTTCCGCATGCCCCGCGATATAGACGAGCTGCTCGGGAAACAGGCGCGGGTTCAGGGTGTGATAGATCGCGCCCAGACCGGTTATGCCGTACCAGGCTTCGATATGGCGATGGGTGTTCCACGCGAGCGTGGCGATGCGGTCGCCCAGCTTGATGCCGTGTCTGTCGAGCGCCTTGGCGACGCGCCGGGCGCGGCTCCGGATTTCGCGGTAATTGGTCCGGTGGATGGGTCCTTCCACCGTCCGGGTCACGATTTCCCGGCCGCCATGATAGCGCGCAGCGTGGTCGATGATCTTGTTGACCAGCAGCGGCCAGTCCTGCATCAGGCCAAGCATGCCCCGAAAACCCCTGAAATTCCCGCCGCATCATAGGAATGCGGGCGGTAGGGAGCAACGCGCGCGGGACCTGCGTTGACGCGGCGCAGCGGCGCGGGCGATGAATGGTCCCGCCAGCCCCGAGGTGCCGCCATGCCCCTTTCCAACGCCCAGTCGCGCGACGTCCAGAGCCTCCTGCACCCCTACACAAATCTCGTGAAGCTGCGGGAAACAGGGCCCCTGGTGTTCGAGCGGGGCAAAGGCGTGCGCGTCTATGACGAGCACGGCAAGGATTATATCGAGGCGATGGCCGGGCTTTGGTGCACCGCACTCGGCTGGGGCGAGGAGGCTCTGATCGAAGCGGCGGCCGAGCAGATGCGCAAGCTCGCCTATGCACATATCTTCGCGGGACGCAGCCATGAACCCGCCATCGCGCTGGCGGAGAAGCTCAAGGAGGTTGCGCCGTTCCCCGTCGGAAAGGTGTTCTTCGCCAATTCGGGCTCGGAAGCGAACGACACCCAGATCAAGCTCACCTGGTACGTCGCCAACGCCATGGGCAAGCCGAAGGCGAAGAAGATCATCAGCCGCACCAAGGCCTATCACGGCGTGACGATTGCAAGCGCGAGCCTGACGGGCCTCCCCGCCAATCACAGAAGCTTCGATCTGCCGCTTGATTTCGTCCGTTTCGCCGATTGCCCGCATTACTACCGCAATGCCGAGCCGGGCGAGAGCGAGACGGATTTCTCCAGGCGCATGGGCGCAAATCTCGCGAGCCTGATCGAGACGGAAGGCCCGGAAACCATCGGCGCGATGATCGCCGAGCCTGTACAGGGTGCGGGCGGCGTCATCCTGCCGCCGAAAGGCTATTTCGACGAGATCTGCAAGGTGCTCCACCGCTACGGCATCGCGCTGATCGACGACGAAGTGATCACAGGCTTCGGGCGAACCGGCAACTGGTTCGGCTGCGGCACATATGGGTTCGAACCGTCTTCGATGACGATCGCCAAGGCGTTGTCGTCGGCCTATCTGCCGATCTCCGCCGTGCTGCTGTCGCCGGAAATGTGCGAGGCGATCGAAAGCGAATCCGGCAAGATCGGCACCTTCGGCCACGGCTTCACCTATTCCGGCCACCCGGTCGCCGCTGCCGTGGCGCTGAAGACGATCGAGATTTATCAGGAGCGCGATATCGTCGGCCATGTGCGCGAAGTGACGCCGCGCTTCCTCGCGCGGCTGGCCAGGCTCGGCGAGCATCCGCTGGTGGGCGAAGCGAAGGGCGTGGGACTTCTCGGCGGCGTCGAAATTGTCGCCGACAAGAAGACGAAAACAAGTTTCGATCCGTCGAAGACCGCCGCGGCCACCATCTCGCGCTTTGCGGAAGAAGAAGGTCTTATCACGCGTCCGTTGCTGGGCGATCGCATCGCGCTCTGCCCGCCGCTCGTCATCGACGAAGCCGAGATCGACGAACTGTTCGACCGCTTCGAACGCGCGCTGGCCAAGGGGCTGGATTGGGCGACGAAGGAGAAGTTGATCGCATAAACAGTTACCGGCGCCTCCCCCGATGAGCCGGAATTTCGCCGCACCATACCGCAAGAAACGGGTGGTTCGGATATTCGCACTCCAACTAATTTCGGGCCCATGGCAATCGACGACGAAGAAACTTCGCGCATTCTCGAAATCGCGATGCGCCATGCGCGGGCCTATCTTTCCGGCTCGGATGGCCAGGGCGTCGCGTCCACCGGTTCGCTGGAGGATTTGCGTCGCAATTTGAGCAAGCCGCTTCTGGATCGTGGCGTCTCGGCAGAAGACGCAATCGAAGATCTCGTCAGGGACGCATCTCCGGGACTGATCGGATCGACCGGCGGGCGATTTTTCGGTTGGGTGCTGGGCGGCACACTTCCCGCAGCACTCGCGGCCGACTGGCTGACATCGGCGTGGGATCAGAACGCCGCGCTGCATGCCTGCGCGCCGGCGGCCGGCGTCGTGGAAGAAATCGCCGGCGCGTGGCTCAAGGATTTATTGGGCCTGCCTATGCAAAGCAGCTTTGCGTTCGTCACGGGATGTCAGATGGCGCATGTGACGTGCCTCGCGGCCGCGCGCGGCGCGCTCCTGCGCAGATCGGGTTGGGATGTCGTAGAGCAGGGCTCCGCCGGTTCGCCGAAGATTCGAATTCTTGCCAACGAGAATCGTCATGGCTCGATCGATCGGGCAATCGGCCTGCTCGGACTGGGCCGAGCCAATATCGAGCCGCTCAAGACGGATGCTGTCGGACGGGTCGAATTCGACGCACTTCACGACGCGCTTGCGCATGGGGACCCGCAACCGACGATATTGGTGCTTCAGGCCGGCGACATCGCCACAGGTTCATTCGACCGGTTTGACGAACTGATCCCGCTTGCCAGGGCGGCCGGAGCCTGGGTGCACATCGATGGCGCGTTCGGTCTTTGGGCGAGGGCGAGCAGCCGTTACCGGCATTTGACGCAGGGACTCGAGGCCGCGGACTCCTGGGCCACCGATGGGCACAAGGTGCTGAACGTGCCGTATGACAGCGGATATGCCTTCGTCGCGCATCCCGGGGATCACAAGGCTGTCATGTCTCTGCGCGCGTCCTATCTCACGCATGCCGACGATGCGCGCGATCAGCTCGACTGGAATCCGGAATGGTCGCGCCGCGCCCGCGGTTTTGCGACCTACGTGGCATTGCGAACTCTGGGACGAACCGGAGTGGCCGATCTGTTCGACGACTGCTGCGCGCACGCAGACGCGATTGCGCGGGGCATTGCCGATCTTCCCGGCGCCGAACTCGTCAGCGAGCCCATCATCAATCAGGCTTTGGTGAGGTTTTGCGATTCCCGCGAAGGCGCGGTCGAGGCCGATCACGACCGGCGCACGGATGCGGCGATCGCAGCCATCAATGCCACGGGCGAAGCCTTCTTCACGGCGAGCACGTGGCGAGGGCGCCGTGTCATGCGCATCAGCGCGTGCAGCTGGCGGATAAGTCCCGCGGATGTCGATCGCGTGATTGCAGCGTCGCGCAGGGTGCTGCTGGCCAACGATCCTGCGCACTCGAACTAAAGCATTTTTCGAGCACACCGATCCGCGCGGCCCCCTCCGTCGCGCACTTCGTGCGCGACGGAGGGGGCCCGCTTTCCCTATTTCAACCCTAATTTCTGTGCGAGATAGGTGTAGGACAGCGCCCACATCTCCGCCTGTTCTTCGTGCGTGGCGCCCGGCCCGTGACCGCCTTCGGGGCTTTCGTAGAACAGTACGTCCTGCTTCATCGCTTCCATCTTTGCCGCCATCATGCGGGCGAAGACGGGCGTGACGCGATCGTCGCTCGTTTCGGTGATGAAAAGGATCGGCGGATATTTCGCGTCCGGCTTCAGATTTTCATAGGCCGAATATTTGAGGATCGCCGCGCGCATCACGGGATCGGCGGGATCGCCATATTCGCCCACCCAGGAGGCGCCCGCCCCGAAATGCGTGTAGCGCAGCATGTCGACGAGAGGTCGCTGGCAGACGACGGCGCCGAACAGGTCGGGGCGCTCGGCCATCGTAGCTGTCACAAGCAGGCCGCCATTCGACGCGCCGACCGTGCCGACCTGTTTGGGCAGTGCGAGCCCGCGATGCTCGATATCTTCCGCGACCGCTTCGAAATCGTCGAAGGCGCGCTGGTGATGGAGCTTGAGCGCGGCCTGATGCCAGGCCGGGCCGAATTCTCCACCACCGCGAATATTCGCCACCGCGATCGCGCCGCCTTTCGCGAGCCAGGTCTGTCCGGCATCGAGCGGCCGATGACCGTCGTTCCAATACCAGGGCACAAGCGACAACTCGAAGCCACCATAGGAGTAGAGAATGGTCGGCACGGGTCCCGTTGCGGCTTTGAAATGAATCAGGAAATAGGGAATCTTCGTGCCGTCGGCCGATGTCGCCCAGAACTGGTCCGTCACCAATCCGCTGGCATCGAAACGCGAAGGCTCCGATTTGATCGCAGTGGCCGCGCCTTTGCCGTCATAGGCATAAAGCGTGACGGGCTGCAGGAAGCTCTCGAACGTGAATTGCGCCAGCGGGGTCCAGTCGTCTGACGAAACAATATGCGTCGAGCCGCCTTTCGGCAGGTCGAGCGTGGTGTCGCTCCAGGCGCCCGCCTTGCCGAGACGAAATTCGTGGATTGAGCCCGTGACGTTCTCGAAAATCGAGGCAAAGACGGCGTCGCGTCCCGCGGAAACGTCGTCGATCGTGCCGCGTGCATCGGGCGTGAAGAGCACGTCATAGCTTGGCTTGTTCGACTTTAGGAAACGCTGCACCGGAAACGACACCAGCGCGCCTTGCGCAATCGGTGCACCGCCGGGCGGCGCCCATGCGTCGCGCAACGTAAAGATCAGATTGCCGGCGGTAACGCCTTTGAGATCGGCGCCGAGCGGGAGCGGCAGCTTCACGGTCGAGCCGTCCGGCTTCACAGTGAGATATTCCGCCGTGAAGAAAGTGAGGCCATGCACAATCAGCGGAATGGTGCCGTAAGGTCCCCGGAAAACGAGCGGGCTCGACGAGATGTCGGTCGTTTGACCTTCGAATACGGTCTTCGCCGCGCCGATCGGCTGGCCGCGATGCCAGAGTTTTACGATGCGCGGATAGCTTGAGACCGTCATCGTGCCCGGACCGAAATCGGTGCCGAACAGAATCGTGTCGGCATCGACATATTCGGCGTTGGATTTCGCCACCGGCAGCGAAAAGCCGTCTTTCAGAAACGCCTTCGCCTTGGGATCGTACTCGCGGACGACCGACGCATCGCCGCCGCCCGGCGACAGCCGCACGAGGCAGCGCTTCATGCCTGGTGCGCAGCGGGCGCCCTGCCACACCCAATCGGTGTGTTCGACGGCATCAAGCTTGTCGACATCGAGCAGCACATCCCATTTGGGATCGGCGTTGCGGTAGTCCGCGGCGGATGTCTTCCGCCAGACTCCGCGCACATGGCCCGCGTCCTGCCAGAAATTGTAGACGTCGCCATGATCGAGGTCGCCCATCGCGATGCGGTCATTGGCGTTCAGCACGGTGAGGATTGAGTCGAAGTCTTTCTTGTATTGCGGGTCGGATTGCAGCACCGAGAAAGTCTTCTCATTCTGCTCTTTCGCCCAGGCAAGCGGCTTCGCGCCGTGAATGTCGGTGAGCCACAGATAGGGATCCGGCGAGTCCGGCGTGAGAGTGGACTCGTCTTGCGCGAGTGCGATGCCGGCGAGCGAGGTTGCGAGCAGCAACCCGAGCGAAATTTTTGCGAATTTCATATTATCCAATTCCCTCTTGTCGTTCGTTCAATATCAGTCACGGCGTTGTTTACTTTCCCTCTCTCCCTCCGGGAGAGAGGGCTGATCTTACAACCTTTCTCCTCTACCGCCGTTCAAACAAAAGTGTGGAACTGCCCTTGTAGGTTGTCTGCGCATATTGCGTGTAGCCCGCTTTCTCCGCCACGCGGATGGATGGCGCATTCTCCGGCGCGATCATGCAGGCGGTGCGCACGCGGCCGAAATGTCCGTCGTGCCAGTCGAGCGCAGCCGCCACCGCTTCCGACGCAAAGCCCTTGCCGTGCGCCGTCGGGATCAATCCCCAGCCGATTTCGTGCGCGCCGTCGAAGCCGGGAGTCATCTCGCGTTTACCCTCGAGGAAGCCCATCTCGCCAACGAATTTGCCGGAAGATTTTTCCGCCACGAGCCAAAAACCATACCCCAGCAACGTCCACATGCCGGCATAGCGCAGCACGCGGCCCCAGGTTTCTTCTGCGGTGGCGGGCTTGCCGCCGATGAAGCGCGTGACATCCGCATCGGACCACATCGCGACGCTGTCAGGAAAGTCCGCGAGCGTGTGCGCGCGCAGGATCAGTCGGGCCGCTTCGACGCGTGGTGCTGTCGTCAATTTTTCCTGCGGCATCGACCGTCCCAATCCGATTCCCGGCCTCGAACATACAGACAGTCCAGCCGGCATGCCATTGCCTGCCAATGGTCGGGCGCAGACAATGTGCGACGTTAGGGGAGCGGCAACGCATGGTTCCGATTCACGCACACCGACGAGCATTGGTCGCGCGCCTTCTCGTCGCCCAAGGCGCATTGCTTATATTGGTCGCGGCGATCCATCTCGCCATGACGGCGGAACTGGGCAGCATCGTGGCGCGATTTATGACTCCCAAAGCATTCGCATTTGTCTGGCCGCCTTATGCGCTTGATCATGTGGTCGTGGGCTTCCTCTTGCTTCCCATCGGGGTCACCACGATCATTTGTGCCTCGGGCGTGCGCGCGGGCGATGTGCGGGCTTGGTGGATCGCGCTCGTCAATGCGCTCGCCATTCTGGCCATGCCGATTGCATTGGGTTTGATGATTGATGTGAAATATTTCCTCGAAGCGCCCGCATTCCTGATTGCTGCAGTCGCGATATCACTTGTGGGTTTGTCGATGCTGTGGCCCTTGCTGTGGATCGGGCGGAGCCGTTAAATCTTTTTGTTCCCGGAACCGCTGCCCGTACTCACGACTTACCTGTGGGAAGCCGTGGGCCGCGCAGTTCGCGCGAACCCAGGCGGTGTTGCATACCACCTCAAGGAGTCCGCGAACATGGCCGGTCCATTCAAACTTTCGCCTTTGCCCTATGACGAAAATGCGCTCGAACCCGGGATTTCCGCGAAGACGATCGGGTTCCATTACAACAAGCACCACAAGACCTATGTGGAAACGCTCAATAAATTGGTGGACGGCACGCGTTTCGAGGACATGAAACTCGAAGAAGTCGTACGCGCGACATCGGGCAAGGACGCGGAGAAAGAGAAGAAGATTTTCAACAATGCGGGCCAGGTGTGGAACCACGATTTCTACTGGCGCAGCCTGTCGCCGAAGGCGGGCAAGCCCGCTGGCAAGCTCAAAGCTGCCATCGAGCGCGATTTCGGCGGCGCCGATGCGCTGATCGAGAAACTTGCGGAAGCCGGCAAAGACCAGTTCGGTAGCGGCTGGGCGTGGCTCGTGTCCCAGCACGGCAAGCTTTCCATCGACAAGACGTCGAATGCGATCGACCCCATGGCCAAGGGCATCAACTGCCTGCTGACCGTCGATGTGTGGGAGCACGCCTATTATCTCGACTACCAGAACGAGCGGCCGAAATACCTCCAGGCCGTGCTCGGCAAGCTGCTCAACTGGGATTTTGCCGCGGAAAACCTTGAAAAAGAGGATCACCCGATCCGCGCTGCCGCTTGACGTTGACGTAAACGTCAATTAGGAGTCCGGCCCGTCAGCGACAGGGCCGGACTTCGCGTCCGGATGAGGCTTGAGCCGGACCTACACCATCCAGGATTTGACCAAGGCGTTCGGGATCAGTTCCCGGACCTTGCGCCACTATGAAGAGCTGGAGCTGATCGCGCCCGAGCGGCGCGGCCAGGCCCGCATCTATTCGGCCCGGGATCGCGCGCGGCTCTTGCTCATCCTGCGCGGCAAGCGTGTCGGCTTCGAGCTGGCCGAGATCGCCGAAATTCTCGACCTTTACGAAAAGACGGATGGGGGTGCTGCCCAGCTCGGTCTCGCGCGCAAGAAATTCGCGGAGCGTATCGCGCTTCTCGAGCGGCAGAAGGCCGATATCGAAGAGTCGCTGGCCGAGCTCAAACTCGGCCTCACCATGATCGACAACAAACTCGCCGAACGGCATGAGGATTTGCGCACGCAACCGCGCATCCGCCTGACCGGATATGGCGTGATGCCGGCGGAGGATTGAATGACTGCGGTGACTGTGGAAACGCCAGAGTTCATGACCGAGGATCTGCGCATCTTCGAAGACGGCGTGGGCAAGTTCCTCGAACGCGAAGTGGTGCCGAACAACGAACGCTATATCGCGCAGCATCATGTCGATCGCGAATTGTGGAACAAGGCGGGTGCGGCGGGCCTGTTGTGCGCCTCGATGCCGGAAGAATATGGCGGCGCAGGCGGTACCTTCGCGCATGAAGCGGTCGTCATCGACCAGCTCGGCAAGCGGGGCGTCGACGGTTGGGGCATCGTGCTGCACAACGCGATCGTGGCGCCTTACATTCTTCACTACGGCACGGAAGAGCAGAAGAAGCGTTGGCTGCCGCGGCTTGCAAGCGGCGCGCTCGTCGGCGCCATCGCGATGACGGAGCCGGGCACGGGCTCGGATCTGCAAAACGTCAAGACAACGGCGAAGCGGGACGGCAACCAGTATCTCGTCAACGGCTCGAAAACCTTCATCACCAACGGCGGTACGGCGAATTTCATCATCGTCGTCTCCAAGACCGACACGACCAAAGGCGCGAAAGGCATTTCGCTTGTCTGCGTGGAGACGGACGAGGCCGAAGGCTTTCGGCGCGGCAGGGTGCTCGACAAGCTTGGGCAAAAAGCGAACGACACGGCGGAGCTGTTCTTCGACGACGTGCGCGTGCCGACGGAGAATCTGATCGGCATCGACGAGGGCCAAGGCTTCGTGCAGCTGATGCAGCAATTGCCGCAGGAACGCCTGATCATCGCGCTGCAGGCTCTTGCCGTGATCGAGCGCGCGCTGGACGTGACGGGCACTTATGTCAAAGAGCGCCGCGCGTTCGGCAAGCAGATCATCGAGTTCCAGAATACGCAGTTCAAGCTCGCCGAATGCAAGACGGACGCGACGGTGGGCAAGGTGTTCTGCCACCACTGCGTCGATCTGCATTTGCGCGGCAAACTCGACGCCACGATGGCCTCGATGGCGAAGCTGTGGCTGACGGACACCCAATGCAAGATCGTCGACGAATGCCTGCAGCTGCATGGCGGCTACGGCTACATGAACGAATTCCCCATCGCCCGCATGTTCGCCGACAGCCGCGTGCAGAAGATCTACGGCGGCACCAACGAGATCATGAAGCTGCTGATTGCAAGGAGCTTGTAAGCGTGTTGAGCGCGCCCTCTTATTTTTCTTCCCCCGTTTACGGGGCAAGTGGCGCGCGCAGTGTGCCGATGAGGGCCCCCTCCGCTTCGCTGTCGCTCAGCACCTCCCCCGTAAACGGGGGAGGAAAGTCCCAGGCCAATTTCTCGATTCACGAATCAAAAATCCACCAAGGAGAACGTCCATGACCGAATGTTTCGTTTACGACACCGTGCGCACGCCGCGCGGCAAAGGAAAGAAAGACGGCGCATTGCATGAAGTCACCGCGCTGGAGCTTGCAACCCAGGCGCTGAAGGCGATCCGCGACCGCAACCATCTGGACACGAATATGGTCGACGATGTCGTGCTGGGCTGCGTCGATCCGGTCGGCGAGCAGGGCTCCAACATCGCGCGCATCGCGGTCTTGAATGCGGACTACGCGGATTCGGTCGCGGGTGTGCAGATCAACCGTTTCTGTGCGAGCGGCCTCGAAGCTACCAACATGGCGGCCGGACAGATCATGTCGGGCCAGTCGGACATGACCATCGGCGGGGGCGTGGAATCCATGAGCCGCGTCGGTATGGGCGCCAGCGGCGGCGCCTGGGCGGTCGATCCGCAGATCGCGCTCAAATCCTATTTCACGCCGCAAGGCATCGGCGCCGATCTGATCGCGACGCTGGACGGATTTTCCCGCGACGATGTCGACGCCTATGCGGTCGAAAGCCAGAAGCGCGCGGCGAATGCGTGGTCGAACGGCTATTTCAAGAAATCCGTCGTGCCGGTGAAGGACATTCTCGGCCAGACCATGCTGGATCGCGACGAGCATATGCGCCCCGATGCGAGCATGCAGTCGCTTGCCTCGCTCCAGCCCGCTTTCGCGCAGCTGGGCGAATTCGCAGGCTTCGATTCGGTGGCGCAGCAGCGTTATCCGCAGGTCGAGAAGCTCAATCATGTCCATCACGCCGGCAATTCCAGCGGCATTGTCGATGGTGCTGCCGCGGTGCTGCTGGGCACCAAGGACGCGGGCAAGTCCGCGAACCTCAAGCCGCGGGCGCGCATCCGCGCGTTTGCCTCCATCGGCTCGGAGCCTTGCATCATGCTGACGGGTCCCGCGCTTGTCACCGAGAAGGTGCTGAAGCGCGCGGGCATGACCGTGAAGGATATCGACCTGTTTGAGCTCAACGAGGCGTTCGCTTCAGTCGTGCTGCGCTTCATGCAGAAGCTCGGCATCCCGCATGACAAGACGAATGTGAACGGCGGCGCAATCGCGATGGGCCATCCGCTGGGTGCCACCGGAGCCATGATCCTGGGCACCGTGCTCGACGAACTGGAGCGCCGCGGTCTTTCGACTGCGCTGGTCACGCTCTGCGTCGGCGCGGGCATGGGCACCGCCACGATCATCGAACGCGTCTGAACGCCACTCTCTCAAGGATCACGAACATGAACCTCACAAATTTCAAATGGGATCAGGACGCGGACGGCATCGTCACCCTGGCCCTGGACGTCCCGGGCCGCACGATGAACGTGCTGACCAATAGCGTCATCTCGGAAATCGCGCAGGCTGCCGAGACAGTCATGAGCGACGCCAGCATCAAGGGCCTCATCATCACCAGCGGCAAGTCGAACGGCTTCTGTGCGGGCGCAGCGCTGGACGAGATGGAAGGCAATGCAAGCAGCGGCTCGCAATCGCCGCAGGATGCGATTGCTGCGCGCTATGCCGGAATCATGCAGTTCAACAAGGTGCTGCGGAAGCTCGAGACTTGCGGCAAGCCTGTTGCCGCCGCGATCAATGGCCTCGCGCTGGGCGGCGGTCTCGAAGTGACGCTCGCCTGCCATTACCGCGTCGTGGCCGACAATCCGAAGCTGCAGCTGGGTCTTCCCGAAGCGAAAGTGGGACTTCTTCCCGGCGGCGGCGGTACGCAGCGTCTCCCGCGCCTGATCGGCGCCATGCAGGCGCTGCCGCTGATCCTGCAAGGCACGAGTGTCGATCCGCAGAAAGCGCTGGGCCTCAAGCTCGTGCATGCGGTCGTGCCGCTCGCCGGTCTCGTCGACGCGGCGAAGACCTGGATCAAGAGCAAGCCGGAAGCCGTGCAGCCCTGGGACAAGAAGGATTTCAAGATTCCCGGCGGCGGACCGTTCTCCCCCGGCGGCGGTCAGGTGTTCACCATGGGCAATGCGATGCTGCGCAAGGAGAGCTACGGCAATTATCCTGCGCAGCGCTATATCATGTCCTGCGTTTATGAAGGCATCCAGGTGCCGATCGATGCGGGACTGCGCATCGAGGCGCGCTATTTCGTGAAGCTGCTGATGGATCCCGCCAGCCGCAACATGATCCGCTCGCTGTTTCTCTCCATGCAGGATCTGGGCAAGGGCGCGCGCCGGCCGAAAAACGAAGCGCCGTCGGATGTGAAAACGGTGGGCGTGCTGGGCGCGGGCGTGATGGGCGGCGGCATCGCCTATGTGTCGGCTGTCGCCGGCATCGATGTCGTGCTGGTCGACACCACGATCGAGAAGGCGAATGCGGGCCGCGATCACGCGGGCGGCATCATCGACCGCCAGATCGAAAAGGGCCGTTCGACGCCGGAGAAGAAAGCGGAGATTCTGTCCCGCATCCATCCGACCGCGGATTTCGCCGATCTCAAGACTGTCGATTTCATCGTCGAAGCCGTGTTCGAGGATCGCGCGGTGAAAGCGGACGCGACGAAGAAGGCCTGCGCCGTGATTCCGAAGGCGGCCGTGTTCGGCTCGAACACGTCCACCTTGCCGATCACGGGGCTCGCGGAAGCGAGCGACCGGCCGGAAAGCTTCATAGGAGTGCATTTCTTCTCGCCGGTGGACCGCATGGGTCTGGTCGAGATCATCCGCGGCAAAGAGACGAACGACCGCGCGCTCGCGATTGCGATGGATTACGTCCAGAAGATCCGCAAGACCCCCATCGTGGTCAACGATTCCCGCGGCTTCTATACTTCGCGTTGCGTCGGCACATTCCCGGGTGAAGGTATGGCGATGCTGGGCGAAGGCATCCATCCCGCGATGATCGAGAATGTCGCGCGCATGGCGGGCATGCCCATGGGTCCTCTCGAGCTGATGGATTCCATCGGCATCGACACGGGGCTGAAGGTCGCCCGCCAGACGAAGAAGGATCTGGGAATCAACGAGACAAGCCCGCAGGAGGAATTCTTCGCCTGGATCGTGGAGAAATCCGGTCGCCCCGGCCGCAAGACCGGCAAGGGCTTCTACGATTATGACGCGAAGGGCAAGCGCCTGCGCCTGTGGCCGGAGCTGCTCACCTACAAGGGCGGTCACTGGAAGACGGACGCCGACGTGGACGAGATGAAGGCGCGCTTCCTCACCATCCAGGCGCTGGAAGCGGCGCGCTGCTTCGAGGAAGGCGTCATCACCGATCCGCGCGACGCGGATGTGGGCGCGATATTGGGTTGGGGCTACGCGCCGTTCACGGGCGGTCCGATCTCCTATATCGACACGGTAGGCCCCGCCGCCTTCGTCAAACGCTGCGACGACTTCACGGCGAAATACGGCGACCGCTTCAAACCCAACAAGCTTCTGCGCGACATGGCCGCGAAGGGCGAATCGTTCTACGGAAAATACGCGCCGCAGAAACAGGCGGCGTGATTTTTTGAAGTCTGCTCGACCCTCTCCGTCGAAAGGCGGGGAGGGTTGAGACGCGTTTTCCCACTGTCACGAGACGTGAACTTCGTCTTGTAGCGCCCGGGAAATCGCGTTTATGCGGGATTAAAACAAACCAAGCTCACGCCACGCAGCTACTATCGCGTTGGCGTCCATCCGTTCGTCGCGCCCGACGTTGAGGATTGCTGTGAGCTGTTCGCCTTTCGTGTAGAGGTCATGAGCTGCCAAGAGCGCAGCGGTTCTCGATGGCCGAAATGCTTGCCTGCTACCGACCAGACGAAAAATACCAAGTTCGTTCTTCATGAGACACCACGAATTGTGGGAGCTCGGGAGTGTTTCCCGGGACTAGTTTCTTTGGCCCCAAGCGCGGCCTTTCCGCGCGACGCAGTACCCTGATAAGCACCCATTTATCACTTCCCCCTGCTGCGAACAATTGTTCGTGTTGCCGAATCCCCTTTTGCCGAATCTGTTTTTCCACCTGCCCCTTGAGGGCGGGTCCAGATTGTCTTTGAGCGTCAGCGAAAAGAGAATTTCGGGGCGGGGTGCCGCATCAACATTAACTCGCCCCGAAAAATTCTTCGCTGCGCTTCGAATTTTTCGACCCGCCCTCAAGGGACGGGTGGTATGAAACGAGAGTTTTGCGACCGCCTCCGCCACGGCGCGAAGGCGCCGCTTTGCGCGCCGGCGCCCTGCGAATATGAACGCGTCGCCAAAACTCGAAAATATCTCGCGCCGCCGCGCGGAATAAATCGCCTTGGCCATGCGTCTCAGTTGCGAGCCGCTCATCAGGGGCGGGATGGTCAGGGAGAGGCGCATGAAATCGAAGATCCTTCTGGCATTTTGTATCTCGCTGCTTGCATCGGCGGCTATGGCGGCGCCAACCGGATACAAAATCACCAGGCTCGTTTCGGACGTGTCCGGAAAAGCGCCGAACACGGACGCACAGCTCGTCAATGCCTGGGGTCTTGCCCAGTTCTCGGACAGCGATCCGGTTTGGGTCTCCAACAACAACTCGAATACATCCACCTTCTACAACCGCACCTCCGGCAGCAAGGTCGGCAGCGTGGCCGTAACGTCCGGCAATCCCACGGGAATCGTGGCCGGGCCGGGAACGGGTTTCAACGTCACGGAAAACACAAAAACGGGCTCGAGCATCTTCATTTTCGATACCGAGTCCGGCACGATCGAGGGGTGGGCGCCCTCCGTGGATGGCGCCAAGACCATCGTCGCGTACAACGGCGCTGCAAACGGTTCCGTCTACAAGGGCCTCGCAATCGACCCCACGACAAACCATCTTTTCGCCGCGGATTTCGCCAACGGCCAGGTGCAAATCTTCGACAACACATTCAAGCTGCTCGGCAGCTTCACGGACAAAAAACTGCCGCGCCGCTACGCGCCTTTCGACGTCGCGGTGCTCAACGGCAACCTCTATGTCGCATTCGCCGAACGCGATAGCACCCACATGAACCAGATTAACGGCGCTGGCCTCGGCTATGTCGATGTGTTCAGCACAAGCGGCACTCTGATCAATCAGCTCATCGCCCAGGGTCCGTTGAACGCGCCCTGGGGCCTGACGATCGCGCCGTCGGGATTCGGCGCGTTCGCCGGAGACCTGCTCGTCGCCAATTTCGGCAACGGATGGATCAATGCGTTCGATCCCGCGACCGGAGCAATGCTGGGGACGCTTTCCGATGCGAAAGGCTATCCCATCACCATCAAAGGTCTCTGGGCTCTGGACAATGGTCCCGGCACCGGCACGATCACGTTCTCCGCCGGGCCGGCCGGTCAACTGCAAGGTCTTCTCGGACTGATCACGCCGAATTAGCAATGCCGCCAGGGATTGCGGTCGCACTCGCAAGGCAAAGGCGGCACATCCACCATAGCGGGAGGATGTGCCGCCGGATTCCGGCGAACCTGTCGACACGATGAGGAATTCCCAAGTATCAAGTCTTCCATGATCCTCGTCGGCCAATACGATTCCCCGCCCACGCGCCGGGTCGCGATTTCGCTTTCGGTGCTGGGCATTCCGTTCGCGCACGATGCGCGTTCGATCTTTGGGGATTTCGACGCATTGCGGGCGATCAATCCGCTGGGGCGGATTCCGTCGCTTGTGCTCGACGATGGAACGGCGCTGATCGATTCCGCAGCGATCCTGGACTGGATCGATCGGGAAGTGGGACCGGAGCGCGCGCTGATGCCGGCGTCCGGCCCTGAGCGCACAGAAGCGATGCAGACCGTGGCGCTTGCTGTCGGTGCGGTCGAGAAGATCGGCGCCGCCGCCTATGAGCGGCTGATGCGTCCGGCCAACTATCGCTGGCCGGAATGGATCGTGCGCTGCCGCACGCAAGGCGAAGGCGCGTTGCCCGTGCTCGATCGTGTGCGCTGGTCCGAAGAGCTCGATCAGCCCCAGATCACGACCGCCTGCATGGTGAGCTACCTGCGCATGGCCGATCCCGAGATCATTCCCCGCGGGAAATTTCCGTCGCTCGATGCGCTGGCGGATCGTTGCGAGGCGTTGCCCGAATTCGCGAACACGCGTGTTGACGGATACGCGTTGCCGAAGGGCGATCCAGCAAGCTGATGCAACTTTTCCCTCTCTCCCGAAGGAGAGAAGTGAAGTCGTCACCCCCGCCGGAAAAATGTCGTTCTCCGACAACATTGTCGCTTGCCGCCAAGCACGCCGTTCCGCGCGCAGGACGGGTCTGCCGTGGGCGAGATTGACGAAACTAGTTTGAGCGCCAACCTATCGGGGGCAATCGGCGGGAGCCTTTCGGGGGCAGACATGCGCAAGATCACGGGACTTCTGGCGGGCGTCCTGTTGCTGGGATGGGCGAATTTTGCGGCAGCAGACGCCGCGCCGCCGAAGACCATCCAGGACCTCGATCGCCAGCTCGCGGTCATTTTCGCCATCGACAAAATCCCCGGCGTGTCATTCGCGCTGATCGAAAACGGCAAGGTCACATTCGCGAAAGGCTATGGCTATGCCGATGTGGCGCGGAAAATTCCCGCGACCGCCGATACGCCGTTTCGCGCGGGTTCGATCTCCAAGGCCATCACCTCCATCGCCGTGATGACGCTGGTCGAGCAGCACAAACTTTCGCTGGCTGCGCCCATCGCTTCGCTCATTCCCGAAGTGCATTTCGTCAATTCGTGGGAGGCGACGAACCCGGTTCGCCTCGTGAACCTGCTCGAACACACCACCGGGTGGCCCGATATCGGCACGCGCGTTCTCGCGAAAGACGAGAAGAGCTGGTCAGTGCCACAGGGCGTGCAGTTCTCGAGCAGCGATTTCGTCAGCCGCTGGAAGCCGGGCACTTTCACCGTCTACAACAATGCAGGGCCTGCGGTTGCGGCGGTCGCGATCGAGAAGGTGACA
>Ga0302324_100007833_pt1 | contig 22607 bp, 19 predicted proteins | sample Palsa_T0_1_FD_201949 | JGI IMG/M metagenome (GOLD analysis project Ga0302324, IMG submission 201949) | Peat permafrost microbial communities from Stordalen Mire near Abisko, Sweden - Palsa_T0_1 | ecosystem: Environmental > Terrestrial > Soil > Palsa > Peat permafrost | place: Sweden: Abisko...
GGGCCCGACGTCGAATATGACGATTACAATTTCACCAAGCTCAACATCCCGCCCGATCATCCGGCGCGGCAGATGCACGACACGTTCTATGTCGCCAAACAGGCAGACGGCAGCCAGCATGTTTTGCGCACGCACACCTCGCCGGTGCAGGTGCGCACCATGCTCAAGCAGAAGCCGCCGATCCGCATCATCTCGCCGGGGCGCACCTATCGGGTCGATTCCGACGCGACGCATTCGCCGATGTTCCATCAGTATGAAGGCTTGGTGATCGACGAGAGCGCGACACTCGCCAATCTCAAATGGGTGCTGGAGGAATTCTACAAGGCGTTCTTCGAGGTCGATCAGGTCGAGCTTCGCGCGCGGCCATCCTACTTCCCGTTCACCGAACCGAGCGTGGAATGGGATCTGCGCTGCGACCGTTCGGTGCCGGGCAAAATCACCTTCGGCACGGGCAATGACTGGCTGGAGCTCGCGGGCTCCGGCATGGTCCATCCGCGCGTGCTCGAAATGTGCGGCATCGATCCCGGGAAATATCAGGGCTTCGCCTTCGGCGGCGGCGTCGACCGGCTCGCCATGCTCAAATACGGCATCCCCGATATCCGCCCGTTCTTCGAATCCGACATTCGCTGGCTCAGGCATTACGGCTTCGCGGCGCTCGACATCCCGACCTTGGATGGAGGGCTCAGCCGATGAAATTCACCCTCTCCTGGCTCAAGGATCATCTGGAGACGGATGCCGATGCCGCGGCGGTCGCCGAGAAGCTCACCAGCATCGGCCTCGAAGTGGAAGCGGTGGAAGATTCCGGCGCGCGGCTGAAGGATTTCACCGTCGCTTATGTCGTCTCGGCCGAGAAACATCCCAACGCCGACAAGCTGAAGCTTTGCATGGTCGATGCAGGCACGGGCGCACCCATCCAAGTGGTGTGCGGCGCGCCCAATGCGCATACCGGGATGAAAGCGGTATTCGCTAAGCCGGGCGTCATGATTCCGGTCAGCGGCGACGTGCTCAAGATCGGCACCATCCGCGGCGTGGAATCGCGCGGGATGCTGTGCTCGGCGCGCGAGCTGCTGCTCGGCGACGATCATGACGGCATCATCGAACTCGCGGCGGACGCGAAAGTCGGCGAGCCGGCGGCGAAAGCGCTCGGCCTCACCGATCCGGTGATCGATGTCTCGATCACGCCCAATCGCGGCGATGCGACCAGCGTCTATGGCATCGCGCGCGATCTGGCGGCGTCGGGACTGGGCAGGCTCAAGACACCGAAAGTCGAGCCGGTCGCGGGAAAATTCCCGAGCCCGAAAAAGGTCAACCTCAATTTCACGCCGGAAACCGCGAATGCCTGCCCGATTTTCGCAGGCCGCCTGGTGCGCAACGTCAATAACGGTCCCTCGCCCAAATGGGTGCAGGACCGGTTGAAGGCGGTGGGGATGCGCCCGATCTCCGCGCTGGTCGATATCACCAATCTGATCTCGCTCGACCGTGGCCGTCCGCTGCATGTGTTCGACGCCGACAAGCTGTCCGGCGATTTGCAGGCGCGGCTGGCGAAAGACGGCGAGCAATTGCTCGCGCTCGACGGCAAGACCTACACGCTCGATTCCACCATGTGCGTGATCGCCGACGGCAAATCCGCGCGCGGCATCGCCGGCGTGATGGGCGGCGAGGACACGGGCTGCACAGATGCCACCGCGAACGTCTTCATCGAATCCGCTTATTTCGATCCGGTGCGCACCGCGCAAACCGGACGCAAGCTCGGCATCGTGTCGGATGCGCGCTACCGCTTCGAGCGTGGCGTCGATCCAGAATTCGTCGTGCCGGGGCTGGAACTCGCCACAAAACTGGTTCTGGAATTCTGTGGCGGCGAACCGTCCGAGATCGCGGTTGCCGGAAAGGTACCGGAATGGAATCGTACGATTGCGTTCTCCGCCGCCGCCGTGACGCGTCTAGCCGGCATCGAGGTGGTGAAGGGCGAGATCGCGCGCATCCTGAAAAATCTTGGCTTCGCCGTCGAAGGCAGCGACCCGATGAGCGTCACGCCTCCATCCTGGCGTAGCGATGTCGCGGGCTCGGTCGATCTGGTCGAGGAAGTCGTGCGTATTTACGGCCTCGACAAGGTGCTGTCGGCGCCGCTGTCGCGCACAAGTGCGGTGGCGCGCGCCACATTGACTCCGGCGCAGCGCCGGTTGCGCAGCGTCAAGCGCGCGCTGGCTTCGCGCGGCTTCAACGAGACGATCAATTTCACTTTCATCTCCCGCGCCCATGCCAGCCTGTTCGGCGGCGGCGACGATGCGCGCCAGATCGATAACCCCATCGCGGCCGATCTCGACGCATTGAGGCCAAGCGCGTTGCCGTCGCTGCTCGCGGCGGCCCAGCGCAACGCCGCGCGCGGTTTCTCCGATGTCATGCTGTGCGAGATCGGTGCGCAATTCCAATCCGGCATGCCCGAGGCGCAAGCCAATGTCGCGGCCGGCATCCGTTGCGGCGCGGGCTTGCGGAGCTGGACAAAATCGACCCATCCCGCCGACGCCTTCGACGCCAAGGCCGACATGCTCGCGGTCCTCGAAACCGCGATGGGCGGAGCGATGACGGCGCCGGTGAAAGCGGGCGCCGCCGATTGGTATCATCCCGGCCGCTCGGGAACGCTGGCTCTGGGGCCGAAGGTTCTCGCTTATTTCGGCGAGCTGCATCCGCGCGTGATCGCGGCGTTCGATCTCAAAGGTCCGGTCTCGGCCTTCGAGGTCTTTCTTGATGCGATCCCGGAGCCAAAGACAAAGAGCAAGGCGCGGCCGCCCTTCGCGCCCTCGCCGTTCCAGCCGGTGGAACGCGATTTCGCTTTTGTGGTCGATTCCAAGGTCACGTCCGAAGAAGTGGTGAAAGCGGCGAAGAGCGCCGAGCGCGGGTTGATCGAGAGAATCGAGATCTTCGATGTCTATGAAGGCAAGGGCGTGCCGGACGGCAAGAAATCGCTCGCCATCAGCGTGCGACTCCAGCCCAAGGACAAGACGCTGACCGATGCCGAGATCGAAGATATCGCGCGCAAGATCGTCGAGGCCGTGACCAAGGCGACCGGCGGAACGTTGAGGACGTGAACAGGATGGCGGCCGACAGTTTCGACAAGCGGTCCGGCCTCGCCTTCATCGTCGCGTTCGGCATCGTCAGCCTGTTCGCGGATATGGCCTATGAAGGCATGCGCTCGTCGACCGGGCCGTTCCTCGCTTTTCTCGGCGCCAGCGGAACGGCGGTCGGGTTCATTGCGGGCGCCGGCGAATTGTTCGGCTATCTGCTGCGCCTGGTCTCCGGGCGCTTCGCCGAGCGCACGCGGCTTTACTGGCCGATCACGCTGGCGGGATACACCTTGCAGATGGCGGTGGTGCCGCTGCTCGGCCTTTCCGGCAATTGGATGATCGCGGCGCTGGTCATCGTGCTGGAGCGCACCGGCAAGGCGATCCGCAATCCCACCGCCAATTTCATGATGAGCCGCGCCGGCGAGAAGATCGGTCAGGGCTGGGCATTCGGGTTGCAGGAGGCGCTCGACCAGACCGGCGCGCTGGTCGGCCCGCTGATCGTGGCGCTGGTGCTGGCACGGCACGGCAATTTCCGCGAGGCGTTCCTCTGGCTCGGCGTTCCGGCGGTGCTGACACTGATCAGCGTGGGAACAGTGGCGCTGCGCTATCCCTTCGCGGGGCATATTGCGCCGCCGGCAAAAGGCACGAGCGCGGCGGCATTGCCGAATGCGTTCTGGCTCTATGGCGCGAGCTCGGCGCTGGTGGCGTTCGGCTTTGCCGATTATCCGCTGATCGCATTTCATTTCGTGCAGGCCCATGTCGTCTCCACCACGACGATCCCCATTCTCTATTCGGTCGCGATGGGAACCTCCGGCCTCGGCGCGCTGGTCTCGGGCTGGCTGTTCGACAGATACGGCTTCGCCATCCTGCCGCCGGCGATCCTGATCGCGGCGAGCGTGACGCCGCTGGTCTTTTTCGGCGGCCATGATCCAGCGATCGCGGGTGCTGCTTTGTGGGGCGTGGCGCTGGGCGCGCAGAATTCCGTGCTGACGGCGGGCGTCGCAAAGCTGGTGCCGGAACAGATTCGCGCCCGCGCCTATGGAACATTCTCGGCGATCTTCGGCATTTCCTGGTTCGCAGGCAGCGCGCTGATGGGCACGCTCTACGATATTTCGCTGCCCGCGCTAGTCGCTGTTTCCGTGATCGCGGAGCTCGCGGCGATGATCCCGTTGGTGCTGGCGTTGCGCACTGCCAAATAAAAAGCGGCCCCGGTTGCCCGGAGCCGCTTCCCATTCCACTTGGAAATTTCTACTGCGACAGCCAATATTGCATCGACGCGTTCGGACGCACGATGAAGCATTGGCGGTTGAGGTTGTAGGTCTGGATCACCGCGACCGCTTTGTCGGCCGCGCCATGATCGGGGCCATAATCGAGCAGCCAGTTCGAACCGTCGACCACCTTCCACGAACCGCCGGCATTGGCGACCGAGACGTTCATCGGATTGAGGCCGATGCAATCCTCACCCGGCGTGTTGCCGCTCGGCACGTGATTGCCGGTCTTCCAATACATCATCGCGGCGTTGGGGCGCTTGACGAAGCATTGCTGGTCGAAATGGTAGTGATGGATCACGCCGGCCGCGTGATGGGCGGCGCCGGAATCCGCGCCGTAGTCGAGGATCCACATCGAACCCTGGACGACTTTCCAATCGCCGCCGACGAAGGACGCGGTCACCGCGGTGGGATCGAAGCCAATGCAATCTTCAGCACCGAGCGACGGGCCGGGCGGAGGGCCCGGAGGCGGGCCGTAACCACCGGGACCCGGTGGCGGACCATAGCCGCCCGGGCCAGGCGGAGGACCATAACCGCCGCCGCCGGGACCGTAACCTCCGGGGCCGTAGCCGCCGCCACCCCAGCGGTGGAATTCGCCGGCCACGTCGTAGGGCGGGCGCCCCGAACCGTCGGTGAATTTGGTGTGCGCGTCATAGGTGATGAGATCGCCCGGCCCCTGATGCAGATAGAGCTTGGTGATCGAGAAGCCGGAATTGAATTCGGCCTTGATCTTGTCGCCGCCGAAGCCGCCTTCGAATTTGCCGTTGACCGCGCCCCAATCGCAATCGGTGGGATGGCAAGCGCCGAACGCGCGCACCTTCACGTCCCAGCCGCCGGTCGGCTCGACGATGACACGCGTGATGTTGCTGGTGGCCGGATCGACATTGACCCAATGGCCGAGGAAGAACGCTTCATCCGCTGAAGCCGGCACCGCCAGACAGACGGCGCCCACAAGGGCCGCAGCCCAAAACCCAAAGCCTTTCAACATGCAAAATCTCCCGAATGACCCGCTCCCATCGGCCGGGAGCGGTTGCCACGGGCCCAGTCTGCCTCCTTAACGGACGCCGCGACAGGGGTTTGCTGGACGGCGGGCGATGGCGCGGCTATTACCCCGCACCTCATGACCGACCTCGCCCATATCCGCAATTTTTCGATCATTGCCCATATCGACCATGGCAAATCGACCCTGGCCGACCGGCTGATCCAGTTCACCGGCGGGCTTTCGGCGCGCGAGATGAAAGAGCAGGTGCTCGATTCGATGGATATCGAGCGCGAGCGCGGCATCACCATTAAGGCACAAACCGTTCGCCTTTCGTACAAGGCGCAGGACGGCGAGACCTACACGCTGAACTTGATGGACACGCCCGGCCATGTCGACTTCGCCTATGAAGTGAGCCGCTGCCTGGCCGCCTGCGAGGGCGCGCTGCTGGTGGTCGATGCGAGCCAGGGCGTCGAGGCGCAGACGCTGGCCAATGTCTATCAGGCGATCGATGCCAATCTCGACATCGTGCCGGTGCTCAACAAGATCGATCTGCCGGCGGCCGAGCCCGAGCGCGTGCGCCAGCAGATCGAGGACGTGATCGGCATCGATGCGTCGCAGGCCGTGCCGATCTCGGCCAAGACCGGGTTGAACATCGAGGCGGTGCTCGAAGCGGTGGTGACGCGGCTGCCGGCGCCCAAGGGCGAGCGCTCAGCGCCACTGAAGGCGCTGCTGGTCGACAGCTGGTACGACACTTATCTCGGCGTCGTCGTTCTGGTGCGCGTGGTCGATGGCGAACTCAAGAAGGGCCAGAAGATCCGCATGATGGCGGCGAATGCCAGCTATCAGGTCGAGCGTGTCGGCGTCTTCACGCCCAAGCAGGTGATGATGGACGTTCTCGGCCCGGGCGAGATCGGCTTCATCACCGCGCAGATCAAGGAAGTGGCCGACACGCAGGTCGGCGACACCATCACCGACGAGCGCCGCGGCACCGAGCACGCGCTGCCCGGATTCAAGCCGGCGCAGCAGGTCGTGTTCTGCGGATTGTTCCCGGTCGACGCCGCGCAATTCGAGGATCTGCGCAATGCGCTGGGCAAGTTGCATCTCAACGATGCGAGCTTCACCTATGAGACAGAGACCAGCGCGGCGCTCGGCTTCGGTTTCCGCTGCGGCTTTCTGGGATTGCTGCATCTGGAGATCATCCAGGAGCGTCTGGCGCGCGAATTCAATCTCGAGCTGATCGCGACCGCGCCATCGGTGATCTACCGCATTCATTTAAGCGACGGCACGATGAAGGAGTTGCACAACCCGGCCGACATGCCGGATGTGACGCGCATCTCTTTCATCGAGGAACCGTGGATCAAGGCGACCATCTTCGTGCCCGACGAATATCTGGGCAGCGTGCTCAAGCTCTGCGAGGACCGCCGCGGCCGCCAGGTCGAGCTCACCTATGCCGGCGCGCGCGCCATGGTGATCTACAAATTGCCGCTCAACGAAGTGGTGTTCGATTTCTACGACCGCCTGAAATCGGTGAGCCGCGGCTATGCCAGCTTCGACTATCACATCGACAGCTATGAAGAGGGCGACCTGGTCAAGATGTCGATCCTGGTCAATGCCGAAGCCGTCGATGCGCTCTCGATGATCGTCAACCGCCAGCGCGCCGAGGCGCGGGGACGGGCGATGTGCGAGAAGCTCAAAGAGCTGATCCCGCGCCACATGTTCGTCATCCCGATCCAGGCCGCGATCGGCGGCAAGATCATCGCGCGCGAGACCATCAGTGCGCTGCGCAAGGACGTCACCGCGAAATGCTATGGCGGCGATATCTCGCGCAAGCGCAAGCTCCTCGACAAGCAGAAAGAGGGCAAGAAAAAGATGCGCCAATTCGGCAAGGTCGACATCCCCCAGGAAGCCTTCATCGAGGCGCTGAAGATGGATGGGGATTAGACAACCGGCGATTCCGGCGGCGCCAAATTCCCCCATGACAGGAACTTCGCGGCGGTGCTAGCGTTGGGACTTCAGACAGTTTGCGTCATCCGACAGGGACGGCTTCGGGTTCGCCCGAACTCCACGACAACCGGCAGATAGGGGCTTGATATGGCTAAAGATTCCAAGGCGAAAGCGACCGACAAACCGTTCCTGTCGGACGTCAAAACCCTGCGGGCGCGGGCGCGCGCCAATATCAACGATGGCGCGCTGGGCTCGAACTATATCGGCGACCCAAAGAAGACCATCGAGATCCTGCAGTCGGTGCTGGCGACCGAGATCGTCTGCATCCTGCGCTACACCCAGCATTCCATCGCCGCATCCGGCATTTCCAGCGAAGGCGTCAAGGCGGAGTTCGCCGAGCACGCCAAGGAAGAGCAGGAGCACATGATGGCGGTGGCCGAACGCATCAACCAGCTGGGCGGCACGCCGAATTTCAATCCCGAAGGGTTGCTGATGCGCTCCGCCTCGCAATTCGCGGCCGGCAAGAACCTGGTCGACATGATCAAGGAGAATCTGATCGCCGAGCGCATCGCGGTCGATCATTACCGCGAGCTGATCCGCTATTTCGGCAATGACGATCCGGGCACCAAGAACATGCTGGAATGGATCCTGCGCGTCGAGGAAGAGCATGCCGACGACATGCACGACCTGCTCATGGCGCATGAAGGCCGTCCGATGCTGAAGGGCAAATAGCGGCGCGCGCGATGTATCGCGGGGCGCCGTGACGGAGCTCGACCTGCTCAATCTGGCGCGGGCGGCGACCGGCAATGAATTGTCGCTGTTCACTTCGGTCATCACGATCAATTTCGCCATGGTGGTGGCGATCTATTATTTCCTGCACCAGGCGCGGCTGGCGATGAAGATCTTCGCCTTCGCCGCCTACCTGTTCGGCCTGCTGCTGTTCTGGAGCGAGATGCTGATCGAGGCCAATATGAAGGTCGCGGCGATGGCAGCACTTCAGGCTCTGCCGCATATTTCGCCCGTCTCGGCGCGCTATATCGCGCTCGACGCGACTTGGCTCGGCGACGTCGCGCATGTCACCTTCAACGGCGCGCTGTGGATCCTGTGCCTGGGCATCTTATATCTGCTGTTTTTTTGGAAGAAAGACCGCGAGGCCTGAGGCGGGAACGATTCGCGGGTCCGGCTCATTTCCCAAGCCGGAGGTTCCCATGGCGCTCAAGGTTTTCGCGTTCAACTGCACGCTCAAGAGCGGCCGCAAGCAATCCTCGACCGACAAGCTGCTGCGCCAGGTGATGGACGCCTTCCGCAAGCATGGCGCGGATGGCGAGATCGTGCGCGCGGCCGATCACGACATCAAGCCAGGCGTGGAATCCGATGAGGGGCGCGGCGATGCCTGGCCCAAGCTGCGCCCCAAGGTGCTCGACGCCGATATCTTCGTCCTCGGCACGCCGATCTGGATGGGCCAACCTTCCTCCATCGCCAAGCGCATCATCGAGCGCATGGACGCGTTCCTCGACGAGACCGACGAACACGGCCGCATGCCGAGCTTCGGCAAGATCGGGCTTTGCGCCATCGTCGGCAATGAGGACGGCGCGCATCATTGCTCGGCCGAGATCTTCCAGGCGCTCAACGATGTCGGCTTCACCGTGCCGGCCTGCGGCATGACCTATTGGGTCGGCGAGGCAATGGGCGACAGGAATTATGTCGACCTCAAAAGCACCCCGCGGGTGGTGAGCGAGGCCACCGACATGATGGTGCGCAATGCCATGCATCTGGCGGCGCTGCTGCATTCGCAGACCTATCCGGGCAAGGGCTGACGGCCGCGATTTCATAGACGCTCTAACCAACACCGAACTTGTCATCCCGGGCGAGCGCAATAGCGCGAGACCCGGGACCCATCGGGAAGGCGACACAGTGGGTCCGTCCATACGCTGGCGCTAAGGACCTGCGCGATGCCAACGCATCGCTTGGCCGGGATGACAATTCGACCGGATTCAAGCAACGCGGGAATTGCGCTAGACTGCTACCGGGCTGCCGGAGCGGGAACCATGACAATCGAGACCGACCAATCGCCGGCCGGCGCGCGCGCGATATTCCTGGCGCGGCTGGCGCTCGGGCTGGCGCAGGGCGCGGCACTCTATTTTCTCTATCGCGCCAGCGACGCTCATTCCTGGCCGGCCAACGAGCCGCTGCTGTTCGCGCCGTTGCTGCTGGTGGCGCTTTATGTGCCGCTGCTGGTCGCGCAGGCGATGGGCACGATGCGGCTGCCCACGCTTCTCACCTGGGCGGGCTTAGCGACGCTGGTCTGCTTCGGGCTCGGCCATCACGACCGCTTCAGCAATCCGATCTCGGTCATCATCAGCGACAGCGATGTCCTGCCGAAATTCTCCACCTTCTTCTTCGGCTTCGCGGGGCTTTTCATCGCGCAGGCGTTGATCGCGGCCGGCGACGGCGAGCGCCGGCTCATCGCGCGCTATGAAAGCTATTTCGACGCGGCCTGGAAGCTCGGCTTGCAGCTGGCGCTCTCAACCGTCTTCGTCGCCGTGTTCTGGGGCGTGCTGTGGCTGGGCGCGGGATTGTTCGACCTTATCAAGCTCGATTTCTTCTCCAAGCTCATCGAGCATGACTGGTTCGCGATTCCGGCGACGACGCTGGCCACCGCCGCGGCGATCGAGCTGACCGATGTGCGCGCGCGCCTGGTCTCCGGCATCCGCTCGGTCGTGCTCACATTGCTGGGCTGGCTGTTGCCGCTGCTGGCGCTGATCGCGGCCGGATTCCTCGCCAGCCTGTTCATCACCGGCTTCGCACCCTTGTGGGCGACGCGCGAAGCGGCCGGCGGGCTGCTCGGCGCGGCGGCCGCTTTGGTCGTGCTGATCAACGCGGCCTATCAGAACGGCGAACAGAAAAGTCCGTCGCTGCTGCGTCTTTCCGAAGCGGTTGCGTCCTTCGCGCTGGTGCCGCTGGTCCTCATCAGCGCCTATGCGCTGGATATTCGCGTCGGCCAATATGGCTGGACGGTGGAGCGCATCGCGACGCTGGCCTGTTTGATCGTGGCGGCATGTTACGCGGTGGGCTATAGCGCCGCGGTCGTGCTGTCGCTCCTCGGCGCGCGCTGGATGGCGCTGGTCGAGCGCTGCAACATCGCCACCTCCTTTGTCGTGCTGGCGTTGCTGGTGGCGCTGTTCTCGCCGATCGCCGACCCGGCCAAGCTTTCGGTCGACGACCAGATCGCGCGGCTGCGCGACGGCAAGGTCAGCGCGGAAGCGTTCGACTACAATTATCTCGGGAGCGAAACCGGCCGCTATGGAAAGCGCGCGCTGCGGAAACTCGCGGTGCTCAAAGGCGGCGGCGAAGCGGCCACGATCCGCGGCCTCGCCAAGCAGGTTCTGATCGTGCCGTCGAGCGTTGCGCCGCGGCCGGCAACGCCGCTGGATGTCGTCACGAACGTGACGGTCTATCCCAAGGGCCAGGTGCTGCCGAAGAGTTTCACGGCGCAGAATTGGGCGAACTCCAGATCGCCGGGCGTCATTCCGGCTTGCCTCACGACGCCGGGGCTTAGCTGCGACGCCATACTCGCCGACCTCGACGGCGACGGCGCCGACGAAGTGATTGTCGTGAGCAGCGCCGACTCGGCGCTCTATTGGTACGGCACGGTGATGAAGCTCGGCGCCGACGGGCACTGGGCGCCGGTCGCCACCCTGCCCTCGCCGCATTGCGCGGGCGAGCTCGACGCGCTGCACGCCGGCAGCTACACGCTCACGGCTCCGCCGACGCCGGTCTGGCGCAACATCCAGATCGGCAAGCATACCATCACAATCACTTTGCCCGAGATCGCGCCCGACGCTTGCCCGCGACGCTGACGGCGCATTGGGAAAACGCGCGGCTTGGCTTAAGGAAGGACCGGCATAACAGCGGATTCGCGCGTGAGCCTCACGGCCCTGATCGATTACGGTTCCGGCAATCTGCGCTCGGCGGAGAAGGCTTTGGCGCGCGCAGGGGCGGCTGAGATCGCCGTGACTGACGATCCGGCGGTCGTGGCCAAGGCGGAACGCATCGTGCTGCCCGGCGTCGGCGCCTTCGCGGATTGCATGAATGGCGTGAAATCCATTCCCGGCATGGTGGAGGCGCTCCAAGACGCCGTGCTGAAACGCGGCCGGCCGTTTCTCGGTATCTGCGTCGGCATGCAATTGCTGGCGAGTGTGGGCCGCGAATTCGGCGATCATGCCGGGCTCGGCTGGATCGACGGCGAGGTGGTTCGCCTGACAGCTTCCGATGCCACGCTCAAAATTCCGCATATGGGCTGGAACGAACTGAAAATCGAACGGCCGCATCCGCTGCTCGCCGGAATCGAGACCGGCGCGCATGTCTATTTCGTGCATTCCTATGAATTGCGGGCGAAGGATGCGGCGGACATTCTCGCCACCACCGATTATGGCGGCGCCGTCACCGCGATGATCGCGCGCGGCAACATCGCCGGCACGCAATTCCATCCGGAGAAGAGCCAGGCGGTGGGGTTGAGATTGCTGCGCAATTTTCTGGAATGGCGCCCATGATCCTGTTCCCCGCCATCGATCTGAAAGACGGGCATTGCGTGCGGCTCAAGCGCGGCGCGATGGACGATGCGACGATCTTCAACGACGATCCCGCGGCGCAGGCGGCGCAATTCGAAGCGACGGGTTTCGAATGGCTGCATTGCGTCGATCTCAACGGCGCGTTCGAAGGAAAATCCGTCAACACGGCCGCGATCCATTCCATCCGTACACGGATAAAAATGCCCATCCAGCTCGGCGGCGGCATTCGCGACCGCGCCGGCATCGATGCCTGGCTCGAGGCGGGAATTGCGCGCGTCATCCTGGGCACCGCGGCGCTCAAGAATCCCACGCTGGTGAAAGATGCCGCGCGCGCGCATCCCGGGCGCATCACCGTCGGCATCGACGCGCGCGACGGCAAGGTCGCGACCGAAGGCTGGGCTGAAACCTCGACAATGGACGTGCTCGATCTGGCGCGGCGCTTCGAGGATGCCGGCGTGGCGGCGATCATCTTCACCGACATCGCGCGCGACGGGATGCTGCAGGGCGTGAATGCCGAGGCCACCGCACGGCTGGCCTCAACGGTCCGAATTCCCATCATCGCGTCAGGCGGCGTCGCCGGCATTGCCGATATCGAGGCTTTGGTCGCCGCCCAAGAGCCCAACATCTTGGGGGTCGTGATCGGCCGGGCTTTGTATGACGGAAGGATCGATGCGAAGGCCGCGCTAGCCTTGGCGCGTGGCCGTTAACGCATTTTCAATGTCTATTAATACTTCGTTAAAACAATCGCTTCTCAGCCTTTGCTCAGACGGCGCACGAGGTCATCGAGCTGCTCTAATGTACGATAAGCGACACGAAGCTCGCCACCCTTCTCGCCTTTGTGCAGAATCTGAACTTTGAGGCCCAAGGCGTTGGAAAGACTTTCTTCCACCGCCCGCGTGTCCGCATCCTTCTTGGTAACCGCGCGGCCCCTACCAGATTTAGTTTTGGAACGCTGTTCGGCCTGACGAACATTCAGCGCGTCGCGGATGATGTCATGCGCCCGCGCCTCGGGATCGGCGGCTCCAATCAACGTGCGGGCATGGCCAGCCGAGAGCTTGCCCTCGCGGATCATCGCCTTGACGGTTTCGGGCAGGCGCAGCAGCCGGATCGAATTGGCGATATGGCTGCGGCTCTTGCCGACTTCCTGCGCCACGCGGTCCTGGGTATAGGCAAAGCGGTCCATCAGCTCGTGATAGGCGGCCGCCTCCTCGATCGCGTTGAGATCCTCGCGCTGGACGTTTTCGATGATGGCGAGCTCGAGCGCCTCGCCATCTGCCATTTCGCGCACCACCACCGGCACATCGTGCAGCTTGGCCATCTGCGCCGCGCGCCAGCGCCGCTCGCCGGCCACGATCTCGAAAGCATTGGCCTCGCCGGCGACCGGTCGCACCAGAATGGGCTGCAAAACGCCCTTCTCGCGCACGGAATTGGCAAGGTCCTGAAGCTCCTGCGGTGCGAAACTCTTGCGCGGCTGGAAACGGTTGGGCCTCAGGAACGCCGTCGGCACGGTGCGGGCGCCACGGCCTGGCTCGGTGCGGGCCGCCGGGGACTCGTCGCCGATCAGCGCCGAAAGCCCACGCCCCAAGCCATGCCGTCTCAGTTCTTCCGCCATATCTGTTCCCTCAAGCCGCCAGGCTCTTCAAGCCGCGAGACGGGCGCGTTCGCGCTGTATCAGCTCGCCGGCGAGCTTGATATAGGCCTGGCTGCCGGGGCAGCGCAGGTCATAGACCAGCGCCGGCAAACCGTGGCTCGGCGCCTCGGAAATCCGCACATTGCGCGGGATGATGGTCTTGTAGACCTTGTCGCCCAGATGGCCGCGAACGTCGGCAGCGACCTGGTCCGACAGGTTGTTGCGCTTATCGAACATGGTCAGCACGATGCCCTGCAGCTCCAGCGCCGGATTGAGGTTGGTCCGCACCCGCTCGATGGTGTTGAGCAATTGGGTCAGGCCTTCCAGGGCGAAGAACTCGCATTGCAGCGGCACCACCACGGCGTCGGCAGCGCACATCGCATTGACCGTGAGCAGGGTCAGCGAAGGCGGGCAATCGATGAGGACATAAGCGAAATTCTGGTCGGGCCGCGCCGCGAATTCGGCCAGCGCATCCTTGAGCCGGTAATTGCGGCGCGGAACGTCGATCAGTTCGAGTTCGGCGCCGGACAGGTCCACCGTCGAAGGCACGATGGAAAGCCCCGGAATCCGCGTCGGCATCACGGCGTCGGCGATCCCGGCCGCGCCCATCAGCACGTCATAGGTCGTGACCTTGCGGTCCGGCCGCGGGATTCCGAGCCCGGTCGAGGCATTGCCCTGCGGGTCGATATCCAGCACCAGCGTCGGCTGACCGACGGCGGCGAGCGCTGTGCCCAGATTGATCGCGGTCGTGGTCTTGCCGACGCCGCCCTTCTGGTTGGCGACGACGAGAACGCGCAGGCGTTTAGCGGCCATGTCTAAGCTCCCGGATCTCGAGGATCGTGCCCGAAGGGTCCGTCTTGCTGGGATGCCTTAAGAACAACATTCTCCAGGATTTATGGGCTTCGGTCAATTCGACCTCTACAGATTGTCCCTTGAGGAACAGGTTTATGGTGCTAGGCGCCTGAAATGGCTGTGCATAGCCCAGCAGCTTTACCAGCGGCGCGCAGGCACGCGCGGTCACGATGTCAAACGGTTCGCGCGCGGAATCCTCCAGCCTGGCACCCCGGATTTCGGCGGATACCCCAACGCGTAAAGCCACCGCTTCAAGAAAGCGGCATTTCTTTGCGGTGGCTTCGGTGAGCACAACGCGCAAATCCGGGCGGAGCAGAGCCAGGACAAGCGCCGGGAATCCGGCGCCGCTGCCCAGGTCGATCAGACTTTTGGCTTCAGCCGGAATGAACGCCGCCAGCTGCGCCGAATCCCAGACATGGCGGCGCCAGACATCGGCGAGCGATCCGGCGGAGACCAGATTCTGCCGCGCATTCCATTCACCGAGCATCCCGACATAGGCCTTGAGCCGCACCAATGTTTCATGTGAAACGCCGGTCGCTGTGGCGAACTCGCTCGGACCAAACATCTCAGGAGGCGCGGCGGACAGCGGCAGACCTGACATGAGCGAGGACGATGGTGAGGGCAGCCGGCGTCAGCCCGTCGATTCGTGCCGCCTGGCCAAGTGTTGCGGGCCGAATCGCGCTGAGCTTCTGGCGGACTTCGGTCGAAAGGCCGTGGATCGCGGCATAGTCGAGATCGCCGGGCAGGGTCAGTCCTTCGTCGCGGCGGAACGCAATGATGTCGGCCTCCTGCCGGCCGAGATAGCCGGCATATTGGGCGTCTATCTCCAGCTGCTCGACGACATCGGACGCGAAGCCCGCGATGTCCGGCCAGATCGCGGCGAGCTTGGCGAAATCCACTTCGGGAAGGCTGAGCAGTTCGGCAGCGTCGCGCCGCACGCCGTCGAGTCGCGCAACGATCCCGTGCTTGCGGGCTTCGTTTGGCGTCAAGTTCAGCTCGCGCATCCGCGCCCTGCCCGCTTCAAGGCGCGCCAGCTTCGCGGCATAACTCGAACGCCGTTCCGAGCCGACACAGCCCGCGCGTTCGCCGATCGGCGTCAGCCGCTGATCGGCATTGTCGGCGCGCAGGCTGAGGCGATATTCGGCCCGCGAGGTGAACATGCGGTAGGGCTCGTTGACGCCCTTGGTGACCAGATCGTCGATCAGCACACCGATATAGGCCGCAGCCCGGTCGAGCACGATGGCCTGGCCTTGCCCGCAGGCCCGCGCCGCGTTGAGCCCGGCCATCAGGCCCTGGGCCGCTGCTTCTTCATAGCCCGTGGTGCCGTTGATCTGGCCAGCCAGATAGAGGCCGGCAACGCGCTTGGTTTCGAGCGACGGCTTGAGCTCGCGCGGATCGACATAGTCATATTCGATGGCATAGCCGGGCCGGCGCATCGCGGCGTTTTCGAGGCCCGGAATGGTCTTTAGCAGCGCGGTCTGGACCTCTTCCGGCAGCGAGGTTGAGATGCCGTTGGGGTACACCGTGTCGTCGTCCAGCCCCTCGGGTTCGAGGAAGATCTGGTGGGTTTCGCGCGCGGCAAAGCGCACCACCTTGTCCTCGATGGAGGGGCAATAGCGCGGGCCTGTGCCCTCGATCTGGCCGGAATAGATCGGCGCGCGGTGCAGATTGGCGCGGATGATCGCATGGGTTTCGGGCGTCGTCCGGGTGATGTAGCAGGCGATCTGGGGCGTGGTGATCGCGGCCGTCAGAAATGAGAACGGCACCGGCGGATCGTCGCCCGGCTGGGCTTCGAGCGGCGCCCAGTCGATGGTCCTGCCATCGAGCCGCGGCGGCGTCCCGGTCTTGAGCCGGCCCATCGAAAGCCCGAGCCCGTAAAGGGTATCCGACAAGCCGATGGAAGGCTTCTCGTCGACCCGTCCGGCCGGAATCTTCTTTTCGCCGATGTGGATCAACCCGCGCAGGAACGTTCCGGTCGTCAGGACCACGGCGCGACAGATAATTGTTCGTTCGTTTCCGAGAATCACGCCGGTAACCCGACCGTCCTCAAGGACCAGGTCTTCGGCGGCGGCCTCGAGAATTTCGAGATTGGGCTGGGCAGCGAGCGCGGCCTGCATGGCGCGCTTGTAGAGCTTGCGGTCGGCCTGGGCGCGCGGGCCGCGCACGGCAGGGCCTTTGCGGCGGTTGAGCAGACGGAACTGGATTCCGGCGGCATCCGCGACCCGGCCCATGAGGCCGTCCAGCGCATCGATCTCGCGCACCAAATGGCCCTTGCCCAGCCCGCCGATCGCGGGGTTGCAGGACATCTCGCCAATGGTCTCGCGCTTGTGGGTGAGCAGCAGCGTGCGGGCGCCAAAGCGCGCCGAAGCCGCGGCCGCTTCGCAGCCCGCATGGCCTCCGCCGATGACAATGACGTCGAAACCGCTCATGGCCGGTCAATAGGCGAGGGTGGGCAGAAGCGCAATCCCGCGAAGTGTGAAGCGGTTCGCGTCAGATTGCGCGACCAACAAAAGCGCAAGCGTTTCACGTGAAACATCACTTTCCGATGCAGAAATCGCGGAAAATCACGTCCAGCAACTCCTCGATATCGACCCGGCCCGTGATACGGCCGAGGGCCCGTAAGGCGAGGCGAAGGTCTTCGGCCATCAGTTCGGTATCCTGCGCCGCAACGGCGCGGGAGAGAGCATCCGCGGCCTGCTCCAGCGCATGACGGTGGCGGGCGCGGGTCAATGGAGGGGATTCTCCTTTTCCTTCAAGGCTTTGCTTGATAAGCTTGGACAAGGCTTCGACCAGTGCGTCGATTCCTTCGCCGGTCTTGGCCGAGATCCGCAGGCCGTCGCGATGCTCGGGCCAGGGCAGGTCGGATTTGTTCCACACCGCCAGGCTGGCGCGTTCGCGGGCGCCTTCGGGCAGGCCGGCGAAAGGATCGACTGCGGTGCCGTCGAGCAGGAGCAGGGCGATATCGGCGGATTCGGTGCGCGCCAGGGCACGGCGGATGCCTTCAGATTCAATGGCTTCCTCCGCCGGCCGCAAGCCTGCGGTATCTGAGACGATGACGGCATAGCCGCCGAGATCGAGATGGACCTCGATCACGTCCCGGGTGGTGCCGGGAATCGGCGAGACGATGGCCACGTCGCGTTTGGCCAGAGCATTCACAAAAGAGCTTTTACCGGCGTTCGTTTTTCCAAACACCGTTAAGTGAACACCGTTCCGAACAATTTCTCCGCGACCGCTATCGTTCAGATGTGCTTGTATTTCCTTGAGAATATCTCCCGCTGTGCGGCGCGCTCCGGCAATGACGTCGTCGGGAATCTCCTCGTCCGAGAAGTCGATTGCCGCTTCGGCCCAGGCGCCGGCGCGGATCAGGCGGTCGCGCCAGCCTTCGTAAAGCGCCGCCAGCGCGCCCTCATATTGGCGCAAGGCCTGGCGACGCTGGCTGTCGGTTTCGGCATCGATGAGATCGGCCAGCGCTTCGGCGCGGGTGAGGTCGAACTTGCCGTTCTCGACGGCACGGCGGGTGAATTCGCCGGGCTCGGCGGGTCTCAGGCCGGGCAGGGCGGCGAGCGCCGCGAGCAAGGCCTCGATGATCGCGCGGCCGCCATGAACATGGAATTCCGCCACATCCTCGCCGGTGAAGCTGGCCGGCGCGGCGAACCACAGCACCAGCGCGTCGTCGATCGCTTCGCCGTTTTTATCGTTCAGACGGGCAAGTTTGGCTTTGCGCGGCTCGAAAGATTTGGAGCCAGCAAGGGCGGCAAGGGCCGCACCGGCATGCGGACCCGAAACGCGGATCAGCGCCACGCCGGCGCGGCCGGCGCCGCTGGACAGGGCGAAGATCGTGTCGGATCGGCTCAACGCTTGGCGTTCTTCGCGGCGCCCGCCTTGGCGCGATCCCAGAAGCGCTGGAACTGCTCCAGCGGCTCGCCGCCCATCGGAAACCAGGCCTTGAGCATGGCCTGCGGATCGCTGGTGTTGAGCGCCGCCTTCATCCGCTTCTCGATCTCCGCCGCCATGCGCTCCTGCATGGCCGCGACGTCGGGCAGGCCCATCAGCCGGCGCGCTTCGTCCGGCGTCATGTCGAGTTCGATGTTCACCTTCATGAAGGCTTCCGATTGCATGACGGCCGCGCTAAGGAAACCTAGAACCAAGGCCGCGCGCGCGGCAAGCGCCATCATTCCCAAGGACCGCCATGAGCCGCAATCTGCTCGATCAGGAAACCAGCCCTTATCTTCTCCTGCACAAGGACAATCCGGTGCATTGGCGGCCCTGGGGGCCCGATGCGCTGGCCGAGGCCGAAGCCAGCGGCAAACCGATCCTGCTCTCGGTCGGCTACACGGCGTGCCATTGGTGCCATGTGATGAATCACGAGAGCTTCGCGGATGCGCAGACCGCGGCGCTGATGAACGAACTCTACATTCCCATCAAGGTCGACCGCGAGGAACGCCCGGACATCGATCAGATCTACCAGACGGCCGCGAATTTCATGGGCCACACCGGCGGCTGGCCGCTCACCATGTTCCTGACGCCGGGCGGCGAGCCGTTCTTCGCCGGCACCTATTTCCCCGTCGAAGCGCGCCAGGGTTCACCCGCCTTCAAGACCGTGCTGGCCGACGTGGCCAAGCTCTATCGCGAGCAGCCCGACACCGCGGCCGACACCGCCGCGCGCGTCCAGACTTCGTTCGTCAATCTGTGGGGCCGCGATCTGCGCGGGGCTTTCGACCCCACCATGCTGGACTCCTCGGCCATCCGCATCGGCCAGCGCTTCGACGTGTTCTTCGGCGGCCTGTCGGGCGCGCCGAAATTTCCCTCCCTCGCCCTGGTCGAGCTTTTGTGGCGCGCCTATCTGCGTAGCGGCATCGTGCCGTTCGACCAGCTGGTGCAGACCACGCTGGTGAACCAATGCATGGGCGGCATCTACGATCACATCGGCGGCGGCTTCGCGCGCTATGCGACCGACGAGCGCTGGATGGTGCCGCATTTCGAGAAGATGCTCTACGACAACGCGCTGTTCCTAGGCACGCTGACGCTGGTGTGGCAGCACAACCGCCACCCGCTCTATCGCGAGCGCATCGAGGAGACCGTCGATTGGGTGCTGCGCGAAATGCGGGTCGAGCAGGGCTTCGCCTCGAGCCTGGACGCGGACAGCGACGGCGAGGAAGGAAAATACTATCTCTGGAGCGAGGCGGAAATCGACGCAGCGCTCGCCGGCACCTTCGCCAAGCTGTTCAAGGGCGTCTATCAAATCCAGCGCGACGGCAACATCCGCCCCGGCGCGAACGCGATCATGCGCAGCGCGGCGGCGCCCTATCCGCTGTCCGAACCCGACGAAGCGCTGCTCAAGAAACAGCGCGGCCTCTTGCTCGCGGCGCGCCAGAAGCGTACCGCGCCGGTGCGCGACGACAAGGTGATCGCCGATTGCAACGGCATGATGATCGCAAGCCTGGCCACCGCCGGCGCGGTGTTCAGGAAGACCGGCTGGACAGGCGCCGCGGTGCGCGCCTTCGAATTCGTCGAGCAGACGCTGGGCGACGGCGACCGGCTCTATCATTCCTGGCGCGACGGCAAGCGCAAGCATACCGGCTTCGCCGACGACTACGCGCATATGGCGCGCGCCGCGCTGGCCTTGTGGGAAACCGTCAAGGATCCGCGCTATCTCGAACGCGCGCGCGCCTGGGTGCATGTGCTCAACGAGCATTTCTGGGACACCCAGAACGGCGGCTATTTCTTCACCCCCGACGACGGCGATCCGCTCATCGTCCGCGCGCGCAGCGTCTTCGACCAGTCCTATCCTTGCGCCAACGGCGTCATGGTCGGCGTGCTGGCCCAGCTTTATTTCGCGACCGCCGATACGAGCTATCGCGACCGCGCCAACGCGCTGGTCGACGGCTTCACCGGCGAGATCGGCCGGGTCTACATCTCCATGGGCAGCTTCCTCAACGGACTCGAGATGTTGATGACCGGGCTGCAGATCGTGGTGGTGGGGCCTCTCACCAACCCCAAGACCCATGAGCTGCTGTCCGCCGTGATGGGTCGCAGCCTGCCCAACAAGACGCTGCTGCTGGTCGACCCCAGCCAGTCCTTGCCCGAGGGCCATCCCGCCTTCGGCAAGACGATGCAGAACGGCCAGCCCACCGCCTATATCTGCCAGCGCCAGACCTGTTCGATCCCGATCACCAATCCGGTGACGCTGTCCCAGTCGCTGCAATTGCCGCCGCAGCCGGTTCAGCTATCGGCGACATCGCAGACGATCAATTGAATTGTCGGGGACGCGCATGGGCAAGGACGTCACGATCACGACTGCGGATGGCGCCATGGGTGGCTATCTCGCCAGCGCCGCGTCGGCGCGCGCCCCCGGCCTCGTCGTCATCCAGGAGATCTTCGGCGTCAACAAGGTGATGCGCGACCTGGCCGACGGGTACGCCGCGCGCGGCTATCACGCGCTGGTGCCCGACCTGTTCTGGCGCATCGAGCCCGGTGTGCAGCTCAGCGACAAGAGCAAGGCGGAATGGGACAAAGCCTTCGCGCTGATGAACAAGTTCGATCCCGACAGCGGCGTGAAGGACATCCAGGCCGGCATCGATCATCTGCGCAGATTGTCCGATTGCACCGGCAAGGTCGGCGCTGTCGGCTATTGCCTGGGCGGGTTGCTCGCCTATCTCACCGCCGCGCGCGGCGACGCCGATGCATCGGTCGGCTATTACGGCGTGAACATCCAGAAATTCCTCGGCGAGGCCGGCAACATCAAGAAGCCGCTGATGCTGCATATCGCCGGCAAGGACGGCTTCACTCCGCCCGAGGCGCAAAAGCAGATCGGCGATGGCCTGAGGGGCAATCCCCTCGTCACGCTTCACACCTATCCGGAAATGGACCACGCCTTCGCGCGCATCGGCGGCGAACATTACGACCATGCCAATGCGGAGCTCGCCAATGGACGGACCGCGACGTTCTTCCGGCAGCATTTGAGTTAATTGTTGGCGACATTCTTCCGCCAAGATTTGCGCTAAACAGGACGCCGGAGAACAAGCGCTTGGATCATGGAAGACGGCAATAAAATCGCGCCTCGCGGAAGCTTCTGGCGCCGCGCCAAGCCGGCGCGGATCGAGCCTGTTGTTGCCGCGCCGGAAATCGAAAGCGGGCCCGTCAGGACGGCCTCCGGCGAAAGCGCGGTCACCCCGTCGCAGGCTTTCGCCGCCGGCGCGGCCGCCCAGCCTTTTCTCAAGGCCGCGTTCGGCTGGATCGTGCGTTACGAGCGCCAGCTTTCCGGCGCCGGCATGGTCGGCGGCTTCGCCTTCGACGATTGGAATTTCCGCCGCATCGACCTGCCCAACACCCAATTCGTCTTCATCGGCTATCTGTCGCTGGCGGCGATCTCGATCCTCATCCTGCATGGGCTGGCCGAGCGCGCCATCAACGGCAAGCCGATGCCGCGCTGGCACGGCATCCTGCCGATGGCGGCGCAATTCGCGCTCGGCGCGCTGTGGAGCGCGTTCCTGGTGTTCTATTCGCGCGGCGCGGTGCTCGGCGCGTCCTGGCCGTTCCTGCTCGTGCTTGTCGCCATCTTCATCGCCAATGAAGTGTTCAAGAAATATCATTCGCGGCTCATCTTCACCGCGGTGCTTTTCTTTTTCGCGCTGTTCTCCTACGCCATCGTCACCATGCCGATCCTCACCCGCAGCATCGGCGCCTTCACATTCATATTCAGCGGCATCGTGGCGCTCGGCGTCTTCGCGCTGTTTTTGAAACTGGTCAAAAAGATCGGGCCGATCGAGTGGCGCGGCGCGCGCTGGTGGATCGCGCTGGGCTCGGTCGCGGTCTACGCGGTCCTGAACGTCTTCTATTTCACCGGCGTGCTGCCGCCGCTGCCGCTCGCGCTGGCCGAAAGCGGCGTCTATCATTTCGTCGCCAAGAGCGGCGACGCCTATAGCGCGCAGGACGAAGCGCAGCCCTGGTACACGCGCTTCGGCTTCGAGCCCACGCTGCACATGGCGGCCGGCCAACCTCTCTACTTCTATAGCGCGGTGTTCGCGCCGATCCGGCTGTCGACCGACATCGTGCATCGCTGGCAGCATTACGACACGGCGCGCAAGAGCTGGCGCACCGTGTCGAAGGTGACATTCGCCATCAATGGCGGGCGCGACGGCGGCTATCGCGGCTACACCGTCACCCACCATGTGACGGCCGGCGACTGGCGCGTCGACGTCGACACGGCGGACGGCCACGTCATCGGCCGGGTGAATTTCGCGGTGGAGATGGTGCCGGCGAAGGTGGCGGCGCCGGAGCAAGTGCTGCGATAGTTAT
>Ga0302324_100007836_pt1 | contig 22602 bp, 20 predicted proteins | sample Palsa_T0_1_FD_201949 | JGI IMG/M metagenome (GOLD analysis project Ga0302324, IMG submission 201949) | Peat permafrost microbial communities from Stordalen Mire near Abisko, Sweden - Palsa_T0_1 | ecosystem: Environmental > Terrestrial > Soil > Palsa > Peat permafrost | place: Sweden: Abisko...
TGTACGTTCCACAGGAAGCTGGCATTGGCATACCCCTGCGCAGCGGTGTGATCAACCGTTACCGGTCCGCTTGTGCGCAGGTTTCCTGATATGGCGTTCGGACGGTATTTCGAGGAGTTCGAGGTGGGCCAAGTGTTCCGGCATTGGCCGGGAAGAACGATTTCAGAGGCGGACGATACCTGGTTCAGTCTGCTGACGATGAACCAAAATCCTCTACATATCGATGCGCACTACGCGAGCCAGACGCAGCACGGCCAGCGCCTTGTCGTCGGAACACTGGTTTTCAGCATTGCGGTCGGTTTAAGTGTTGCCGATGTTAGCGGACGTGCCATCGCAAACCTCGAATACGAAGAAATCAAGCACACAGCACCAGTGTTTCATGGCGATACGATTTACGCAGAGAGCCGGATCCTCGATAAGACCGAGTCCAGGTCGAAGCAAGACCGCGGCATTGTATATTTGGAGACCCGTGCGTTCAATCAGCGGGGAGAAACTGTACTCACCTACAGACGCCGTGTGCTTCTCCCAAAACGCCCGAAGGAGAGCAAATGAGCGCACCCCTGCTGCTCCAAGGTGTTCGTGTTCTCGCGTTTTCACAATTCGGCGCCGGGCCGTTCGCGACGCTGAATCTCGCTGACTTGGGAGCGGAAGTGATCAAGATCGAGGACCCGAGCACAGGTGGCGATGTCTCGCGTTTCGTCCCCCCGTACTGCCTCGAGGGTGACAGTCTCTACTACCAGTCGTGGAACCGGAACAAACGGAGTATCACACTCGACCTTCGCAAGCCGGAGGGGGTCGCAGTATTTCACGACCTGGTACGGGTTTCCGATATCGTCTTTAACAATTTACGCGGTGATCAACCAGCGAGACTCGGCCTGGCTTACAACCGTCTGCGAAATTACAACCCGCGCATTGTCTGCTGCTCGCTGAACGGTTTTGGTTCCGAAGGCAAGAGATTGCAAGATCCCGGCTATGACTATTTGGTTCAGGCGATGGCGGGTTACATGAGCGTGACAGGCGATACAACCGGTCCTCCCGCTTCATGCGGTATCTCAGTTATCGATCACGCGACTGGATTTGCCGCAGCCATGGCCATGGTGAGTGCTCTGTATTCGGTACAAAAAATCGGGGCAGGGCGTGATATCGAAATAAGCCTGCGCGATACTGCGTACTCAATGCTTACCTATCTCGCGGTGTGGAACCTGAACCGCGGATTTGAACCAAAGCGATTTGCCGGCTCCTCTCACCAGACCCTAGTGCCTGTCCAGACGTTTCGCACGAGCGACGGCTATATCACTATCTTTTGCGGTAAAGAAAAATTCTGGCGATTGCTCTGTGAAGCTTTTGGCGATCCTGAATTGGCTAATGACCCGCAGTTCGCCACTTTTGGTGACCGTTTTCGAAATCGTGAATCCGTAATCGAAAAGGTACAGGCACATTTCTTACGCCGGACCACCGAACAGTGGCTTTCCGTGCTTTCCGGATATGTGCCCTGCGCTCCAGTTCGCACAATCGGTGAAGCATTGTCTGATCCCGAAGCCGAAGCCGCAGGAAACATCGTTCAAGTGCAGCATCCGCTGTTCGGCAAAGTGCGTGAAGTAAACACTCCGGTCCGCTTTCCGGGCGAGGTTCCCCGCAGTCATCTTCCAGCACCGTCGCTGGGCGAACATACTGACACGGTACTCAAGGAATATTTGAAGTACTCTGACGATCAAATCAACAATTTGCGTCGCAACCAGGCCATCTAACTGAGAGGACACGAATGTCATCCATCACAATGAGGGAAGCCATAAATGCCGCACTGCGGGAAGAAATGCGCTCGCAGCCGAACATGGTTTTGCTGGGGCAGGATATCGGCGCATACGGCGGCACCTTCGGCGTGTACCGCGGACTTTACGAGGAGTTTGGACCTGACCGGGTACGCGACGGTCCCTTGTGCGAGTCGTCCACGGTCGGCTTCGGAATTGGTCTGGCAATCACCGGTATGCGGTGTGTTGTCGAGATCGAGTTTATGGACTTTCTCACTGTCGCCATGGACCAGATTGTGAACCAGGCTGCCAAGCTCCACTACTTCACCGGTAGCCAACTCTCCGTCCCACTGGTTTTGCGGACGCCGATTGTCAGTCGTTTGGGTATGGGGCCGCAGCACTCGCAGAGCCTTGAGGCTTGGTTTATGCATATTCCCGGCCTGCGCTTAGTGCTGCCATCAAATGCACATGACGCCAAAGGTCTGATGAAAACAGCACTGAGAGAGTCCAATCCGGTAATCTTCATCGAAAACGCCAAGCTCTACGGGACCAAGGCGGAGGTGCCCGAGGGAGATTATGCCATTCCCTTTGGCAAGGCCAACGTGCTGCGAAGGGGCACAGATGTGACCCTGGTCGCAATTTCCGGAGCCGTTCCCGAGGCGCTGGCTGCAGCCGAAGAGCTGGCGGGCGCGGGCGTCTCTGTGGAGGTCGTCGACCCGCGCACGCTGAATCCTCTTGACACGGATACACTGGCTGCTTCCCTGCGAAAGACGCACCGAATGACAATTACACATGACGGGTACCGTACTGCCGGTGTTGCAGCCGAAATTTCACAACGCATGATCGAAGAGGCCTTTGATTACTTGGACGCGCCCATTCTGCGAGTTACCGGAATGGATGTTCCCGTCCCTTCGGGGCCCTTGCATTCCGCAGTCGTACCCAGTCGTCTGAAGCTGGTCGAGGCAATTCAGAGTTTACTTCGTTAAAGGAGCACTTGTGCAAGTTGCAGCCGATATCTCGTCTAAGCAGTCGTTGCATCTCTACTACCAGATGGTGCTGATCCGGCGTTTCGAAGAGCACGCAATCGAGCTCTTCGGCAAAGGTCTGATCACTGGATCGACCCACCCCTGTATCTCGCAAGAAGCGGTTGCGGTAGGGGCATGCTCCACGCTGGCACCAGGCGACCTTGTTCTCGCAACGTATCGTGGCCACGGGATTGCGCTGGCAATGAATTGCGACCCGGGACGCATCATGGCGGAGCTCATCACCCGCACCACGGGTTGTTGCCAAGGCCGCGGAGGATCGATGCATCTGTGTGAAGTCGATAAGGGATTCCTTGGGACCAATGCAATCGTTGCGGCTCATATACCTATCGCGGGTGGTGTTGCCCTCTCCTGCAAGTTGCGGAAGAACGGAAAGGTTGTACTTTGCTTCTTTGGTGATGGGGCCAGCTGCGAGGGCGAATTCTTCGAGACGCTAAATATGAGCTCCCTGTGGAAAATACCCTTGGTCTTGATCTGCGAAAACAACGGATACGCGATTTCCGTGCCCACCAAACTTTCCCAGTGCACACCCGATATTGCCGACCGCGCTAAAGGTTTTGGAATTCCCGGCGTCATCGTCGACGGCAACGATCCGCTCGCAGTGCAGAGGGCAACAGCCGAGGCGATTACTCGAGCCCGCGCAGGAGACGGTCCGACTCTCATCGAGGCTAAGACGGTCCGATGGGAGAGGCACAGTGCTTTTTCGGCAGGGAGGTACGACAATCCCGAAGAGGCACAGCGTTGGAAAAAGGTCGATCCTATACCGAAATTCAGGAAATATCTCCTCCACCACGGGGCGGGTCCTGATGAACTCGCGGGAGAGGAAAACAGTGCGAAGCAGGCCGTTGACGAAGGCGTGAAGTTCGCGCTCGCTTCACCGGTAGCCGGACCCGAATCTCTCTATGAGGGCACGTTTGCGTAGTCTCCGAAGTGTATACCAGGTTTACGCGGATCGAGACAGGAGTAGGAGTGCTGATTCTTAAGCAGTGCTCCACGTAACTTGCTAATCGAGGGCAAGCAGCGAAACGCTATGCCGCGCTAATTGGGAGTGTCAACTTGTCGCGAACAACTCCTAACAAACTAGCTCGTTTTGCGCGATTCAAAATGTCGGCGAACTCCGGTATCCGCATTCGGTCTGATTGTTGGGTCCGTGATGGGTCCAATAACTCGGTCGCTACGCGAAGGCAAAAGGCTAGTCGTTCCTAGTTTCTGGTGCTTTCTCCCAGGTGTTCCGCCGACAAATGCATAAATTCCGTTTTTCCCCAGGTTACTCCGTTCGCTATACCGTCAAATGGCTGAAATGGGACAAGGCTTACGTGGGTGGAGAAATGGTTCTGGACAAAACGCTAGCCCGAAGATAGATCCAGTTAGCGGGCAAAAGGCGATCATCAACGCACGGGACAAGATTTTCCGGGCCGTGAAATCGAGAGGAACTGAAAGATAAGGGTGCTGCAAGCACTTGACTCTATCACCGATTCATCCATACCGAGCCACTGCGGTCCGACCCTCAGTACTGGTCGGATGGCTAGTGGAATCTCGTTAACCGGTGTAGACATCACGGCGTCGTCATATGAGACCGGAGGAGGGTCGTGCGGAGAAACTTTTTAATTGACAGTACACCCCGCACACGGTATATGATGGCCGTTTGCAGGCCGTCTGAGGCCCATAAAACCGTTAGCTGTGAAAAATGGGCAATCGAATGAACAGGACTCAAGTTGCTTAAGAAACTAGACCACGTGGGATTCACCGTTTGGGACTTAGATCGCTCGCTGGCCTTCTATCGGGATCTTCTTGGGCTGCAGCTTGATTGGGAGCGAGTCTATGAAGAGGAGTACGTGCGCCGGGTCGTGGGTTATCCAAGCCTCCGGCTGAGATGCGCCTTCTTAAAATTGCCCGGAACAAAAACGAAACTCGAACTGCTTCAGTATGAAGGCGTTTCCCGCCAGCAGGTTGATATGCACACAGCAAATCCCGGCAATGGCCACATCTGTATTGGCGTGGGCGATCTAGACAAAATTTACCAGCGCCTGCAATCGGCCGGTGTAGAGTGTGTGTCCACCCCCGTCGTCTCTACTGCTGGGCACTACAAAGGCCGCAAGCAAGTTTACGTGCATGACCCCGACGGCATTTCGCTTCAGCTGATGGAACTTCAGCGCGAGGGAAACCGAACGAAGACAATCACCCAGAAACGATCCCGTCGCCCTGCTCCGAAAGTGGGACTGGCCCGTTAAGTCATCCTCTTAGTTTACGCTGTAGGCCGTCATTTACAGGATGAATCGTGGGCGCAAAGTGCATGACCTTTCGGACCAGTAGCACTGCCGCAAAAGCTAGCAGCGCACCATTATGAAGTCACGCCGCGATGCGGCGGCACCCCGAGATCAGCTTCTGCTTCTTTTGACTTTATTCGATATCTTCGAGGTTTGCTCGCGCGCGAACGTTGCGAAAGCAGTTACATCGGTTTGTAAAGCAGCAGTCAACAATATTCCTTGCAAGAAACACAAGAATTCTGCTAGCGTGATGAAAACTCGTGCTGCAGGCTAGTGCAGTGGTGGACACGTTACGGGCTCATACTCCGACCAGTGGAAGGGAAGCGTTCATGCGACTTAGTGGTGCAGCATGGTCCTTTGTCGGTGCCAGTCTGCGAGAATCGCGGGACATTTACCGCGCACTCAGCATTGATACAATCGACCTACTCGCAAGCCCCGGCCTCCTACTGGATTCTGGGCGGATCATCGAAGATCCGGAGCGGGAGGCCCGCGAAGTCTCAGTCCTGCAGAGCTCCATCGCCAATCTAATTTTCTTATTCGCTTCCGATTTCTCCCAACGCGCATTGAATCATCGCGATCCGCAGGTTCGTGCTCGAAATGCCCGGGACTTTTGCGCGGTGGCTGAGTTTTGCCGGCGGAGCGGCATTCCCTCGGTTACGATCGTCCCTGGCGTTGAGCAAGAAGGCTGGAGTCACGAAAAATCGCTTGCTGTCAGTGCGGAGGCGCTCAACGAGCTTGCAGCGATTGCTGCGGCGCGAGGTGTTGCCCTCTTTTTCGAAGCGCATGTCACGTCCGTGCTGGAGTCGCCGCAGGAAACACTCCAGTTCCTACAAAACAACCCGCAACTGAAGTTGACTCTGGATTATTCGCATTTCGTCTTTGGCGGACACTCGCAAGAAGCAATCGATGTGCTCGCATCATATGCGGGACACGTTCATCTCCGGCAGGCGGCACGGGGTGTACTGCAGGCGCGCTGGGATGCCGGGACGATCGATTTCATCAGAGTCGTGAAGAAGTTCGCTAATCTTGGCTACAAGGGATACCTGGCCCTCGAATACGAGCATGACACGTGGATGGGAAACGATCGAGTAGACGTCATGACGGAGACCATCAAGATGCGTAACGTCGTCTTGCCCATTTTGCAGGCTCGCCACACCACGGACTTGATATCAAAGGGTGCTAAGGTTGGTAGACCTATTGGAGCGTGATTAAGTATGCCAGACGACAAAGATCTGCCGCGACGAGCGTTGGTAACTGGTGGCGCGGCTGGACTGGGCTTTGCAGTGGCTGAGCGATTGCTCGCCACGGGTGCGTGGGTGGCTATCGGCGATATCGACACCCTGAGTCTCGAACGAGCCGTGAAAGCTCTGAACAGCCCCAAACTGCTTCCGTTGGTCCTGGATGTTACCTCACGCGCGTCCGTTCACGACGCTGTAGTTGCGTGCAAAAAAACGTTCGGTGGCCTCGACACTCTCGTCAATTGTGCGGGTATCATCGATTTCATACCTCTCCGCGAAATGACTGAAAAGCAATGGGACCGCGTTATTGATGTTGATCTCAAAGGCGTTTTTCTCTGCTGCCAGGCAGCTGAGCAATTGTTGCGCGACAGCAAGCGCGGCCGCATAGTCACCATGTCATCGGATGCCGGGAAGAAGGGTGTGGCACTGATCAGCAGCTACTGCGCGGCCAAATTTGGTGTCATCGGTTTTTCGAAGGCGATCGCCGGCGAACTCGCGCCATACGGAACCACAGTGAACTGCGTTTGCCCGGTTGGTGTCTCGACCACGAAAATGGGGCAGGAAGTGCTTGATTGGCTATGCACACAAACCGGCCAGCCTGTGGAAGCTATCCTTGCTGCGCGGGAGCAAACAATCCCGGTCGGGCGGATGGCGACGCTAGCCGATGTCGTCCATGCTGTAATGTTCTTCATTTCAGATGAAGCGAGCTTCTTCACCGGCGAAGCAATCAATGTTGATGGTGGCACTCTTAGCACATCGCTAGTTCCCGGCTTTGCGAAACGATGATTTGCGATACCAGGGGCTTACAGAGTACGAGGAGCGTAATTATGGCCTACAGTGCTTATATAGGAAAAATCAAAAAAGGAAAGGAGACGGACTATATCGAAGCTCACAAAGCAGTATGGCCTGAGTTGCTGGCGGCAATGAGAAAGGCTGGAATCGAAAAGGAGAGTTGTTTCGTTCTTGGGAATTATATCTTCGTTTACGTCGAAGCATCTGACATTAACGCAACTATGGAAGCTCTTTCAGCGGATCCGGTCAACCAGAAGTGGGATATCTTCATGGAACCTCTACTCGAGGCTCCAATGGAAGGTTGCTCTGAGCAATTTCCTCAAATGACAGAGGTATTCCGAATGTAGCGGGCGCCCATACGCCGGGTGATCACCAATGAACGGTCGGGTTTGTCGTGGCCGCTCAAGAAGATGAACCGGAGATTGGTAGGACTCGCAGGCGCCAGATTGTTAGCGCTTCTGCCGACAGCCTTATGGGCTTCGTGCAGGTTCAATTGCACAGACCTTCCGGCCTCAAAGCGAATCTTTCCGTCAAACCTGCTTGCTCGTTGATTCGCAGGGTCAAGAAGACGCTTGTCCCTATATCCAACGTGACGATTGCTGAGGCCAAAGGGAATGAAGGATGGACGACTAAACGAATTCAGTCTGAATTGAATGGGAGCGGGAAAATGCTGATGCTGGAGAGGTTCAGGAGTTATTGGATCAGGCTCGCAGTATCTGTGATCGTCATTTGGCCAGGCTTTGCCAGATCGCCTGCACCCGCTTCGGTAGAACAGCCGGTAAAACACGGATGAAAGCAAGCCCAATGTGCTTGTTGTCGTGATGGATGACATGGGGTACTCGGACCTGGGTTGTTATGGCGGGGAGATCACGCTCCAAAACATCGATAGACTGGCTCGCGACGGAGTTCGCTACATAAGGTTTGATACGAATGCGATTTGCTCAGCCACTCGCGCCTCATTGCTGACGGGTAGAAATTCACAGACGGTCAAAATGGGTTTCCTAGCGGCCATGGATTTGACGAAGTTGCCGATGTCAGCCGGCGGAAACACCGTATCCCTGTCTGCGTCCACGTGGATCTTGTTCCCCGCCAATCGGGATTCGGGCCCTCTCAAAGAAATGTTCAAAATCAACCCAGGATGGAGAGACCCGAACGTTCAATCTCCCGATCGAGGCTGGATGCCGGAAAATGTTGAAACGCTTGCACAGGCATTGAAGACAACGGGATACGCAAACTGGGTTATCGGCAAGTGGCATCTGGCGCCCGAATGGGAGGACGGCACAATAGGGGAAACAATATCGACTTGGCAACATTATCGGCGCGCCTCTTGAATCCTGGTCAGGTCCTCACAGCAACGTCAATTCGGAGTCGCCAAAAGCACTTCGCTTCCTCGATATTGCCGCGAATGCGAAGTGCGCTTCGCCTGTAATGGAGAATGCCCGAAGCGCCGAATCGTGCAAACACCGGATGGAAGAGTTCGAACTGAATTATCTGTGCGCTGGCTACAAGATGTTCTTCAAACACATCGATCCGTATATGGAATTCATAGTGGGAAATTGCAGAATGGCCGCGCTCCGGCAAATGTGATGCTGCGGCATCCGCCTGACGAGATCGTTGATACTTCCGTCGCAATTCAAAGACATTGAAGGATCTAATCGGCGCGACAGAACCCGGACTTCAGCGCGGAGCAGTGAACAGGATTTGAATCTGGGACACGTGTTGAGTGTGACGGAGGCATCATTGCAACTCAAGTGTGACAGGAATCAAATGAAAAAACCTTCTGCAGTTAGATTTGCGATATCGCATTCGTCAAAGTACTTTCCACTGGCAGATCTTCTTCATCAGACCATCGCATCCTGACACGGAAAACAAGACAATTTTCATTTTCTTTCTCACAACGCGCATGTAACCAGCCCTATCGGCCAAACAACTGGACCATCTTGTCGCGAGAATCGTCAATGTGAACTTGCATGGCCCGGCGGGCCTTCGCTGGCTGGCGCGTTTGGATGGCTCGAAGAATGTCGCCATGTCCAATCCAACCGGGTACGGTTTGTGTGCAAAGGGTATCCAGGCGAGTTACATAGTCGAGCGTCAAATTGAGTTCGGCGATTACCCTCTGGTTACCGGCGAGTTCGGACAACCTCCGGTGAAACTCGACGTTGGCCTGAAGAATGTCCGGCAAGACCGCACTGGAGCTATTTTCGGGCGAAACAATCGCACGCAATTCGCCGATGAGTTCCTCCGTCGCAGTTTCCGATACTTTTTCCGCCGAGAAACATTCGAGTAGCTTGCGGTATTCGTACATGTCAATGATGTCGCGCACTGAAATCGGAGTCACCATAAAGCCCTTGCGACGGATGCGGGAAAGCCATCCGTCCTGCATCAGTCGGGTACACGCTTCCCTCACCGGCGTACGGCTTGTTCCGCAACGCGCGGCAAGATCTATTTCCGAAAGAAACTCTCCCGGTGGGAGCTTGGCCGTCTTCAGCAAATCGCGCAGGATGCGGTAAACACGTTCCACTTCTCCCAGCTTATTGGTCTTGATGCGCGCTGCAGCTTTCAATCAAACACCACCGTCTTGTTACCGTAGAAAAGGATACGATGATTCAGGTGCCAGCGTACAGCCCGCGAGAGCACCATGCGCTCCAGATCGCGCCCCTTCTGAATTAGATCCACCACCTGGTCACGGTGTGAGACTCGCATCACGTCCTGTTCAATGATTGGCCCCTCATCGAGATCCTCAGTGACGTAGTGGCTGGTGGCTCCAATAAGTTTCACACCACGCTCAAAGGCGGCATGGTACGGTTTCGCCCCAGTGAAGGCGGGAAGAAAGGAATGATGTACATTGATGATCTTTCGGGGGTAGAGTTCCAAAAATTGAGATGACAATATCTGCATGTAGCGAGCCAGTACGACCAGGTCAATAGCGTTCTCTTTAAGCAAATCGATCTCGTGCGCCTCGATCTCTTTCTTGTCGGCGCCGGCGGTCGGAAAGCAGTGGAATGGGATCTTGTAAAAGGACGCAAGCGGTCCGGCATCCTCATGATTGCTGACGATCATTGCAATTTCGCCACCCATTTCGCCGACCTGGTAACGGTGCAACAGATCAACTAGGCAGTGCTGATAGCGGGATACAAAGATGGCGATTCGAAGCGGTCCGGCCGGCCAAGCCAGCCGCCACCGCATATGGAATTCGTTCGCCACCGCCTCGAACTGCTGCCGAAACGCTTGTTGGTCGAGGTCGAATCCGTCGAGCGACCATTCGACCCGCATAAAGAACATCCTGGCCTCATTGTCTTGATGTTGATCGGCATGCAGGATATTGGCGCCATGGGTATAGAGGAAATCAGCAATCGCGGCTACGATCCCCCGCCGGTCCGGGCAGTCGAGTAAAAGAATTCCGGAATGCAAAGAAATTTTCGCCTCCCATTCATAATACTTACAGTATACTACAAGAATTACTGAAACGGGGGCGTGGATTCGTTGCCATCGTTCAGGACGTTAGGCGACGTTTCTCGTCCGACGGGGAATGTTATCCGTTCAAGCACGAATCCGCTGACGGCTACGACACGGGAGAGTGGGCTGCAGCGCTGCCTTACTCAAACGGGGAGGCGGTATGTGGGGCAGTTCCTATTTGGGAGCCGCTCAGCTGCTGGCGGCCATCGCACACCCACCGCACCGGCCGGTATTTGCCCGGAGAACACGGCGAGTAATTACCACGATGGATGATATCGGGCTCTGATGATACCCTCCTCAGAAGTTGCGCGGCCGTTCTTGGCAGTGCGCTACTCGCAAGGAGCTTTACTGGGACAAGCCCGACGAAAGGAGCATGAGCCACACATCAACGCTCCGAAGTTAAACGCAAAGGGATCCTCGTGGAAGTTGAGAAGCTGGACATGGAGGATATCGAAATCGCGACGGAACAGGGGGGATTTCACTTTCCCAAGACTCTGACCGTCGGCAAACCTATGGTTTGGCATCCGTGTCGCCAGTCCATGTGCGCGATCAGCAGCCGTAGCGTGTGGACGAAGATGCCGTCCTCGTCAGGTCTTCTGTTAGATTCTCGTCACGGCTTAGGCGGGAACGCTGCAGTCAGCGTTACGGGCGACAGAAAATTCAGACGCACTGGCCCCAGCAGTCCCGATACCGTCTGGCCCTTGTAGGCTCATTCCGGACTAATCATTTCAAATCTGACCGCATCGGCCACGATCACGCCATCTGCCGCGTTACTGAGACTAACATAGCGAGGATTCTGGAAAATTCCCAGGAGGTGCCATTCTCCGGCTTCTTTAGTGAAGTCGACGTGCTCGGTTTTCGATTCTTTATCTGTCACCACTGTGAACGGAGCATTTGTCGCGAATCGACCTACCGAAGGGTGACCGTGGTACACATAAATTTTGTAAGTTCCCAACAGGGGGTTATCGGTCCGCCAGATCGCAGTCCTTGAGCCATCTCCAGGCTCGGTCCAAAAACAACCTTGCGCATAATTGCCGCTGCGAGGCTCTGTATCCGAATGCCAGCCCTGTGTTCCAGTAAGGTCAAAGCGGGCGCCGATAGTCATGTCGTCGACCGTGATAGTAGGGTAGGCTCCAGGCTTAGCCTGGCCAAGGTCAGCTTCTTTATCACCGTAAATCCTGAAGCGCCTCAACTGCTCCGCTTTGGACGGTTCGTTCTGCTTCAGCCATTCATCCAGATGATCTCGCAGGTCTTTCATAACCGCAGGTTTATCCTGAGCAACGTCACGCTGCTCGCCTGGATCGTGATCCAGGTCAAAGAGAGTCTCTTGGCCGGTCCATAGGTTGCGAATTAACTTGTAATGGAGGGTACGGGCGGACCGGACAGGTGGCATCAAATCTTCCTCTCCGTAGACGTAAGTATTCAGCGATTCTCTTGCCCCTTGAATCAAGGGGATGAGACTTTGACCCTGCGCGTCGGACAGGGCTGGCAAGCCTGCCAAGTCCAGCACCGTCGGAGCTGTATCGATGTTCGAAGTTAACCCATCAATTGCGCGTCCCTTCGGTATATCAGGCCCGGCCATTATTAGAGGAACGTGCAGGACCGCATCATAAAGGGAACGATGATCAAATGTCAGGTAGTCGCTAGGATGAGAGTAGAGCAACTCGCCGTGGTCTGCCGTAAGGACGACCAGCGTATTTTCTTCCAAACCCAGCGCTCGCACGCGATCCAGAATTTCGCCCACATAGCGATCGATAAAATGGATTTTGCCGTCGTAAAGCTGATAGAGCCGCTCGATTGCCTTCTGGTCTCCAAGCATTGCTAGACGCTTCGCGGGTGCATGTGCTATATCGTAGCCCGTATCGAAAAGGTAGGGGTAAGCATCCGACCGGAAGATGTCATCCTCGGGAGGAGGGTTGTACGGAGAGTGCGGTTCATAATAATGGACATAAAGGAAGAAGTTTTGGGACTTGTGCTGATCGAGCCAGGCAAGTACATCCCTTGTCTCTTCTATTGCTGTATACGGATTGTTGCCTTTCAGGCGTTCGGTAACGTTAATGAGTTGAGCACTTGATTGCTCCTCATAGAATTCGTCAAAGCCGCGTCCGATCAATTGGTACCCATCATAGCCGTTATTCACGAAAGCGGTTGTGTAATAACCGTCGCCTTTAAATATGGGAGCCATCATGGGCGTGCTATTGGAAATAAGGGGATCACCCGGCCCCCACTCCAGGGTGACACCATGTCGGGAAGGGTAAAGAGACGTGTGAAGGGAAGCAAACGATGGAGAAGTCCAGGGGGCAACACTAAAGAAGTGCGAAAAACGGACTCCCCGCTGCGCCAGGCGATCTATATTCGGGCTGGTCTCGCGCGAATTGCCGTAACAATGGAGCCTGTCGGCCTGAAGCTGATCCAAAACGAAGAAAATAACATTAACTCTCTTAGGGGGATCAGCCCAAAGCGCCGTTGCGGCCACGACAAAGCAAGACAACAACAGCATTCGAACACATGCCGATTTCAATGTGGAAAATTTGGACATCCTCATCCTGTCACTCCTGGTTTCCTACGGCTCCTCGCAAAAGTCTCAACCTCAATCCTGCATGATGCGCGTTTCGCAGATTAAGCTAAACTCTGAACTCACGACCCGTTTACCACTGCAGTCGCAACGCAAACTGGATATGCCGGTTATCATGTATAGTGCTTGTAATCTGACCAAATGGTGCGTCTAAGGGGTTGGTATCTGGCGGACCAAACTGCGCGTGGTTCCAGGCGTTAAAGAATTCCGCTCGGAACTGGGTCGTCAGGCGCTCCGTGATGTGTGTGGTTTTGAAAAGGGACAGGTCCCAGTTGTTCAAGCCAGGTATCTCAATGGTATTTCGCCCAACGTCTCCGAATGTTCCGTAAGGCGCAGGGTAGAAGCAACTCGTGTCGAAGTACTCAGAAATTGTTCTTCGGCCATGCGGGAGGTTGCCACCGTCCTTGCAACCCGCAACTATGTCAGCCCGTTGGTCATGGAACGCACCTGTGTTGGAGCTATCATCATTCGTCGCTACCTCGTAGTAGTTGCCTGTCATGAAATAGGTAATTCCTTGCACCGACCATCCGCCTACAAGCTCGTTGACTAAACTGCCGGAGCCACTGAGGAAGGGCTTGCCGCGGCCAACCGGTAGTTCGTAAACATAGCTAAAATTAAGGTTATGGCGCACATCAAAATCCGAATTGCCATAGTCCGCATTTGGGTCGTACGCGTTTTGATGCCCACTTCCGCTATCTGAACCAATGGTGTCAAGCGCGTGTGCCCAGGTATAGCCGACTAGAAGGCTTAACCCGTGCGACATATGTTTTTCCAGTTTTGCTTGCAAGCTATTGTAAGAAGAGTGTTCGTGAAATGCAAAGTCCAACATGTCACTCCAGGCCGGGTAAGGGCGGCGCTGATCTAGCGGTATATTCGTTGGCCCGGGTAACGAGGTCGCCTGGTTAAGGTTGTAACGCCCGTTCAAATGCTTCCCCACGCTTCCAACATAGGCCACCTCGAATAAAGTAGAGGACCCGAACGTGTGCTGGATCCCTAAGTTCCACTGATCTATGTATGGCGTTCGATCATTGGGGTTAACAGTGAAAGGACTCAAAGCACCAGGTGGCGCGTTAGTGGGAGAGGGAAACAGCTGGTCCGCCAGCACGTTAGGAGACCCGCTGGGATTGCCGGTAAGGGTAATTGTATTCGACATGGGGGGCATGTATACCTTTCCCTGTATCTCTTGGCCCTGGGTGTCAGAGTAGAAAATTCCAGCGCCTCCCCGCAGAACCGTGTTGCCTGTTAGGCTGTAAGCAAAGCCGAAGCGTGGCCCCCAATCCCTCCACTCCGGTTTCCAAATCCCGGGTTGATAAGAGGGATCTAAGACGACCTGTGATGTAGGCAATGTAAAGTTATAATACCCAGGCCGAACTCGCACTCTCAAAGCGTCAATAGTTGGGTCGAAAAAGCCCTCCTTACCATTGATCTCCCAAGGTGGCACCCGATATTCATAACGGAGACCGAGATTGAGAGTCAGCTTTCGATTGACCTTAATAGCATCCTGAGCGTAAATGGCATACGCCACAGTTTTAAAGTGATCTAGCGGAACGGTTTGCTGAACGCTTGCAGCAGCGGCAGCGCCCAGCACCATGTCGGCGATGGCACTTCCAGTATAGCGACCATCGTAATTAATGTTACCGTTTTCGAAGAACCCAAAAGGAAACTGGATTTGCTTTGGTCGTATATCGCCGCCAAAGGTTATGACATGACGCCCACGTATCCAGTTGAGCTCGTCAGTGAACTGGAAAGTGTTGCCGAGATCTCCCTGAAGGTAAGGAGGTGCCCCATAGCTCCCGTAGCCAGCAATATTCCAAGCAGGCACTCCATAAAACGTCGCCGGAGAGTTGATCATAACGTTCTTCAGACCCACATCTGAGGCGACGTTTGTGGGGGTAGCAACGTTCCCGCCGACGAAATAATCTCGGTTGTAACCGAGTTTGAAGGTGTTGACCAGCGTGGACCTGAACATGTGCGTTTCTTCCAGCGCCACGTTCTGCCCGTTAATCGGCGCCACGCTGCCATAAAGCGGGAGCAGCCCAGGGATCGTAAAATCAGAGTCGTACCTAATATACCGACCGAAAAAGTTGTCATTATGGCCCACAGTCCAATCTAAACGCAATGTGCCTTGATCAACGTCGAGCACTTGCCTGGCCGCGGTAACAAAATTGATCCCAGATAGGTTCGCATTGGCTACAGGCGAGTAAGCTTGGAGGTTCTGCATGACAGACGATAGCATCGCAGCAGGTATTTGACCGCCCGGGAAGGCTTGTCCTGTAAATGGGTTAATGATTGCGGGTTGGCCAGTACTTGGATCCACCATAGTGCTGGTGGCTACCAAGGATTCCTCGTTTCCGGCCCACTCAGCGGGCGTAGGAACGTTTCCGGACATCGGCACTTGTTGGACGTTCCGGAACCCCTCGTAATTGCCAAAGATAAAGATTTTGTTTTTCCAGATAGGACCGCCTGCCGAGGCGCCAAATTGATTCCATGTATACTGTGGTTTAGGCAAACCGAAGCGATTGCTAAAGAAATTGCCCGCATCCAGAATAGTGTTACGAATATACTCGTAGGCCGACCCGTGGAAAGAGTTGGTTCCAGACTTAGTGATGACGCTAACTATTCCGGAAGCATCGCCATACTGGGCCTCAAACATGTTCTTTTGCACACGGAATTCCTGGACGGCGTCTAATGAGACAATCATGTCCGGTTGGCCGAGGAAATAACTCCGCGTATCAACGCCATCAACTAGCCAACTGTTTGCATCACCACGCCCCCCCGAGACATGAGCCGTGAAATCGGGGCGGCCAACATTAGGCGCCACCGGGGAACTTGAATTCTGGTATTGCGGATTGCTGCCGCTCCCCAGGTATGTCAACGAGACATAGTTACGCCCGTTCAACGGCAGGTTTTGGATCTCCTGGCTGCCAATGAGTTGTCCCAACGACGAGCTCTCACTTTCAACTTTCGCAGCATTCGCTTCGGCGGTAACCTCTTGAGTCACCGCGCCCAACTTGAAATGCACGTCCAAAGCAGCCGTTTGTCCCACCGTCAGGGCGATCCCTTGGATCTCGACCTTCTGAAAGCCAGAGCCGACGGCAGTGAGGCTATAGGAGTCGGGTGGAAGAGTTGGAAATGCGTAGTGACCGCTCGAGTCAGTAACCGTCGAACGGGTAAACTGCGTGCTGAGATTGGTTACTGTGATCTGTGCGTTAGGTACAGCGGCGTCGGCCGGATCGAAAGCCGTTCCGACGAGGGCACTGCCCGCAATCTGGCCTCGGGCTGTCGACAATCCCAGGCCAAGGATGAAACCTACAGAGATCACGGCAGCCGCGCGCCAAAGATTTTTCATCGCACACTTCCTCGCGGATTTGATGGAAGCCAATGCCGGGGCTAACATCCCCCGCACATTCGTAATCAGCGTGCGGACGATTGCCCATGACGCAAAGTGTAAGAGACTTATCCCGTATGTCATACAAGCCCCCCTTTGTTGACCCAAAGGCCCGATGATTTAAACAGCTCGACAGAAAGCTTCTTGCGACAAAAACTACAGCCGATTCGGGAAATGTAAATAAATGAATCGGGCAAATTCAACATTTGTCCCTTGACAAATCATCACGAACATTATGACCAACGTCTGTTTCTTGTCAAGCAAAAAGTTTACCCACGTTGAAACTTCCCGATAATGTTCTTGAGAACCGAATAGAAATGTCCCTTTAAAACTGGGACCTCCGGCGAGGGAGGTCTTCTTGAAGGGGTGGCTGAACGGCAAGCCGGTACGCCTGCGCTTCGAACTGCGCGATGCAGATCTTTTGCGCTTCCGCTTCGAAGCCAGTCTTCTCCACCTTCAGGTCATAGTGCACGTGCACCAGGAGTGGGAAGGAATAATAGCCTTCGCCGCCGGACGTCACTTCCGTGATCTCCGGTTTCCACGCGAGTCAGCGCAATTTTCGCGCCCGCGACCTCGGCCTGGCTCACGTCGCGGATTTGTCCGGAAACCTGTGAATCTTGCGCTTGCAGAGTAGTGACCGCAGACACAGCCACGCAGATAAGCAATCACCTTCGCCCCAAGACCTTCATGACATCCCCTTTGTTCTCTTCTTTTTTATGCTCTTCGAAACTCGCTTCCTTCTCTCCGAACGTTTGGTCCTCAAACACAAACGCACGCCTTCGGGGTAGCGGGCTACCGCGTGTCGGAACTTTTGGTTACAGCCGCGTCGTCATGTGCCCGCGGCCGGTCCCCGCCCACCACCAACACTCAGCGCGTACAGGGCGCGCCAGCTCTGGGAGAAAAACACGTCGAATGCTGCCTGGGGGTGGGCAGAATTGGTTGCGTGCCGAGAAATCCAGCACGAGTTGCTTGGACCACGACATTACCCAATAATGTCTATTATGTCAATAGGAATTATGATAATTAAGCCTATTACAGCGATTTTGGATGAATTTTAGAGCGGGTTTTGATGAATTTTTGAAAACATCTGGGACCGAGGCGTATGCCGCAAAGCGATGGCTCTTGCGATAGATCCAGATTCCGGCAGCCCGTGCGGCGCAAACCGCCATAGCTCCCACGCATATCGCCGCCGCGCCCGAACGCCAATGCTTGACCTCGGGCTCGACCGGACTGATTTGCGGCTCCAACGCCAAAGTCGTGGTTAGACGCGCTCATCGCCAACACGACGGGAAGCGGCAACGCCGCCTTCGGCGGCGGCGCACTCGCGCACAACACTACGGGCGGAACCATAGATCCGCAGCGGCCTCACCCGTTCGTGCCGCATGCGTTTGCCACAACCAGAACTCTCCTTATAAAGAAGTTTCGCCAAAGGAATGTCTTTTATCATTGATTAACGATTATGTCGAGGATTATCCTTAGCTCCTAACTTTGAAACCGAGGAAATGACGTCGAGCGCGAAAAAGCCTCACATCTGTGCCCTGGCGGGGGGATCCCCGATCACCAAGCCGGATTGCCGAACTCTCTTTGCGAGGTAAACGGTCCAATGAAAATTGCCAATATTCGAGCCTACCCGCTGCGCTATCCAGAGCCCCACGACAGTAACAAGATGAGGTGTATTACCCTGGTCAAGGTTGAAGCTGACGACGGAACCATAGGTTGGGGCGAGTGCATATCACAATGGCCGGAAGCCGCTCTTGCGGTGCAGGTCATCGTCGAACGTGGATTTGCGCCTCTTCTCCAGAACCGCGACCCGCTCCGCATCCGTGCCTTATGGGAACTGATGCGCGAACATTCGACCTGGTATGGAACGGGTGGCATTGCAACTTTTGCGCTCAGCGCCATCGACATGGCTTTGTACGATCTGAAGGGAAAGGCGTTGGGCGTACCCGTTTACGAACTGCTCGGAGGGTTGGTGAATTCTCGGCTGCGCGCTTGTGCCAGCATCATCGTCGACATGGATGACCTGAACGCCACGGCCCGAGAATTTGCCGGGTATGTCGAACGAGGCTACACCGCGATCAAGGGTGGATGGGGGAAAAACCCGCAGACCGCATTCGGTTTGAACGAGGAGCGCGATGTCCTGATGGTCAAAACGGTCCGCGCGGCAGTCGGCAAAGAAGTGTCATTTATCGTCGATGTGGGTACCCACGTCCGATGGGACGTCGCTCACGCCATCACCATGACCCAGAAATTCGAGGAGTACAACATTTTGTGGATTGAAGAACCCCTGGCAAGGGATGACCTGAACGGGCATCGGCGCCTGAGAGACGCAACTCGGACTCTTGTTGCTACGGGCGAGAAAGAGTGGACGGTACAGGCCTTCAAGCGTCTCATCGATGCCAGTGTCGCAGACATTTTGATGCCTGACGTGGGTAAAGCGGAGGGCATCACCGGCGTCAAAGCCATCATTGACGAGGCACGACTGAACCATGTACTTTACAATCCACATTCCTGGAGTAGTGCCATCAATACCGCTGCAAGCCTGCACCTGTGCGCATCAACGACAAACACTATCGTGTTTGAATTGAAGCCTAACCCCAACCCGATGCAGCATGAACTGGTCGAAAACCCCATTGATCAGGTGAACGGTTTCGTATCGGTTCCGGAAGGGCCAGGTCTGGGGGTCCGTGTCAGGGAGGAAATAGTTGACAAGTATTTGTTCGCGTAAATCCGGATGAAGCATGTGAGCGCCCAGACCGGCCGATTGTTTTGGTGTGGCAAATTAAGGCGAAACGATGATCTATGAGCTTAGGATCTACCGTCTTCATCGTAAGAAAAAGAAAGGCTTCTTGCGCGGTTTCAGAAAGTCAACCACCTTCATGCAGAAATATGGCATTATTCTCGTCGGTGCCTGGGAAAACAAGGACCGCGACGAATTCGTTTGGCTTCGCTCTTTCCCCTCTCTAGAAGCCCGGGAAAAAGCGATTCGCGCATTTTACGACAGTCCGGAATGGCTTGCGATTGTGGAGCAGTTACGGTCCGCCATACGACGCCGCGAAGTGCGCCTGATGAAATCTCTCCCTCCAGACAGATGAAACCGGGCATTTCGTTATCCCAGCCGTAGCAATGCGCATTAATATAGGTGGCGAGGGTAATGACGGAGCTCTGGCTGAATAAAGCAGTAGCTCGCATCTAGCCGAAGTTCGTCGCGGAAGTGCTAATTTCTGCGATTTTTGAGTTCGGATGCGACACAAGTCTTGTCTTTGCAATCGCGAGTTCAGAAAACGCGATGTAGTGCAGACCTGCCCTCTTGAAGCCAGCCAGGGTTGATGACACACTCGGCCCAGATGTTCTTGCGGCCTCATCAACGCACGAAGGACGGTAAGGATCACACCTACTGGTCGTTGGTCGAGACGGTACGAACCGTGGACGGTCCTCGCCAGAGAACGGTGTGCTATTTGGGGGAGTTGAATGGCTCGGCGCAGGCCCGGTGGCTGAAAAGCGTGGAGGTGTTCAACGAGCAGGGCGAAGCCGAGCAACTGAAACTATTTCCTTCCCATATCGAAGTTCCAGAGGATGATCCGCAAGTGGCGCGGGTGCTGGTCAATCGCGTCCGGCTGGAGAGAACACGGCAGTTCGGCAGTTGTTTTCTGGGATGGGAGTTGTGGAAGCGTCTCGGACTGGATGGTTTTTTTGAACCAGCGATGGATGAGGAAGTGGCCGAGGTGAGGTGGTCACGGGTGGCGGCGGTGCTGGCGATCAACCGACTGTGCGCGCCGGGCAGCGAGTTGGCGATCGAGCAGCGCTGGTATCCCTCGACTGCGTTGGATGATCTGTTGGAAATCGAAGAAGGCAAGATCAACGATACGCGCCTGTATCGCTGTCTAGACCGGATGCTGCCGCACAAGACGAAACTGGAACAGCATCTCAAGCAACGGTATGGAGAGTTATTCGGAGCCGAGTTTGATGTGCTGTTGTATGACTTGACCAGCACGTACGTGGAAGGGGCGGCAGAGAAGAACCCCATGATGAGCCGGGGCTACTCGCGCGACCATCGTCCGGACTGCGAACAGATGGTGATCGCACTGATGGTGAACGCGGAGGGATTTCCGTTCAGCTATGAGACCTTCGATGGCAACCGAGCCGACGTGTCGACCATGGAGAGCATATTGCGCACGGTGGAACGGAAGTACGGCAAGGCACGACGGATCTGGGTGATGGATCGTGGGATCGTAAGTGAGGAGAACCTGGCAGCGATTCGCAAACGTGGGGGACAGTACCTGGTAGGGACGCCGCGGCGGCAGATGAAGCGGTTTGAAGCTGAGCTACTGAAGGATGACTGGACCCAGGTGCGAGCGGATGTGGAGGTGAAGCAGATTGCGATTCCGCAGGGCGCAGAGACCTACATCTTGTGCCGGACGGCGGGTCGTAAGGAGAAAGAGAAGGCGATCCGGAAGCGATTTTCCTTAAGCATGGAAAAGGCTCTGCAAGCTCTGGAGAAAAGCATTGCCAATGGCCGACTGAAGGACCGCTACAAGATGGAGCGCAGACTGGGACGGATTCAGGCGCGGCATCCCCAGGTGAACGATCTGTTCGAAGTCACGCTGCGCGACACACCCGCCGGCGTACGTCTAGTGTGGGAAATGAAAAAAGACAAGCTGGCGTGGCGAGACTTGCGGGAAGGCGCCTACATGCTGCGTACCAATCTACAGGCAGATTCGGCCGAGCAGATGTGGTCCATGTACATGCAGCTCACCGAAGCCGAGGCTTCGTTTCGAGCGCTCAAGAGTGAGCTATCGATTCGACCCTTGTTTCATCAGAAGGAGGCACGAGTGAAAGCCCACGTCCTGGTGGCCTTTCTTGGTTATGCCCTGTGGGTGACGCTGAAGCATCTGTTGCAGCGCCGGCCGGCTATCGGCCCACAATCCTCGGTCGACGGCGTGGACAATGCTCAGGTTTTTTCCCCGATGAAGGCACTGGCGTTGCTGTCCACGCTGCAGAGCGCCGACATCGTACTGCCCACCACGGATGGGCGCGAGATTCGCTTGCGCCGGATCACCGAACCCACGGCCGAACAGAAATCCCTACTGCATCGGCTCGGCCTCAGTCTTCCCGAACGTTTGAAATCAACTGCAAAATGTAGTGCAGACCTTGCGACCGCTTGAACTGATTCCGAAAGACTTAACCGGTTTCACGGCGCTTCCGTGACGAACTTCGGCTAACGGCGGGAAGATATGTTGAAAATGTCAATCACATGGTGTGTGCATGCAACCGGGGTGAACTGGTCCTAGAGACATCCGGGCTACAAGGATAAAAGTGATTCGGGCCAGAAGGTCCTGCCGGAGGTACTTAGTTACCCAAGAGTTTCGCATCTTGTAGGGATATTGTGATGTCGTTATAGTCTTTTCTACTTGCGCGACCAAACGTGGTAACAGACCGGGTTTAAGAAGCTCAGCGAATCCTCCCCCAAAGCTGATAGACCCGTAACTTCCAACCTTTGCAGTAACCGGGAGCTACCCGTGTGGCTCACAGAGCGAAGCTTTGACTCCAATTCTGGACGCGAACTACTGGCCTCCGACCGCCCTCCTCATGTGAACTTCCTTCCGGGGGTGCAGGAGGTCGGGTAACTTGCATATACAGTATGTGGGTAGACACATCATTCCGAGTTACTAGAAGCACTAACTGTGGGCAGGGTTGCGGACGCGATTGCCTCCCACCTCCTGTTTACGGCCGACGAGAAGTCTCTGTCTTGCGACACCGACACTCCTCGATCAACGGTTTCTGGTGCCAATCGAACCAAACTAGTCAAGAAGTGCGGTGCTTTCGCGGTTGGGAGAATTTTGCATGAGGGAGTGCGATTCAGCGGAGCAAGACAGCCAATCTGACCCGAAGGTTCGGAAGCAACCCGCCCGGATTCTGGCACGAGCACTTCGCGAGTTCGGCGACGACGTTGCAATCACCCCCATAAACCTAGCTACAACCGAAAAGGGGACGCACGCATTCCTCCTGGGAGAAGACTCATGAAGAACATTGTGCAGGCTTCACTAGCTGTGTTCGTCGTGCTGACTCTTGCTATAGTCTACGCCGCGGCCACG
>Ga0302324_100007839_pt1 | contig 22600 bp, 26 predicted proteins | sample Palsa_T0_1_FD_201949 | JGI IMG/M metagenome (GOLD analysis project Ga0302324, IMG submission 201949) | Peat permafrost microbial communities from Stordalen Mire near Abisko, Sweden - Palsa_T0_1 | ecosystem: Environmental > Terrestrial > Soil > Palsa > Peat permafrost | place: Sweden: Abisko...
CTTCGTTCATCCACAGCAGGCGGCCCTCCAGGTCAAGCATCTTGATGCAATCCTGGCTACAGGCGATGAGGCGGCTTTGAAACTCTTGGGCATCCCGCAACGCCCGTTCCGCTGCTTCCCGCTGCGTCAAGTCTTCGGAAAGCGCCAGTTTAGGTTGTGGCATGGTCCCTCTGTGCCGAGCCGGCGAAATACATTATATACTCGGTTATACACCCGGAGCGGTCGGGTGCCATCCGAGATCTCCAGCCAACCCCGAAGTGTCTTGCATTACGATGCGTTGCGGCCTCAACGGATTCACCTTTATCGCCGATGAGGTTGGCCATCTTCCCGCGACAAAGCGCCGACATGGAAAGAGCGCGCTCCGAGGATCGCATGGCAGCCATAAGGAAGGTATAAAAAAGTCGTCAAGAAATGAGGGAGCGCGAAAACCGCGTGTCATCGGCCCAGACGGACGATTCCCAACTTTCCCATGCCGGACTGGAGTGTCGAGCGGTTGAGACACGGCCGCGTGGCCCCGCCTTTTGGCCCGGAGAGAGGACTGGACCGGATACCAGGATCTTGTCAAATTTACAGCCACTGTGGAACTCCCGGCGCAAATGGGCCGCCGCGATCTTGCGCAGCTCGCCGTAGGTCGGGTCGCTCAGGCGCGCTTCGGCTTGCGGTTCGCCATCCCTGCAGGCGCCGAGTAGACGGGTTACCTCGCCATCGCGCATGCCTTGCATGAGAACCTGGGATGGCGTCTCCTCTCGGAGTAGTGAGTTACCAGGACCATGTGTTTTCAGACGGGCCGCCCCGGCGCGTCTGCTATCCTAAAGATTCCTCTTCGGCATGGCAAATATCTTTCCCTTTCAACCCTACCGCTACACCGCCAAGGCGGGCGCGCTCCAAGACCTGGTGACCCAGCCTTACGACAAAATCTCGCCCGAGTTGCGGCAGCGCTATCTGCAAGCCAGTCCGTACAATCTGGTGCGCATCATTCTCGGCGAGCGCCACGAATCTGATTCCGACACCGACAACGTCTACACGCGCGCCGCACACCACCTCCAAGACTGGACCGCGCAGCGCATCCTGGCGCGCGATCCGGAGCCGGCCCTCTACGCCTACTTCCAGGAGTTCGCCATGCCCGATTCGGGCGAGCGATTGGTGCGCAAGGGCTTCATCGGGCTGGGCGCGGTGGAAGAATATTCCGCGGGCGTGGTCCACCGGCACGAGCAAACGCTTTCCGGTCCCAAGAAGGATCGCCTCGAATTGCTGCGCCACACGCACGCGCATTTTGGCCAGCTCTTCATGCTGTATCCCGATCCCGCGGGCGAGATCGACCGTCTGCTGGACGAAGCCGCGCAAGGGCCTCCCACGGGCGATGTCACCGACGAGTATGCGCGCCATTCATTTTGGGCGATCACAGACGCCACCCGTATCGCGCGCATCCGGCAACTGATGGCGGATAAGAAGCTGCTCATCGCCGATGGGCACCATCGCTACGAAACGGCGCTGGCGTTTCACCACGAAAACCCCAACCTCGCGGGGGCGGATCGCGTAATGATGACCTTCGTGAACATGTATTCGCCGGGGCTGAAGATCCTGGCGACGCACCGGCTGGTCGGCGGCGTGGCGGGGTTCGATGCGGGCGAGTTCATCAGGCAGGTTGCCGCGGGCTTCGAAGTGGCGCAAATTCCGGGCACGGAAGCGCTGCAGCGGGCGTGGACGGATTCGCCGAGCCGCACGATTATCGGCGCGGCCATCGGCAGCCGCCTGTACCAGATCGAAGCGCGCGAGTCCGCCGGGCAACTGGATGTGCGCGTGTTGCACGAGCGGCTGCTGCGCTTGCTGGGCATCGGCGAAGAGGCTGTGCGCGAGGAGCAGAACTTGCGCTACGTGCGCGGTCTGGATGCGGCGCTGGAGGCGGCCCGCAGCGGCGCCGCACAGGTCGCGTTCCTGCTCAAGCCGGTATCGGTCGAGGAAGTGGCGCGGATTTCGTTTGGCGGCGGCGTGATGCCGCAAAAATCCACGGATTTTTATCCGAAGTTGCTGTCGGGACTAACCATCTATAAGGTAGGGTGACACATCTCGCACTTCCCCGTCCACCATGAAAACAAACCCCATTGCAAACCTTTCAACCGGGTTCCCCTCGCCTGTCGTGGTATTCTTACACCGGGTAGAGCATCGCTCTGGAAGCTCTGTCGCCCGCGCTGTTTGAAAACCGAATATTTTCTGCATTCTTGTGGGGCAGGTTGGCAACCTGCAAGGCCGATTGCCAATCGGCCTTGCGAGCGTAGCTCGCCTTGGCTGCCTATTGAGACATTTCAAGGCTGGTGGACTGTTACATGGCGTCGCTCGACGTCTTTCGGAAAGATTCCCAATTAACAAACCCAAGGCCAAATTACCATACGAACCCAAGGCGGTCCTTTGTTTACAATAAAACCGGCAAGTTCAAAGCCAGTTCGCACGTCGGTGGCGGCCAGTTTCAGGCCCACGCCCGCCCTACACCCCCCCGCCAAGCCGGCAGGATGTTACAGGACGTTACAAGGCTCCAGCCTGCCCCTACAAATTCCCCCGCCGCGCCTGCTCACGCTCCAACGCCTCGAACAGCGCCTTGAAATTTCCCTTGCCAAAGCTGCGGCTGCCCTTGCGCTGAATCACTTCGTAAAACAATGTCGGCCGGTCTTCCACGGGCTTGGTGAATATCTGCAGCATATACCCTTCGTCGTCGCGATCCACCAGGATGCCTAGCTCCTTCAGCCGGTTGATCGGTTCGTCTATCGGTCCCGTGCGCGCGGTCAGATCGTCATAGTAAGTCGATGGCACCCGCAGAAACTCGACGCCCTGGTCGCGCAGTCTGGTCACGGTGTCGATGATGTTATCCGTGGCCATGGCGATATGTTGCACGCCCGGCCCATGGTAGAAATCCAGATACTCTTCGATCTGCGACTTGTGCTTCCCCTCCGCGGGCTCGTTAATCGGAAACTTCACGCGCCCGTTGCCGTTGGACATGACTTTGGACATCAGCGCCGAATACTCCGTACTGATGTCTTTGTCGTCGAAGTGCTGATACAGGCGGAATCCCATCACGTCGCGATAGAAATCCACCCAGGTGTTCATCGCGCCCCAGCCGACGTTGCCCACCATATGATCGATGTACTGCAGTCCCACCGGGCGCGCCACGTTATCGGCATGCCCGGCCTGCTCCAACGCCACGAAGCCCGGCAGAAAGACGCCGCGATAGTTGCGCCGGTCGACGAAAGAGTGAATCGTATGGCCGTAAGTGGCGATGGCCGAGATGCGCACTTCGCCATGCTCGTCGCGCAGGGTCTCGGGTTCCCGAACCTCCCCGGCGCCGCGCCCCGTCGTCTCGCGGAAGGCGGAATCCGCGTCATCCACCCACAGCGCGATATCCCGCACGCCATCGCCGTGCAATCGCACGTGCTCGGCAACTGGATGCTCGGGCGCGAGCGCCGATGTGAGCACCAGCCGGATCTTGCCCTGCTCCACCAGCCACGATGCGCAATCGCGCGTGCCCGTCTCCGGACCGCGATAGGCCGTCAGCCGCATCCCGAACGCCGCACGATAGAAATAGGCCGCCTGCTTGGCGTTGCCCACATAGAACTCCACATAGTCGGTGCCATTCAGAGGCAGAAAATCCTTCTGTGCTTCGGCCTGCGACTCCGTTAACGTTTGCATAATTGCTCCCCTACTGCTTGCACGCACCGCGCATTCTCTTCGTCGGTGCCCGTCGATATTCGAATACACTGCGCCAGCCCAAACGCGCCCAGAGGCCGCACGATCACGCCTTCCCGCAACAGCCCTTCCGTCAACGAGCGCGCTTCCTCGGCGCTCCCTAGCGGCAGCATCACAAAGTTGGCGTCCGAAGGAACCACTTCGAGGCCCATCGCGCGAAACGCATCCGTCAGCAGCCGCAGCCCGCGCGCGTTCAACTCCAGCGAGCGATGCAGGAATTCCTTGTCCGCCAGCGCGCCGATGCCCGCGGCTTGCGCCAGGGTGCTGGGCTCGAACGGCAGCTTCACCTTCAGCAGATTGGCTATCAGATCCTCGTGCGCGAATCCGTACCCGATGCGAATTCCCGCCAGACCGTAGATCTTCGAGAAAGTCCGCAGCGTGATTACGTTGTCGTAGCGGTAGTGCATCGAATCCGGATAACGCGGATTGTCCTTGGCATACTCGAAGTATGCCTCGTCCAGAATGATCAGCACGCGTTCCGGCACGTGCTGGTAAAAGCTGTCGAATTCGTGCCTGGTGAAGATGGTGCCGGTCGGATTGTTCGGATTCGCTAGATAGATAATCTTCGTATGTTCCGTGATCTGTCCGGCCAGCGCCGGCAGATCGTAGTGCCAGTCGCGGTACGGCACCGTGCGGTACATGACGCCGCGCGAACGCGCCAGCACTTGGAAGCCGATGAAAGCCGCATCCGTGGTCAGCACCTCGTCGTCGTCGCAAAGGAAGGTCCTGATGATGCCGGACATGATGCCTTCCGAGCCGCTGCCCGCGATTACGTTTTCCGGTTTCAGGTCGAACTTTTCAGCCAGCGTGCGGCGCAGATCCAGGCCGCCGTTGGGATATAGATTCAACCCGCTCAACTGCTTCCGGATGGCCTCCAACGCTAGCGGCGACGGTCCCAGCGGATTCTCGTTGGATGCCAGCTTCGAAATGTTTTCCAACCCGTATTCACGGCGCACCTCGTCGATCGAGCGGCCCGGCTCATACGGCCGCAACATTTCGATATATGGCGGAACCAGAGGCATCCGGCTGTCCTTTACCATAGTAATTCCAATGGCACACCGGAAGGGTTCCACAAATTGACGCTGCCCGTCACGCTGCGCGCGTTGCGTTATCGCAACTTCCAACTGTTCTTCGGCGGCCAGACGATCTCGCTGATCGGCACCTGGATGCAGAACATCGCGCAGGCCTGGCTGGTCTACCGGCTGACGGGATCGTCCGTGCTGCTGGGTCTGGTCAGCTTTTCGAGCCAGATTCCGGTGTTTCTGATGGCGCCGGTGGGCGGCATTGTGGCCGACCGCTTCCGCCGCCGCAGCGTGGTGATCGCCACCCAGACCGCATCCATGCTGCTGGCGTGCGCCCTAGCGGCCCTGACGCTCACCGGCGCGGTGCGGATCTGGCACATCTTCGTGCTGTCTGCGCTGTTGGGCGTCGTGAACGCTTTCGATATACCCGCGCGGCAGTCGTTTTTCGTCGAGATGGTGGGACGCGAAGACCTGATCAATGCCATCGCGCTGAACTCCTCGATGTTCAACGCTTCACGCGTGGTGGGTCCGGCGGTGGCGGGCATCCTGGTGGCCGGTATCGGCGAAGGCTGGTGCTTCTTCGCCAACGCCGTGAGCTATATCGCGGTGATCGCCGGGCTGCTCCTCATGACCGTGCCGGCGCACCAGCCAGCCAGGCAGCCGGGATCGCCACTGGAGCACGTGATCGAGGGATTCCGCTTCGTCATCGGCAACGCGCCGATTCACCACTTGATGATCCTGCTGGGAGTCGTGAGTTTGACGGGCATGCCGTTCGCGGTGCTGATGCCGATTTTCGCGGATCAGATCCTGCACGGCGGCGCCAGGGGGCTGGGTATCCTGATGGGTGCGTCGGGCGTGGGCGCGCTGGCCGGCGCTTTGCTGCTGGCCTCGCGCGAGACGGTCTCCGGCCTGGGGCGCTGGGTGGCGATTTCGGCGGGCGCGTTTGGCGTGTCGCTGATTGCCTTGGCGGTCTCGCGCTCGTTTTGGGTATCTTGCGCGCTATTGCTTCCCGTCGGCTTTTCGATGATGGTGGAGATGGGATCGTCGAACACCTTGATCCAAAGCATGTCGCCCGATCGCCTGCGCGGGCGCGTGATGTCGGTCTATTCGATGATGTTCATGGGCATGGCGCCGTTGGGCGCGGTGGTGAGCGGCGTGACGGCCGCGCGTTGGGGGGCGCCCGCGACGGTCGCCGGCGCCGGTATCGTCTGCATGGCGGCGGCCGCGGTCTTCGGCTGGCGGTTGCCGAACCTGCGGACCGCGGCGCGACGCCTGATCGACGCCGCACAGATGGCCGGCGGCGTGCCTCCGCAGAGTGCCATCGGCGGCGGCGTGGCGATAGAGACGGGTAATGAAGTAGCATGATTCTGCGCCGCACCTTCTATGCGCGCGACACCGTCGAAGTCGCGCGCGGTCTGCTGGGAAAGATCCTGGTGCATGGCGAAACCTCCGGCAGGATCGTCGAGACGGAAGCCTATCTCGGCGGCGGCGGCGATCTGGCGGCGCATTCCGCGCGCGGCATTACCGATCGCACGCGCGTCCTCTTCGGACCGCCCGGCCACGCCTACGTCTACTTCATCTACGGCATGTACGAGTGCTTGAATCTGGTGGCGGAGCCGGATGGTAAGCCTGGGGGCGTGCTCATCCGCGCATTGGAGCCGGTGGCCGGCATAGAGATCATGCAGCGCCGCCGCCCTGCCGCGCACACGCTGCGCGATCTGACGTCCGGGCCGGGGCGGCTCACCCTGGCGCTGGGCATCACGCGCGCGCAGAACGGCGTGGATGTGACGCGCGGCTCGCTCACGGTGCGCACGGCGGAGGATGCAGGCCCCTTCGAGATCGAGGTGACGCCGCGCATCGGCATCCGGCATTGCGCCGACTGGCCCCTGCGGTTTGTGATTAAGGGGAATCCGTTCGTCAGCCGTTTTCCCAGGGATTGAGCAGCAGCACCCCGGTAGGCTCGAAATCCGCTGTGTTTCGGGTCATGATATAAAGGCCGTTGCGGCGGGCTGTAGCCGCGATCAACCCGTCGCTGGCCGGTATGGTGCGGCCCGCTTTCTGCGCCGCGGCGGTCAATTCGCCCCACATGCGGCAGGTGTCCTGGTCGATGGGAAGAATTCGGTCGCCATAATGACGTTCCAGGGTTTGCAGCCAGGCTTGCAGGCCGCGCTTCTTCTGGCCGTCTGGCAGCAGCGCCAAGCCTTTCACAATCTCTCCAATCGTGACCACGCTGACGAACAAATCCTCGCTGTCGAGGTTTCGGATAGCGCCTGCGACGCCACTGTCCGGCTTAGGCAGGCGCAGTTCGGACAACGCGCAGGTGTCCAACAAGACCTTCACATCGCTCTCACAGTTTCATGTCCCGCATGGGAGAGCGGTCGCGCGTAAGGTCAACTCCTTCCAGGCTGGGGCCCTTGGCGGTCAGAAATTCTTTGAACCCCCGGCGCTTGCCGGTCAGCTTCAAGTATTCCTGCTGCGCCACGATGACCACCACATCGCCGCGCCGGCGCACGAACTGGGGGCCTTTGGCCAGCGCCTTGTTCACCACTTCGCTAAAGCGATTCTTGGCCTCCGCAAGTTGCCATTCCATATGAACCCTCCTCCTATCTAGCTAATCTAGCTAGATTATGGCATAGATCGCGGCGTTGCGTCAAGGGTTGCCGGTTAAATGAAGATCAGTCCCCGCCGGATGCCCAGCGTCACGGCCTCGGTCCGCGTGCCCGCATTTAACTTGCTCAGGATGGACGCCACGTGGAATTTTGCGGTATGTTCCGAAATGCCCAGCTTCCAGGCAATCGTCTTATTGCCATGCCCCTCGGCCAGCATCGCCAGCACCTGCGCCTCGCGCGGCGTGAGCGTCTGCGTCTGTGCCGCGGGCAGCGGGCGCTCGGCCACCAGCGTGGGGATATCCTGCGGGTGCAGCACGGCCAATCCGGCGGCGGCCGCTTCCACCGCCGCCAGGATTTCACGCGGGCCGAGATCGCCGGGCAGCACGGCGCGTATGCCGGAACGCAGCGCGTCTCCGGTCCAGGACGACTGCAGATCGGGAGCCAGCACCATGATCGCCGGGGCACCCTCGCGACCCGCCATCGCGATCAGATCCTCTGGCGGCTCGTCGTGCTGCGCCTCGATCGCTGCCAGCACGACGTCGGGCTGAAGCCGGCCGATTGCCGCGCTCAGGCCCGCAAGACTTGACGCACCGACGACCTCGATGCCAGCCCTCTGCGCTCCCATCGATTCAAGGCCCGCGCGCACGATCGCGGAAGGCGCCGCGATCAGCAGACGAATCACGCCGCCTCCGCCACCGGATGCGCCAATCGGATCGCCACCTCCCGCGTAGCGGCGCGGTCGCCGCGCAGGAATTGCAGATGGATCACGCCACCGACGCCGTCCAGTACGCCGTCCAGCAGCAGGTGCAGATCGTCCACCGCGCGAAATGGCCGCCCGCCTGCACCAGTAAGTACATCGCCGATCCACAGCGGCGCTGCCGCCGCCGGACTGCCCATTTCCACTTTGAGCACCAGCAAGCCAAAGCGGCCGTCTTCCAGACGCACCGGGTGCACCGTAACGCCCAGCGAGAAGCCGGCCGCACCGCGCCGCAGGAACGCCCTCACCGCATTGCCGGGAACGGCCGCGCCCAGCCCGTTCACGATCATGGTGTTGATGCCGATCACGCGCCCGTATGCGTCCGCCAGCGGACCGCCGGAGTTGCCCGGCGCCAGCCGCACATCCGCCAGCACCCAGCTCTGACGGCCGAATCCCGACAGGCTGCCGAGCGCATGCACCACGCCGGTGGTCAGCGCGCCGATGAAGCCCATGGGATTGCCGATGGCCATTACCAATTCGCCTACGCGCAGTGCGCCAGAGTCGCCGAACGCCGCCGCGGGCAAGCCGCCGGCTTCCACCTTGAGCGCTGCCAGGTCGCGCCGTGCATCGCGCGCCAACAATTTGGCCGGCAATTCCCGGCCATCCCAAAGCCGGATCGAGGCATCCGCGCCGCGAGCGACGTGGGCGTTAGTAACGATTTGCCCATCGGGCGACGCGATCACGCCGGAGCCGCCCGTATTCGCCCCGCGCAGGCGCACCTCCACAGTGGACCGGCGCAACCGTTCCGCAACGTCTCCGAAGGCGCGCGCCATGTCAGTCTTCCCTCCTGGGCCGTTCTCCAACCGTTATATTTACTTCGATGACCTGCCCGCCGCGCACGATGCGCGCCACGATGGGCTTGCCCACGGACTCACTGTCGAGCGCGGTCTGAATGTCGTCGGTGTCGCGCACAGGCTGGCCGGCGAGCGCCACCAGGATGTCGCCGATCAACACGCCGGCGCGCGCCGCAGGTCCATCCGGCTCGGAGGAAAGTACGATCAGGCCGGTGTTGCCATCCGGCAGCGCCACCGGATGCAGCCCCAGACCGAGATAGCCGCGCGAGACATGGCCCGAGCGCAGCAGTTCGTCGACCACGCGGTTCACGGTGGCGACGGGCACGGCGAGCCCCGCGATGCGCGACAGCGCACTCGTCGAGATGCCCAGCACGCGGCCCGCGGTATCCACCACCGCGCCGCCGGAACTGCCGGGATACAAGGTCAGATCGAGCCGCAGATATCGATCGATCTTCCCGCCGCGCCAGGAGCGCCACGGTCCGCCCACCGCGCTCATGATCCCCATGGTGGCGTTCACTCCGGAATCGGGCGATCGGCCGATGGCCAGCACCACCTGGCCCGGCTTCAGCGTTTCCGCGGAACCGAAGGTGGCGATGGGAGCGCCGTTTTCAGCCAGTTTCAGCACCGCGAGATCGGTGCCCGCGTCGCGGCCTGCCAGGGTGGCGGAAGTCGTGCGGCCGTCCGGCAGCGTGATGCCGATTTCGTCCCGGCGGCGGATGGCGTGCTCGGCCGTGACCACGATGCCGGGCCGCCAGAGCACGCCGCTCGATCCGAAACGCGGCCGGGCGTTCACGGCCACTACGACGCGGCCAGCCCGCTCCACGGCGCCGGCCAGCTCATTCGATAATGCGGCTAATTCGTTTTCCATGCTCCCAGAATGGCGCACGCCGCACGCCCCGCACACCGGCAAATCGGGCAGGTGCGGCCTGGAAAAATGGCGAGGGAGTGCTGCCTCTCAAGGTTGACCTGTCCTCAGCCCTTCAAAGCGGAACCCGAGGCTACTCGAGCACGGAAAGCCAGATATGGCGGCCGATGCCCGGGCTATCCGGTCTGGTTGCCCAGACCGGACATGCACCTATTCCCGAGCTGCGCGGCAACCGCGTAAAGTGCAAAAGGCTACTGGACGAGACGGTCCGATTCGACGACACCGGGTTCTATTGCCCCGGAGGCCGCCTCATTGGCCGCTGCTGGCTGGGATGTGCCCTGCTCCACGGGCTGTGCCCGTTTGACGCGGAACACACCTCGATCGTCCTCCTGCACCCGATCCACTTCGACTAGGTAGTGCACCACTGCTCGAACCTTGGCCAGTGCCTCTGCGGAGCTGGATCCCCAGACCGATCTCGCTATGTCAGCCAACTGGTCGCCGGTGACATCCTGCCCCGCAAACAGGGCCACGAGAATCTCCCCCTCTGCGCGCTGAACCCATCCCGGCGGCAGCCGATGCACAACGATGCTTCCGCTGGACCAATTGTTGGGCAACGGCTTGTCCTGCTTGTCAAGGACAACCCCTGCTCTCAAGAGTTGCCTGGCCGTCACGAAGCGTATGGCGGTCCAGGGCTGCGGCAATCCCGGCATAGACGTCCTCGCGCTTTGAATTGCGGCCTCGATCAAGGCATCAAACGAGAGCTCAGCCTTGGAATCTACACAATTTTGAAGAGCCTGATAAACGACCGGACGGGCGACCGGGAACGGGCCCATCCTACTGCGGTCGATTATGACTGACATCCGGTCGCAGGTGTATTTGTCCGGCTCGCGCGGCCGCTTTGGGGTAAGGCAGACGGCAGGACCTCGACGTGCCGTTAGGGAATCCCCTGGCACGTCGATTTGTCTGGCGCTCACTGGTTCTGTGGGCTGTGGGCTGGCACCTTGTCCCTGCGGCGGAGTGCCACGCGGCTTGAGCCACATGAGGAGGTCTGCAGGGTCCCTGCCACCCACCTCGATGAGTCCGCGAGTCGCCGCGATCCGCACTAGGACGCCTATCATACCGGACGATCTCGTAGAGGCAGCGTTGCCCGCGAACTTAGTCGGTTTCACCATACCCATCCAAGGCCGCAGTGACGTCTGCCGGAATGCAGTGGCCGCAGAGAGCGCACTTCGTGAGCGGAGCACGTCTACCAGGGTCTCAATGGCCTCGTCCAGAGTGCTCACGTGGTTGAATGCCCACGGAGGCTCGGGGCCATCCATGGTCAGCATGGCCAAGGACGCCATAGGCGACGCCTGGGCTTGAGAATGGGGCGGCCCGAAAACATGCTGGGCGCGCACCTGGAGGCCAGGCCAAGCCCGTTTGGATAGCCGCCAGACATCAGGGTTAAACGAGAGCAACATTACGTCTCCGCCACGGTCCGAGGATCGCTGTAGAAGCTGCATGATTAAGGCTTACAGCGTCGTTCGCACTAGAAGCGAAGACCCAAGTCGACGGGGGCGGGAACTGCGGCTGCGCCGAGACTTGATCCGGCCGGGCAACCAAGGTGATACTGGCGGGAGCGACGCCGTTCGCTGAACAGTACTCCCTCACCGCATCCGCCGTTTGCGGAAGCGTGTTTGGAAAAGCTTTACTAACGTCGGCTATGACCATCTCAGACATGTTAACTCCAATGTGAGGCCAGGCCCATCGGGCCCGGCCCCAACTCGGTTATATACCTCGTTGAATGTAGAGCACGGCAAGACCGGCCACAAACGCGATTAGGAAATCGACTAGTATATGGCCGACAAGTCCTGTGTGCAGAAATCTATTCAGAGTCGTCTTCATAGGCCACCTCTTGTTGGCGTAATGACTTTCCACACTGTCGCGGCGAGCCTTCGGGCACGACCGCGCACACGCGAGCCACTGATGAAGCGACGTAGTCTCCAAATGCCGATGGATCAATGTAATTCAGGAACTCATGCCCTGCCGGAGCGAAGTATCGTCGAACCGAAGTACCGTCGTAGATGATGTAGTGATTAAGCCAGGAACCGTTGCAGCGAAGAATTGAGGTAGAGAAGTAACAAAAAGGAGGTTACTAGTTCAAGTTTACGAGATCGCCAGAAAAATGTCAAGCCCCTTTGGGCAATTTTTTTTCATGGCAAATCGCTTGAGAGTTTCCGTGGCGCCGAAGGCGGCCGTGGGCGCGCCGGTTTCAGCCAGTTTCAGCACCGCGAGATCGGTGCCCGCATCGCGGCCCGCGAGTGAGGCGGAAGTCGTGCGGCCGTCCGGCAGCGTGATGCCGATTTCGTCGCGGCGGCGGATGGCGTGCTCCGCGGTGACCACGATGCCCGGGCCGCCCACAGCACGCCGCTCGATCCGAACCGCGGCCGCGCGTTCACCGCCACTACGGCGCGGCCGGCCTGCTCCACGGCGCCCGCCAGTTCATTGGATAATGCCGCTAATTCGTTTTCCATGCTTCCAGGATGGCGCACGCCGGACGCGCCGCACACCGGCAAATCGGGCAGGTGCGGCTTGGAAAAACGGCTAGCGGCGCACGAGAAAAAATCCCCGCATATTGCACTTTTGTCCATGCAGGAATACGACGTAGCCTTGAAGCTGTTGCTAAAGGGTTCAGCCACGCTAGCCCTGCACGAATTGACCGGCACCTCGGTCGTGCAGTGGTTGGATGTGGAACTGCCCAAGGTGCAGCGTGTGCAGAACCTGCGGTTGGACCTGCTGGGCCGGACTGTCGAAGGCGGCCTGATCCACCTGGAAGTGCAGAGCGGGAATGACCCGGCCATGCCGTTCCGCATAATCGAATACTGCCTGGGAGTGCGGCGGCTGCTCGGACAATTCCCGCGCCAGATTGTGCTCTACGTGGGTGAGGCTCCCGTCAACATGGAAACCGGACTGCACGGTCCGGGTATGTCGTTTGAATACACTCTAATCGATATTCGCACGCTGGATGGCGACCGCCTGCTCGAAAGCGAGCAGGTCGGCGATAATGTAATTGCTATCCTGGCGCGTTTGCGGGACGATAAAGAAGCAGTCCACAGGATTTTGGAGCGCATCGCCGGCTTGGCGATGACCGAAAGGGAAACCACCCTGGCCCAGTTGACGATCCTGGCCGGATTAAGGCACTTGGCCGGAACGGTGGAAGAGGAGGCAGAGAAGATGCCGATCGATCTCGATATTCGCGACCATGAGGTCTTGGGACCTCTATTCATAAAAGCGGAAGAGAAGGGACTCCGGGAAGGTCTTCAGAAAGGGCGTCAAGAGGGCCTCCAAGAGGGTCTGCATGCAGGCAAAGTCGCACTCCTGCAACGGCAAATCGAGAAACGCTTCGGCGCGCTGCCGAGGTGGGCGCGCGTCAAACTCGAGGACATGCCGGAGTCCGAGCTTTTGGATCTGAGTGAGCGCGTGCTGGACGCCACCAGCCTCGACGAATTGCTGTAATACAGCCGATGAGCATGGCTACGGCTTCGCACGTTTCCGTTGAGGAGTACCTTTCCACCTCCTACGAGCCTGACTGCGATTATGTCGATGGCGAATTGGAGGATCGCAACGTCGGTGAAAAGAGCCACAGCAAAGCGCAAGGAAACGCGTGTCTCTATTTGGGAACGCACTATAGCGCGCTGTGTACGTTTGTCGCACTCACGATGCGCGTGTCGGCCACGCGCTTCCGCGTACCAGACGTCTGCGTTACGATAGGCGAGCCGGCCGAACAGATACCGACACAACCGCCGTTCTTGTGTATTGAAATTCTTTCGCCAGAGGATCGCGCGGGACGCATCCAGCGCAAGATCGCCGACTATCTCAAGTTCGGCGTCCGCTATATCTGGGTGGTCGACCCGCGCACGCGCGAAGCCTTTATCCATACCGCCACCGGCATGTGCGCCGTCGAAGACGGCATCCTGCGCACCAGCGATCCCGACATCGCCGTGCCGCTCACCGAAATCCTCAACTAAAAATTCCGCCGCATATACGCCGAAATCAAAATGATCGCCAATCCCGAAATCGCCGCCCCGCCGAACAAGCGCCCGCGGTGCTCCGGGTTCTTCGTCACCAGCACGATCCCCACCGCGAAAACGTGCGCCACCAGCATCAGCTTCACGATCAGCAGGATGTAGTAGCGCGCGTTGTGTCCGGGGTTGGTCGCCAGAGTGTATCCGCCCGAGACCAGCAGCGCGGGGATCGCCCCGAATACCAGTGGGCGATACAGCGCGGCGGCCTTGTCAACCAGCGCCTTGCGCGCCTCCGCCACCAACACTCCGGTGGCCGGAACCAGCACCAGCCAGCCGTACAACATGCCGCCAATCAGCGTGGCGACCGACGCGATATGCAACCAGCGCATGCAGATACCCAGGGCTTCGTACATGCGTTGATTATACAATCGTTACTTATGGTGCATGAAATCCTGCCGGTGGGCATGCTGCAATGCAACTGCTCCATTTTCGGCGACGAGCAGTCGGGCGACGCTGTGGTGATCGATCCGGGTGACAACTTGCCCCAGATCGAAGCCGTTCTGGCGCGGCACGGCCTGCACGTGAAAGCCATCGTGATCACGCACGCGCATATCGACCACGTCGGCGGCGCGCACAAGTTGCATGCATCCACCGGCGCGCCCGTCTACATGAACGAGAACGACGACAAACTGCAGGACATGATGGACATGCAAGCCGCCTGGCTGGGCGTGCGCACACCGGAGCGGACGGCGATCGACATGCCCGCCCGCGATGGCGATATCCTGCGCGCAGCCGGCGGCGAGTTCCACGTCCTGCACACGCCGGGCCACACGCCGGGCAGCATCAGCCTGTGGTTGCCTGCGGAAAAGAAGCTGGTGGCGGGCGACACGCTATTTCGCGACAGCATCGGGCGCACCGATCTGCCCTTCGGCGATGGCGGACAGATCCTGCGATCGATTCACGACAAATATTTCGCTCTGCCCGATGAAACCGTAGTCGTGCCGGGGCATGGACCGGTGACCACGCTGGGCCGCGAAAAGCAATTCAATTATTTTCTGCAGGGCATCTAGAGGGAATGTAGATGCAGATACCCAACTGGCCCATTTCGACCGAGCGCGAGTTCGAACTGTTGCGCGAGGTGCTCGCGAGCGGACGTTGGGGCGGGCACAGCGACCACGTCAAGCGGCTGGAGCGCGAGTTCGCCGAGTTCACGCATTGCGCGCACGCCATATCGGCCATGAACGGCACCGTCACGCTGGAGATGGCGCTGTGCGCGGCCAACGTGGGTCCCGGCGACGAGGTGATCGTGCCGGCCATCTCGTTCGTATCGACGGCCATGGCTGTGTCCCGCGTAGGCGCCTCGCCGGTATTCGTGGATATCGAGCCGCTGAGCTTCAATATGGACCCCGAGCGCGCCACCGCGGCCATCACGCCGTTAACGAAGGCCATCATCGCGGTGCACTTCGGCGGCGCCATTGCGGATATCGACCGGCTCGTGCCCTTGGCCGCCGAGCACGGTCTGGCGCTGATCGAAGACGCCGCGCACGCGCACGGTTCGGAGTGGCGCGGCCGCCGCGCGGGCAGTCTGGCGCTGGCCGGGTCGTTCAGCTTCCAGAATTCGAAGGTGATGACGGCGGGCGAAGGCGGCATGTTGACGACCAACGACGCGGCGTTCGCCGAGCGGACGTGGTCCATCATGGACCAGGGCCGCAAGCCCGACGGCGGCTGGTTCCATCACTACTTGCTGGGCAGTAATTACCGCATCACAGGGTTGCAGGCGGCGGTGCTGCTGGCCCAGCTTGAGCGCCTGCCGGAGCAGAACTGCCGCCGCACGCGCAATGCGGCGCTGCTGCGCGCGGTGTTGGCGGACGTGCCCGGGCTCGCGTTTCAGGCCGTGCCGAAACAACAGAACGCCAACTCCTGGTATCTGCTGCTGGGCCGCATCGACGCGCAGCGCATGGGCCGCACGCGGGACGAATTCCATCGCGCGCTGACCGCGCAAGGCGTGCCGTGTACGCCGTTCTATCCGCATCCGCTCTACGGCAATCCGCTCTATGGGGAGGGCGGCTGCCGCGTGGAGCCTTGCCCGGTCGCCGAAGCCTGCATTGGCGGCGCGTTCTGGCTGCCGCATCGCGCGCTGTTGGGGGATGAGCAGACTACGCGGGAAATAGCTGGTGCCATACTTAAAGCTTGTACTGAGGTGTTCGCATCATGACGAACGATCAAAATCCAATCAGCCGTCGCGGGTTTGTGCAAACTGCGGCGCTGGCAGCCGGCACGCTGGCCGCGACGGACCTGACGCGCGCGGCTACGCCGGCCGCCGACGTGAAGATCGGGCTGTACAGCATCACCTATGGTGGTGTCTGGTATCGCGGGGATGCCTTGACGGTCGAACAAGTTATCGGGCGCGCCCACAAGTTCGGATACCAAGGCGTGGAGATCGACGGCAAACGCCCGCACGGCAACCCGCTCGATATGCCGCGGGAGCGCTGCCGCGAGCTGCGCCGCATGGCCGCCGATCAAGGCATCGAGATCTACGCCGTGGCCGCCAATAACGATTTCAGCAGTCCTATTCCGGAGCATCGCGAAGCGCAGTTAGTCTACACGCGCGAGTTGATGCGCATGACGGCGGACCTGGGCGCCAAGCTGCTGCGCGTGTTCCTGGCCTGGCCGGGCGTCACCCTGCGGCCCGCGGGCGGCGGCAGTTACGACTTTGCGAAAGCCGTTTGGAAAGCCGAGCACCAGGATTTCTCCGCCGTCGAAACATGGGACTGGTGCCGCGCCAGCCTAACCGAAGCGGCCAAACTTGCCGCCGATTTCGGCGTCACGCTGGCTTTGCAGAATCATCCCCCGGTGATCGACCGGGGCTACCGCGACTGTCTGCGCATGGTGAACGAAGTGGCGTCGCCGCAGCTTAAGATCTGCTTCGACGCCCGCCTGGAGCGCACCCTGGACCCCGCCGCCGTGCGCCAGGCCGTGAACGAAGTGGGAGCGCTGCAAACGCTGTGGCATTACGGCGGCGAGTACGACCGCGGCCCGGAAGGGATCACCGTGAAGGGCGACGAAAAAGCCCTCGCCGAAGCGCTCGGCCTATTCGACATCGGCTATCAAGGTTACGCTGGGTTTGAACTGTGCCATCCCTTGCCGGTAGTCGACGGTCAAACAGTGGGCTTGGACTTCATCGACAAGAACGCCCAACTGGCCGCCGAATACATACGCGGCATTTTGGCGGAGGCGAAGAAGCAACACGCTGCGCCTAGCTGTAAGGCTTGACATTGACCTCGCCTCCTGCCGCGCCTTCGCAATGATTTTCTTAGCGGCGCGCCGATTATTTACAGCGCCCACTCGGCGCTCCGAGCGCCTCGCATGTAACGTGCGCCGCGGTAGCCGCCGAGTCCGTCTGTATTCCCGAGATATAGAAGTCCACGACTCCCGGCGGAAGACCCGAGTGCTGATTAGCGGCCGGATCGGGGTAGGGGCCGGGCACCAAAAACTCACCCGGCTGCGGCGTCGTAGTCCACGTGCCTGGTCCTGTCCCGCTGTTGCCTTGCGTCATCGTACAAGGGAAGCTCGGAATTGGCGGATAACAGGCTAACGCGCCGGCCAGGGGCGTGAAGGTGATCTGGACGTTCAGGTTCAGCGTCGAGTAGTAAGTCCCCCCAGTCGGAGTTAGTACCATGAGCGTCAACTCCCCGGTGCTTAGGGGAAACGGCGCCAGGTTGACGTGTACCGTACAGTTGGCGGTGGTTGGGTTAGAGGCTGGCACGGTACCCTCCAGGTTCAATGCCAGCACCCGGATCGGGACTGTGACCGTGGGGGTAGTGTCGTGTGACGGGCCACCGGTGGTGAAATTAGCCTGTTGGTGTACGATGGCTGTGTCCGTATTGCCAAATTTTCCGGTCGTGCTTTTTATCGGCACACCTTTCAACGTTACGGTCATCCCCCCGCCGAAAGGCAACGTAGCCTTCGTCCCAAGCCCCGTCTGCAAGTAATCGGTGCCCGCCGCGACCGCGGTGATTTGGGCATTGGCAACCCCCAATCCGCCGGCGGCGATCAGCCAACAGACGGCTGCGTGTGCGATCAATCGTTTTCTCATTTCCAATCTCCTCTCCGCTAAGCGCTGTCACTGGGAGGCGATTACGTTTGTACTCCCGATGTCAGACGCTTGTCCAACACCCGCTTCTTGAGTGCTGGTGGGTGTAGTATACACCCGATTCGCCACTGGCTGCGAAGCGATTTTCAGGAAATTTTCAAAAAAAAAGTCCTGGTAGGCCGGAATAGTGTAGAATGACATGCTGTCAGGCATGTGAAGAGGAGGGGTTATGACGAGTACAAGGCAACAGCCGCGCGGCAATTCCGCGATTCACCGGCTCGGCGCCAGCGGCGCGCTGGCACTAATGGCCGTTTTCGCGTCTGCGGCGATCAGTCCGCCGGCGCAAGCGGCCTACTCCGTGGAGCACACCTTCACGGGACAGACGGCCGACGGGGCAAACCCCGCGGGAGCGTTGATTGCGGACGGCAGCGGCAATATCTACGGCACCACTTCCGTCGGTGGCGCATTCAACCAGGGCGCCGTGTTCGAGTGGGCCGCCGGCGGTCCGGAGACGGTGTTGTACAGCTTCACGGGGGGACCGGATGGGGGATCGCCCGAAGCGGGTTTGACCCTTGGCCCGGGCGGCGTTCTCTACGGCACCACTTACCTCGGCGGCATTTACGGTGACGGAGTCGTGTTCGAGCTGACCCCGGGCACTCCCTGGACGGAATCCGTGCTGCACACCTTCACAGGAGGGACCGACGGGGCTAGTCCTTGGGCTGGTGTGACCCTGGGCTCGGGCGGCGTGCTCTACGGCACCACCACGGGTGGGGGATTGGGCTTCGGAGTTGTGTTCGAGCTGACGCCGGGCACCCCCTGGACGGAGACCGAGCTATACCCCTTCTCGGGCGGGACCGATGGGGCAAATCCGTACGGCGGTATCGTCCTGGACGCGGCACACAATCTCTACGGCACCACTGAGTCCGGTGGTTCGGGCTTTGGGGTCGTGTTCAAGCTGAGTTCGGCAGGCCTTTTTTCGGTGCTGTACCCTTTTACAGGGGGAGCGGACGGGGCAAACCCTCTGGCAGACCTGGTCGAAGGCACGCCAAACAACTTTTACGGCACAACTCCATACGGCGGTGCGGGCTACGGAGTAGTGTTCAAGGTGACAGCGGGCGGCGTCTATACGCCGCTGTACACCTTCACCGGGGGCGCCGACGGGGCCTACCCCTTCGCAGGTCTGATCTACTCGGCCCCCGATCTTTACGGAGTTACTTATTTCGGCGGCACGCACGCCGATGGGACTGTGTTCAGGATGACCACGGGCGGCGTGGAGACGGTGCTGCACAGTTTCGCAGGTGCGCCGAGCGGGGACTATCCTTTCGGGGGCCTGGTCCGCATCGCGCCCGATATCTACGGCACCTCGTACTACGGCGGCAATACATCGGCCTCCGGAGTATTGTTCAAGATCACCTGACCGCTTCAGATTGTGGGGCGGGCTAGGATGGGCCGCCCCACAATACCCATGACCCGCAGGTGCTCCCACTCCCCGATTTTTTTCCCCTCTAGTGTCGATTCCGCGCGTCTCCATTCGTTATTAGGCTGCAACACGCAACACCCAAGAGGAAAAACGAATGAAACGACACCTTTTAGTTATTGCAGCCGTATCGCTGGCGGCCATCGCAGCCCAAGCCGCCGGCCCGAAATCCGAAGACGCCCCCGGCCCTGCGGCCTACGCCCGGCTCAAAACCCTGGTCGGCGAGTGGGAAGCCGACATCGCCATGGGCAAAGCCCATCTCACCTACGAGCTCATCGCCGGCGGCACCTCCCTTGTGGAACGGGAATCCGCCGAAAAGATGCCGGTGATGGAAACCGTCTACTACCTGGACGGCGACCGCCTGCTATTGACCCACTACTGCATGGCCGGCAACCAGCCGCGCATGCAGGCGCGCGCCTTCAACCCCGAAACCGGAGAAGTGGCTTTCGAGTTTCTGGACGCCACCAACCTGAAGCCGGGTGGCGGCCACATGCACAATGTCAAGATCCGCGTAGCCGACCGCGACCACCTCGACACCGAGTGGGAGTTCTACGAAAATGGTCAACGGAAAATGGCCGAAACCGCGCAATACACGCGCGTAAAATAGGAGAAACGATGCCACATTATATGCTCCTGCTGTACGACGATCCCTCCGGCTGGGAGCGCCTCAGCCCGGAGGAGATGCAGAAGGCCACCGAGAAATACATGGCCTGGACGAAAAAGCCCTTCACCCGCGACGCCCACCGGTTGGGGATGGACCCAGGCAAAGTGATGCGTTCCGCGGGTGGCCAGATCCGCACTACCGACGGTCCCTATAGCGAAACCAAAGAGGTCCTGGGCGGCTATTACACCATCGAAGCCGCCGACTACGATGAAGCCTTGCGCCTGGCCCTGGATCACCCGACCCTGGAACACGGCGGCACCATCGAGGTAAGGCACGTCTGGGGAACGTGACCGCATCTCCCGATACCGGCGGACTGCTGGAGCACCTGTTCCGGCAACAGGCGGGCCGAATGGTCGCGCATCTCACGCGGCTGCTCGGCCCGGCGCATTTGGAGCTGGCCGAAGAAACCGTGCAGGAGGCCATGCTGCGCGCGCTGCAGACTTGGCCTTACCACGGGATTCCCGAAAACGCCGCGGCATGGCTCTTCCGCGTAGCCCACAATATCGCGATTGACGCGGTCCGCCGCAACCGTACGCTCGGGGAGAAGACCGACACTATCGTAGCCGAGCTCTCCCGTTCGGCGTCGGCTGTGCCGAACGATCCCTACCTCGAAGAGCAGCTTCGCGACGATGAGTTGCGCATGATCTTCATGTGCTGCCATCCGGAGATTGGGCGGGACGCGCGCGTGGCCTTGAGCCTGAAAACCGTGGGCGGATTCGGCGTGCGCGAGATCGCCCGCGCTTTCCTGGCGGACGATGCCGCCATCGCGCAGCGCCTGGTGCGCGCCAAGCGCCAGATCCGGGAGGGTCGCCTGACGCTCGACATGCCGCGCGGCCCGGAATTGAAGCCGCGCCTCGATTCCGTGCTCGAAGTCGTCTACTTCCTGTTCAACGAAGGATACGCCGCGCATGCCGGAGAAGACCTCATTCGGCAGGATCTTTGCCTGGAAGCGTTGCGGCTGGGCCGTCTGGTGGCGGCGTCTTCCATCGCGGCGCCGCGCGCGCATGCGCTGGTCGCCCTGATGGCGCTGGAGGCCGCCCGGCTGCCCGCGCGCGTGGACGAATCGGGCGACCTGATCCTGCTCGAAGCCCAGGATCACGGCCGCTGGGACCAGCGCTTGATCTCTCTCGGATTCCATCACTTCGACCGCTCCATCTCCGGCGACGAGGTCTCTGAATATCATGTACAGGCCGCTATTGCGGCGACGCACGCGCGCGCTACGGATCCGCAATCGCGGGATTGGCCCATGATTCTCGATTTGTACGATCAACTGCTGGCGCTGAACGGCTCGCCGGTGGTGGCGTTGAATCGCGCCGTGGCGGTGGCCAAAGTACGCGGCCCGGCCGAGGCGCTGGCCGCCATCGAGCCGCTGATCAACGATCCGAAGCTGCACGGCTATTATCTGCTGCTCGCCGTGCGCGGGCACCTGCTGCTGGATCTGGGACGGCCGCGGGAAGCCGCGGCTTGCTTTCGGGCCGCCCTGGACTGCCCTTGCTCCGAGCCCGAGCGCCGTTTCCTGGTGGCACAGGCTTCAGCCTGTGAGAGGGCGCGTTATAATACCGGTCTCGCGGAGGATTCATGAAATTCAGCGCCGACGATTTCAAGCACCTGTATGCCGAGATGCCGGACGAGGAATTGCGCTCGCTCGTCCGGACGGAGCTGAGCGATGTCGCGCGGCCGTGCTATGACGCCGAGTTGGCGCGCCGCGGCCTGTCGTCGGCGCCGCCCCGCCGCACGATTCAGCCGGTAGCGCCGGCCGAGGAACCGGCGGAAATCGCGCCCGAATCGGAGGAACGGCTGGAGGAGGCGGCCGAGCAGGAGGAAGAGGAAGATCTGGTTCCGGCCGCCGGCTTCACGTCGCGCGACGAGGCCAAGGCGGCGAAAGCGCTGCTGCAATCGGCTGCGATTCCGGCGTTTCTGGAAGACGACACCCTAGCCGGCGGCGGTTTCCGGCTGCTGGTGGCCGCATCGTATGTCGATCGAGCGCGCGAGGCTCTTGCGGAGGCGCAATGAGCGCCTCCAAGAAGACCAACATTCCGCCTGAGACGCTGCAGTTATACGACAAGCTAGCGCGGACATGCCCCGGCGTCGAACGGAAAGGCGACACCGTTCCTTACACGTCGGTCAACGGGAATATGTTCAGCTACCTGCACGCTACCGGCGGCTTGGCGCTCAGGCTTCCCGGGGGAGAGCGGGAGACGTTCCTGGCGAAATATAAGGCCAAGCTCTGCGAGGCATATGGCGTCGTTCAGAAAGAATATGTGGCCGTGCCCGACGCCCTCCTAGCTAAAACCGCTGAATTGAAACCGTACCTCAAGATCGGCTACGAGTACGCCAAGAGCCTCAAGCCCAAGCCGGCGAAGAGTCCCAAGGCAGCCAAAAAAGGATCTTGACTTCCGACTTCCGACTTCTGACTTCTGATTTCTGATCTGTGACTCCCTTCCAACCCGCTGATTCTACAGGGAGGCAGTTGTGGGGCGGCCAATCGTGGCCGCAGCCGCCTTTCAGGCGGCCAAGCCGGCTGAAAAGCCGGCTGCGGGCAGAATTGCCCGCCCCACATTCTGAGAAGTCACACCCTTG
>Ga0302324_100007842_pt1 | contig 22597 bp, 17 predicted proteins | sample Palsa_T0_1_FD_201949 | JGI IMG/M metagenome (GOLD analysis project Ga0302324, IMG submission 201949) | Peat permafrost microbial communities from Stordalen Mire near Abisko, Sweden - Palsa_T0_1 | ecosystem: Environmental > Terrestrial > Soil > Palsa > Peat permafrost | place: Sweden: Abisko...
ATCTTGGTCGAGACCTCTTCTACCGGGGGCTCCGCGTTTCCCCGGGGATCTGCATGCATGTCCGCGTGTCCGCCCAGATGGGCGTTATGACTGAAACGCCGGATTCACCCTTGCTGAGAAAACCTCAGTGAACAAGAACCTCAGAGGTTAAGTAACAAGCTAAGAGCCTGCTTGAGAACTGGGCTGCCGTCGGCCGGGATTTCGTTACCGCATTGCGGGCAATTCATGATTTGTCTTCCGTTTAGGCTGAAGCTGTGTCTTCTCTGACACACAAATCCGCGGTGATGCTGGTTGCCGTGTTTCGCGGATGTCAAGCTCTGGCAGCGATTCGCTGGTTTTCTGTGAACTGCTGGTTGGAGGTACGATATAGTGTCTGCTTGGTAAGTAGCGCTGTGAAAGCGAGCGTGCTGATACTTTTAGCTGCCCCGCCTGATGCGGGGTGCATGGGGTGCATGGGGTGGGAGGTCTTGTGTCCTGGATCCGCAAGCGGCGCGAGCCTGCTCCGCCGCCGCAGCCGGTCAGCATCAGCGGCATCCGCAACAGCGCGGTCGCCGTCGGCACTGCTAATTACGTGGTACAGGGGTCCTTGGTAGAAGTGGGGCCGCTGGCGGCGCAGTTGGATGCGGCGCTCAGCACCCTTCATGCGCTGGTTCAGGCCCAGGCGGGCAGCCGGACGCGAGACGCCCTTGATCAGGTTGATCAGCTCGAGGGTGCTGTTACGGCTGACCCGCCGGACCTGACCGCGATCGCCCGGGTCCGCGGCTGGTTCGAGCGTAACCTGCCGGTCATCGCGCCAGCTGTGCTTGAGGTGGTGAAGGCGGCGGCTCAGATCGCCCAGGGCGCAGGCCGGTTACCGGCCGGAGGGCGAATCCGCGGGCGGTTAGGTTCTCGTCTTCGCCCTGGTCCAGGTCTGCGCACCGCAGTTCGTGCAGCCGGTGTTCTTGGCTATGAGGACCCGCGCGGTGGAGTTGCCGGGGTTGATGTCGATGGTCGTGGCGGCGACGCCGACCCGGGTGGCGCAATTTGCGTTCACGTTCTGGTTGTAGAGGTTGATGGATCCTTTGAAATGCCCGTTGCTCCCGGTCACTTCGCCATCGGCGGCGACCGGGCAGCCGTTGGACTGCAGGCTGATGGCGTAGCGGTCCTGGCCTGCGGGGGTGAAGGTGAAAGTCCCTCCCCCCGAGCCGATCCACGCTCCCGTCAGCGACAGGACCGGGTGCGGCGCGGGAATGACCGACACGGCTACTGTGGCGCCTACGGCGATCACCCCGGTTGTCGCGATGGTCGCGATGGCGTGGTGTCCGCTCAGCAGGCTTCGCCGGCCGTGCCGGATCGTGCGCGTGGCGCGGATGGCGAGGTGCGTCCCGGGAGCTGCGGGTCCTTGCTGTTGTGCCAGCAGTTCTCCGAGCGTGGCGAGAGCCGCGGCAGCCGCGACGGCATCGCCCCTGAGCAGGGAACTCGTGTGCTGTTCGTTGAGGAAGAACTCGAGGTCGGCTTTGCGCCGGGAAGTCGTGGCGGCCTGGAATCCCAGGGCCACCAAGCTGGCCCAGACACCGATCTCGCCTGCAGCCAGCGCGCGCGGCGCGCCTGCACGGGTCAGTCGCGAGGTGCTCGCGTCGTCTCCCGCCTCATGCACGGCCCGGGCGACTGCCAGTACCAGTTGCGGATCGACCGGTTCAGGCTTGCCGAGCAGGCTGCTGATACCACTGGCCGCGATTTCCGGGTCGGCTCGCTCGCCGGCCTCGCCGAGTACCTCCGCGGCATCCTGGGCGATCCGGAAGGCCGGTCCGTCGGCGGCAATGAGGCCGGCCGTTATCAGCTCATCGGCGGTGCCGGGGGCCTGGGGCAGCCCGGTGACCGCGCCGAACGCCGTGGCGGCAAGGGCGAGGGGATAGGTGGCCATGGCGACAAGGACCCGCCGGGCCGGCTCGGTCAGCCCCGCGATCAAGATCGCGACCTGGTCCTTGACCGGCACGTTGAGCAGACCGGTCTGTCCTGGCCGGGTCGCTGCTCGCTTGATGAATGCAACATGCTCGATGAGCCGCTGGACCTGGCCCCCGGCAAGCCGGTGTGCTTGTTCCCACTGCAGGTTCTGCAGTCCTGAGGGGTCCTCGCCTAGTGCGCGGGTCATTAGTTCCCTGGCCTGGCTGGAGGTGAGCGGATCCACCTCGTACACCGCGCCGGCGTCTGCGGGCAGCGTTTGCTGGCGTGATGTCAGCAGGAACGTGCAGCCAGAAAATGTCCCGAGCAGCCGGCCCAGGTCCCCGGGCGGCAGGTCGCAGTCGGTGATCAGGACCAGGGCGCGCAAGTCAGCCTTGGCTACCTCCAGTCTCAGCACCGCTTCTTCCGGCTCGAACCACGGCATCCCGAAGAACACCAGCACCAGGCGGCGGTAAACCGACTCCAGGGTGTGCGCCTGGTTGCCGCGGAAGAGTTCCACTCCGCGCACCTGTGCTGCTGCCTGCCGCCGGATGACCGCCGCAGCGACTGCGCTGCGGCCCACGCCAGGGACGCCGAACAGCTGGACGGAGATCCCGCGTGACAGGTCGGCGGCTGCCTGCCCGATGAGCGCGTCGCGGCCGATCAGGTCGGTCCTGCCCGCGGCGGTGAGGACCGGGATCTCGCGTGCCCGCAGCTCGATGCCGCCTTCATGATGCCCGAACTGCGACGTCCCGTCCACGGACATGCGGATCTGGACATTCCCGTCGCCGACGGCGATCTGGGACCCGACGACATCCCGTATCGAGACGCCCGCCGGCCCGGCTGCCAGGCCAGCCCGGGTCCCCGTGCCCGCGGCATTATCTCTGCGAGTGCCGCATTCGCCGCAGAATATATCGTCCGGTTCCATCGGCTGACGGCAATTACCGCACCGCACCGCACGGCCGGTGACCGGCTTCCGGCCGCGGCGGACACGGATGTGCTCCGGGGAAACCACATTAAACCCCGGCCGTCAGGGTCGCCGCACCAGGCATGCCGCCCCTTTGTCGCTTTTACCCGATAATAATGGTGTCGGAGGCTGCTGGTCATCCCCGGAACCACGGATGCCGTTGCCGGGGATCATCGCCTGCGGTCATTATGGGCCCGATTCGTTTCGGTCGTGCGGAAATCTTGACGGCATTCCCGGGTTTTCTTCCGCCGGTTGAGCGCATACTCGATGTTTAGTCGAGGGAGGGGGCCCCGGGTGAAATACTGCACCAGGTGCGGTCGCCCGCTTCAGGTCGGCAGCGAGTCCTGCACAAGCTGCGGCGCCCCCGTCCAGCGCCCCGCCGCCACGCGCGGGGCAGGCTTGCCCCGGTCGGTGATGCTGACGGGCGCGGGGGTAGTGCTGGGCATCTTCGGGCTGGCCGCGGCGATCGGCGTTGCCCGCTTCACCCCCGCCAGTCATACCACAAGCCTCGGCAGCACCACGCCGGCTGGTAACGGCTCGGCGGATGGCAGCGCGAATCCGCCGTCCCCGTCGCCGCAGCCCGCGACAACCCAGCCGCCGTCCCCGTCGCTGAGCGCCGAGCAGGTAGCGGCACAAAACGTCGCCCAGTTGCTCGCGCGGAGCGTGGCTGACCGGACCGCGGTCACCAGCGCGTTCAGCGATGTCCTCGCCTGCGGTTCCGGCCTCGCGCAAGACGTGCAGACATTTCAGCAGGCAGCCACCTCACGCCAGGGGCTCCTGTCCCAGCTCGGTACACTGACGGACAGTGCTGCGCTGCCGGCTCAGCTGCTGCAGGACCTGAGCGGTGCCTGGCGGGCGTCCTACCAGGCGGATCAGGATTACGCCAGCTGGTCGGCCGCCGAGAACGCCAGCAGGTGCGTCGCAGACGACACGGCGAATTCCTCGTACCAGGCCGCGACCGGACCCGACAACCAGGCCACGACCGACAAGCAGGACTTCGTCGGTCTCTGGAACCCCATCGCCAGTCAGTACGGGCTCAGCACCTACCAGTGGAGTGACCTCTAACCCGAAGTTTCCGTAGCTCTCCGTAGGCATTGCGTCCTGAGCTGCCGTTTCCGGGCGATCCGGACACAGAGTGTAGTCAGAATATCTGCGTGTCGCTACCGGGATCTGCACCGGCAGACCTCTGCCGCCCGAATACTCGATTGAGTGGCTGACCTGCGCTATCGCCAGCAGGCATGACGCGGAGGTGGTTGGCTTGCCAAGTGCTCAAGATCGTCTACCTGCTGACGTGCCGGGTACTCGGCGTGGCTGTCCTGGTGTTCCGCGGCGACCGGGCGAAGGCTGCTGAGTTGCTGGCGCTCCGGCACGAGAACGCGGTGCTGCGCCGCCACGTTGGGCGTGTGCGGTACGAGCCGGCCGACAGGGTGTGGCTTGCCGCGCTGGCGCGACTCCTTCCCCGCAGGCGCTGGACGGAGATCTTTCCCGTGACACCCGCGACGCTGCTGGCCTGGCACCGCAAGCTGGCCGCGGCTAAGTACGACACGAGCAAGCAGCGCAAGCCCGGCCGCCCGCCTACGGTCCCGAGCATCGCACGCCTTGTCGTCCGGCTGGCGAAGGAGAATCCGCTGTGGGGATACCGCCGGATCCACGGCGAGCTCACGAAGCTCGGCCTCGCCGTTGCGCCGTCCACGGTGTGGGAGATCCTGCATGCCGCGGGCATCGATCCGGCTCCTCGCCGGTCAGGCCCGACCTGGCGGGAGTTCCTGCACGCCCAGGCCGCCGGGATCCTCGCGGTGGATTTCCTGCACGTGGACACCGTGCTGCTGAGAAGACTTTACGTCCTGGTGTTCATCGAGCACGGCACCCGCCGGATGCACCTCGGCGGCGTCACCGCCCATCCCACCGCGGAGTGGACCGTGCAGCAGGCCCGCAACCTGGCCCTCACCCTCGATAAGCGGTTCGGGGGCATCAAGTTCCTGATACGTGACCGCGGCTCGAATTTCACCGTCTCGTTCGACGCCGTCTTCCAGGCCACCGGCACCACCATCTTGCGCACCGCGGTCCAGGCGCCGCGGATGAACGCGATCTGCGAACGCCTGGTCGGCACACTGCGCCGCGAGCTCCTGGACCGCGTGCTGATTCTCGGCGAGACACACCTGCGTGCCGTCCTGACCGACTACCAGGCGCATTACAACATGGCCCGGCCCCACCAAGGCATCGACCAGCGCGTCCCCTACGCTGCGCACCGTCCTCCCTGCATCACGGCAGGGGATTTCCACGCTCATCAGATCCGCCGAAAACCCGTCCTGAGCGGCCTGATCAACGAGTATGTGCGAGCCGCCTGAGATCCAAGAAGACCCAGCTCACAAACCAGAATCCTATTTCTGGGCGGCACACGGACGAAAATGCCTGGTAGCGGCGGTGTGGTGGGTGGAGCCGCCTATCGGAATCGAACCGATGACCTACGCATTACGAGGGTGTTCTCGTGCGTTGCTCGCGGGGTTCAAAGCCTGCGCTAGCTTCATGTCCAGAAGTTGCTGCTGGTGGCGATCGTTGGCTGTTGATGGCGGTTCGGGGGCATCTCGGGGGCACGCCCGTCATGCGTACGCCAGGTGCTCGGTGGGGCGTGCCACTCCAAATGCCAACAGCCAACCCAAGCCGACGCCTGGTGATCGAGTGGACCACCGAACTGTAACCCGAGCCCGCAACGAAGGGGGAACAGCAGTGGCACCGAGTTATCCGGGTTCGCTCCCCATAGGGAGACAGCAAAATCCCTACGCTACTCAGCCCGCCCGTCGGCTCGTCATCGAATGGACGGCCCAACTGTAACGAGACTACGAGGCTACGGCGGCCAACATGACCCACCGCACCGGCTCACGAAAGCAAGCACCCAGCAGGCACACCAGCGCAGATGGGGGACGAGCGCCGCCACACTCGTCCCCGGCCGCGCCCCGCCCACCGAAGCAGCAGAACAACGGTGGCGGCCCGCCCACCCACCCCCGGGGCTGCCGCCCCCACACGGACGGCCATCGCCGTCAACTGTGGGCCGTCGATTCTGCCCGGCGAGGTGCCGCTCTCGCCGGCCGTGCACGGTGAGACCGGAGAATTGCCCGATGATCAGCGAGCAAATCAGCGTGGTTGCTGTTGATTTCGGTGGTTCTGATAGCGCGGATCTTGGGTTCGTAGCGCGCTCCACCCGAGTAGTCCGGTGACTCCTTCGAGCCTGTCGCAGACTATGAGCCCGGCGTCGGTGATGGTGACCTGGTTCACGGTCATCCCGTGCGCGCGGTTCCGCATCTTGACGACGTTGAGCGCGCGGCCGGGATCGTTCCTCGAAATGCCGCAGGCCGATGACGTTGTCGAACAAGAACATCAGCCCTTCCAGCGACTGGGAGGTGATTGCGCCGCCGACCGTCTCGCTGGTGGCCAGGAACGAGACACCGGCCGCGCGGACGAATCCCACGAGGCTGCGCATGTAAGCGGGGAAGCGGTCCCATTCACGGTCGGCGAGGACGGGCGATCTCCGGGACCAGGGGCTCCAGCAGGTCATGGCGCCGGGTAGCCGATCGGCGCGCCGAGGCTGGCCAGCGCCCGGGCACGGGCCCGGTAGCAGACCCGCGCGCCGCGCTTCTCCCGGATCCTCCGCATACCGCGCATGGGCCGCCACAACGACAGGCTCACACCAGGCTGTTGTAACGTATAGTGATGAGGATGATACTTTAGGTAATCATCGGGGGTATCGGATGAGATCACGCGAAGCGAGTTCAGCCCCGCCTGTGGGGGGCCAGGCGCACTGGTTCCGGCAGTGGTGGCTGAACCAGCCCCTGCGGGGGAAGGGCCTGATCGTGATCGCGATCCCGCTGGTCGCCCTGTTTGCCGCGACCTCGGCAAGCCTGGTGCTCCAGCACACCGAAAGCCGTGAACGCAGCGTCGGCCTGGCCGCCAGTAATCTGACTAACGCCGCAAACCTGGTCTTGGCCGACATGGTGAACGGGGAAACAGGCGTCCGCGGTTACGCCGCGGTGCGCGACCCGATCTTCCTTGCCCCCTACAACCTCATGCTGACGCACATCGGCGCTGACCGAAATTCGTTGCGGGACGCGGCTGTCGTCGCAGGTGACCGCCGCCAGCAGCAGGCGGTGGACGCTACCACGGGCAAGATGCTGGTCAATTTTGCGCAGCTACGTTCTGTCACCAGCCGCGGCGTCTCCGTCCGGAACCTCCGGCTGTCGATGGAGCAGCAGAAAACGACCATGGACCTGCTACGCCGCCAGATCGCCGACCTCACCGCCGGGCCGGCGGCCCTGTCAGCGGCTGCACATAACAAGGTCACCAGGCTGACCACGACCATTGACCTGCTCGACGGCGCCGCCCTTGCGCTGGGGCTGCTCGCCGGGCTGGCCGGGATCGCCCTGTTCACCTCGGGCATCGCCCGCCGGGTCCGCGCGAACGCGGCGAACGCGCGCCGGCTGGGCGAGGGCCAGCGGCTCGAACCGGAAGCCGAAGCGGATGACGAGATCGGCCAGCTGAGCGACTCGCTCATCCGGGCCGATGAGCTGCTCGCCACCCGGGGCGCAGAGCTGACAACGGCCATGGATGAGGTAATGACAGCCACCCGGGCCAAGAACTCGTTCCTGTCCAGCACGAGCCACGAGCTGCGCACCCCGCTGAACTCCGTCCTCGGCTTCGCGCAGCTCCTCCAGATGTCCGAACTCAGCGCCGAAGACAGCGACGCCGTCGAGCGAATCCTCGGCGCCGGGCGTCATCTGCTCACGCTCATCAACGAGCTCATCGACATCGCCCGGATCGAATCGGGTGACCTGAGCCTGTCTGTTGAGCCGGTCCTGGTCCGTCCGCTCATCGAGGAGTGCGGCCAGCTGATGACTCCGATCGCCGCCGAACGCGCGATCCGGATCATCCAGGACTGCCCCCACACGGCCCTGGCGATGAACGCCGACAAACAGCGGCTCACCCAGGTCCTGATCAACCTGATCTCCAACGCCATCAAGTACAACCACCGGGACGGCACCATCACGATTGCCTGCCGGGAAGAGGGCACCGGCCACGCCAGCATCGTGGTCTCCGACACCGGGCCGGGCATCTCAACCGAAAACATCGAGCGTATTTTCGTTCCCTTCGAGCGTCTCGGCGCCGAGCAGACCATGGTCGAGGGCACCGGGATCGGGCTGCCGCTGGCCAGGGCCCTCACCGAGGCCATGCGCGGCCAGCTGACCGCATCGAGCGTCCCCGGCCAGGGATCGGCCTTCACCATCAGCCTCCCGCGTGCCCCGGACCTGGTCCACGTCCCCGCCCCGGGCCTCGCGCCAGCGTCACGGGCGGCCGGGCCGCACGCTCCGGCCGGACCCAGCATCAGCGTCCTCTACATCGAGGACAACCCGGCGAACGTCGAAGTGGTGACCCGGTTCCTGAGGAGCAAGCCGAACATCAGGCTGAGATCCGAGACATCGGGCCGGGCCGGCATCGACCGCGCCACCCGGGACATGCCCGACATCATCCTGCTCGACCTGCACCTGCCCGACATAAACGGAGACCAGGTCCTCAGCGAACTCAAGGCCGAACCAGCCACCGCCGCCATCCCCGTGGTTGTCCTTTCCGCCGACGCCTCCCGCGGCGTCGTCCACCGCCTGCTCGCCAGCGGCGCGCTCGCCTACCTCACCAAGCCCATCGAACTCGCCGAACTCGGCACGCTGCTCGACACCTTCGCCGCCACCCGTGCTCAGGACCAGCAGCCACAGCCGGCTGTCCGGATCGTGCCAGCATGAGCGGCCCGGTGCCGGGCGCTTCCGAGGGGCCTGCCCAGCAGCCCGCGAAGGAGACCTGATGAATCACGCCCTGCTGTACATCGAGGACGACGACAACAACATCAGCCTGGTTCAAATGCTGCTCAAGCGCCGCCCCAACATCGAGTTGCACGTGGCCACGAACGGCCGGGACGGCGTCCAGGCCGCCCTCGACAAACACCCGGGCCTCATCCTGCTCGACAACCGGCTCCCCGACGCGACCGGCAGCGAAATCCTGCGCAAGCTCGCCGCCGCCACAGCCACCGCCACGATCCCCGTGGTCGCCTTCAGCAGCGACTCCGACGACATCATCAACGAACTGCTCGCCAACGGAGCCGCCGAGTCTGTCGCCAAGCCGTTCGATATTCACCAGTTCATGGCCATAATCGACCGCTACCTTCCCTGACATTGCCACTACCGCTGAGACGGTCGAGTCCGGCTACACAGGGCCGCAGTACTATTGGAATGCCAGCTGGTCCCAGGCACCCCGGATCGCTTGGCAACACATTCCGGAAAAATCGGCGCGCTACCGCCCGGGACGATGCCTTCCAGCTTCTCGAAGGGCTGCCCGACGCCGACAGCACCCTGATCCGCCAGTCGCTCATCGGCTTCACGATGGGTCACCGGCCATAATCGTGGGTCACGTCAGCTTTGATGTTGGCGAATGCCAAACGCACGATACGCGGGTTTTCTCATGCGTAAACAGAGACTCTCGCCTCATCTTGCGCACCTATCCCTTGGAATCAACCGTCGAGTCGAGCGGTGCTGTGTTCGTGACCTGGCGGGAGTCGGCGCATTGCGCACGCCTGCGCCGATGATCAGCCACCACTTCGGCCATCGGCCAGGAACGCGCACGTTCCCATCATCCCGGGGCCGGGGTCCCCCCGCCGGAGGCCTGGCATGACCATCCTGCAACGGTCGAATACTCTTAGTAGTTTATTAGGTACTTAGAGTAGCGTCACGGCAGGAGGCCGGGCTGGTTGGCCAGGATCCTCGTGGTAGATGACGAGCCGCACCAGCGGTTCCTGGTCGGCCGCGTGAATAACTTGCTGGAGAAAGGGCGTGAGGTGCGTTGACGCGCATGTCTACTGGCAATTCCGGGCTGGACCTGGTCCTCAACGGCGGCCTGGAGCCCGGGTCGGTCGTGGTCCTGGCGGGCGCGCCGGGCACCGGAAAGACGATCTTGGCTCAGCAGATGTGCTTCGCCCGCGCCACCGCGGAGCATAAGTGCGTCTACTACACGACGATGTCCGAGCCGCATAGCAAGCTCGTCCAGCACCTGGAGGAGTTCGCCTTCTTTGATCCGCAGGCCCTGGGGCCCGCGGTCGAGTACATCCACGTAGGCGACTTTCTGGGGCCCTCGAACCAGGACGGGCTGGAGGGGCTGGTATCGGAGATCGTCCGCAAGACGCTGGATGAGGAGCCCTCGGTCGTGGTAGTGGACAGCGCCAAGATGCTGGGCGACTTCGCCGACCGGCGGGAGCTGCGCCGCGCGCTGTATGACCTGACCGGCCGGTTCGCCGGGACCGGCACGGTGCTGCTGCTGGTAGGCGAGTACGCTCGCAAGGAGCTGCGCAAGGACGTCGTGTTCTCGCTGGCCGATGGCATCATCCAGCTGAAGTACGAACCGCGCGAGCCGGTCGACCGGCGATGGCTGCGGGTCCTCAAGATGCGCGGCGGCAGCCAGCGGGCAGGCAAGCACACCTTCCAGATCGGGCCCGGCGGGGTGGAGGTGTTCCCGCGCGTCGAGACCTTGGTCCCGGATCCGGAAGCCCCGCTGTCCGGCCAGGTCCCTAGCGGTATCCACGGCCTGGATGAGCTGATGGGCGGCGGCGCGCGGCACGGCGACGCCAGCCTCGTCACCGGCCCCTCCGGCGTCGGCAAAACGATCTTCGGCCTCCGCTGGCTGGTCGAGGGCATAGAACGGGGAGAAAACTGCCTGTTCGTCACCTTCCAGGACACCGGCGCCCAGCTGACCAGCGTGGCCGCCGGCTTCGGCTGGGACCTGGCGGCCTACCGCGATTCCGGGCAGCTCACGATCTCCTATGTCCCGATGGGCGATCTGGACCTCGATGTCCTGGCCACCGCCGTACGCACGGAGATGGACAGGCACCAGGTCAGCCGCGTCGTTATCGACAGCCTGTCCGAGCTGGCGTTCGCCGCCCGCGAGGAGGACCGCTTCCCCGCCTACATGCGCAGCCTCGTCGGCCTGGTCCGGGCCGGGGGCAGCTCGCTGCTACTCACCAGCGAGACCAGCGTCCACGGGCTGCCCGGCAACTCCCTGGACGGGCTGCTGTTCCTGTTCGACAACACCATCGACCTGCGCTACATCGAAGAAGGCGGTCAGATCGGCCGGGCCGTGCATGTCGCCAAGATGCGCAGCCGGGGGCACTCCATGTCCCTGAACACCCTCACCATCACCGACAACGGCCTGGAAGTAGGGCAGGAGCTCGACAGCGTAACCGGGCGCCTCGGCTGGACCGCCCTCCGAACGTAGGGACTCGTGGCACTGGCCACGCCAGCCAGGCAGTTCGGCCGCCGCCCACGTTTAGCCCACGGGACCGATACCAGACATAGCCGCAGCTGGTAGCACGCAGGCGCTCCCGCGCCGGGCGGTCGCGAAGCGGCAGAGCCCGGTGGCGGGAAGCGCCGCGGGGGGGGGCGGGGGGCCCCCGGGTTTAAATACGGCTTAATTCGGCAACGGATCAGCTCACCCTCAGCTCACCCGAGGCAACGCATTACGAGAGGCATGCGCGCTCGCCACACAGGCGTTACCTGCACAAATAACACGACGGGTAGCGCGGGAAGCACAGATTCCACTGGAATTTCGCGGCCTCTCGGTCCACGACCCGGTCCACGCCGGAGGCTTTGACATGCCGCTATGTCCGGCTGGAGCTTCACCGCGCCACCCACGTCCCCGAGGTTGCCAACGCTTGCGGAACTGGTCGGCTTCCGGGAACTCCGTATGTGGGGACTGACTCCAATGCCACGTAATTAAAGGGCACTCCACTTATGAACGCCATGAGAGCATAAGGGCGGATTAGTCCGCTTGGCAGGCATTGCGGTTCGCCAGGATGGGAGTGTTCTGCCCGGGTAGCGGCAGGAATGGCCGATCCGGATAGTTTGGTAAGCCCGTTGGACTAGCAGACCTCGTCGTAGCATGCTCTCGTAGGCTGGAGTGGAAGCCTGGCATTGGGTACTCGCGAGGGCTGGGGCGTGGTGAGTCGGGAGTCTCGAGGGCAGGCCGATAGCTTGCCAATCAGCGTCGCCGCGGGCTCACGGATCGCGGGATACCGGCTAGAGGAGCAGATCGGCGCAGGCGGGACGGCGGTGGTGTTCCGGGCGTGCGATGAGCGTCTTCAGCGACTGGTGGCGCTGAAGGTTCTGTCCCCGGCACTGGCGGCGGATGAGGGGTTCCGGCAGCGGTTCATCCGGGAGTCGCGGGCAGCCGCAGCCGTCGATGACCCGCACATCATCCCGGTGCATGAGGCCGGCGAGGCGAATGGCATGCTGTTCATCGCGATGCGCTACGTCCGCGGCGGGGACGCGCGGACCGTGATACGCCGTGAAGGGCCGCTTTCTCCGAGCCGCGCGGCGGCGATCATCTCCGCGGTGGCGTCAGCGCTGGACGCCGCACACGCGGCCGGCCTGGTGCACCGCGATGTCAAACCGGCGAACATGCTGGTGGACAGACGGCCGGGTCGACCCGATCACGTGTATCTATCGGATTTCGGGCTGAGCAAGGGCGCGCAATCCTCACTCGGACTGACGGGGTCAGGGCAGTTCCTGGGAACCCTGAACTATTCGGCCCCAGAGCAGATCCAGGGCAGGCCAGTGGACGGGCGAGCCGATGAGTACTCGCTGGCGTGCGCGGCGTTCGAATTGCTCAGCGGCACGCCGCCGTTCCCGCGCGGGCATGCCGCGGCGGTGATGTGGGCGCACATATCGGAGCCGCCGCCGCTCCTGACGTCCCAGCGGCCTGGCCTTCCGCCTGCGGTCGACGGCGTCTTGGCGCGAGCGCTAGCCAAGACCGCCGGGGACCGTTACGCCAGCTGCCAGGAGTTCGCTGATGTATTGCGCAGTACCTTCGGCCTCGCGCCATATGACTCCGGTCCAGGTGTCATCGCGCAGGCGCATCACCCTCCTGCCGAAACTGCCTGGCCTACCGACCCCGCCACATCGGAAGACGGCCTACCGGCCGCTGCCGCCCTCGCTGAGGTCACAGGCCGCCACCATCAGCAGGTAATAACGCCGGACACCCGCCATGCAAACAGGTACCGGCCTGGGGGTGAGAGCCCTTCGACTGCCGCCTCCGGTACCGACAAAGTGGCCAGCCCGGACTTCCCCGCTGCCGCCGACACGGGAAGCCTGTCCCCTCGGCGTGCAAAACCGGCCGGAGGGCCTGTCGGGTCGCAGGGCGCTCAGGTGGGGTGGCCGCTATTGTCGGGCGCCGTGCCCCCGCTTGCTGACGGCTTCATCGCGAGACCGGCGAGTGCGCCAGACCTTGGGGCGGCGCTCAATCCGGGTGCTGCTGTGGCGCTGGTGCCTGCGCGGGGAGCTGCGGAGGGTCCGCAGGATTGGCTGGGGTCGTGCGGTAAGACCCAGCTTGCGGTGGCTTTCGCGGAGTCGTTGTGGCAATCGCGTGGGGTGGACTTGCTGGTCTGGATTGCCGCCACGAACCGTGCCTCCGTGCTGTCCGGTTATGTGGAGGCGGCGGTAGTAACGATGGGCATCGATCCCGGGGGTGATGCCGAGTCGATCGCCGCGCGCTTCGTCAGTTGGCTCGGCGAGACCAGTCGGCCATGGCTCGTGGTGCTCGAGGATCAGTCAGACGCGGCGGATTTGGCGAGGCTGTGGCCAGAGGGGCCGGCAGGCAGGGTTCTGATCACGACCGCGGATTGCGCGGCTCTCGCGAGCGAGCGCCGGGCGCGTGTCCTGCCCGTCGGGGTTTTCAGCCCTCGCGAAGCCCTGAGTTATCTGAGGGGCGGTCTGACAGCCGATCCTGCCCAGCGCCTCGGAGCGATCGACCTCGTCGAAGCTGTTGGCTGTGAGCCGCTGGCGCTCGCCCAGGCCAGAGCGGTGATCGCAATGTCCGGACTTTCGTGCCAGGACTACCGGGGTTATTTCCTGCACAGGCGTGAGCAGCTGGCGGAGACGGCTGGCGCATCGCGGTCTGCTGCCTCGGTCACGTGGACCCTCTCCGTTGAGCAGGCCGACCGGCTGCTGCCTCGCGGGGCCGTCCGGTCATTGCTGGCGTTCGCTGCGCTTCTTGACGGCCATGGGATTCCCGCAGCGGTCTTCAGCGCCCCGGCCGCGTGCAGGTTTTTTGCGGCCGACGGCGCAGGCGGCCTAGCGGATCGGGAGCGGGTTCGGGACGGTTTGCTCATTCTGGATCGGGTCGGCTTGCTTTCCATCGACCAGGCGGCTACGCCGCCGACCGTCAGGATGAAGCCAGTGATCCAGGCGGCAGTCCGGGCGGCGACGCCCGAAAAATTGTTCGATCATGCGGCCAGAGCAGCTGCGGACGCCCTGCATGAGGTGTGGCCGAAGGATGAGCAGCGGGCATGGCTTGCTGCGGACCTGCGCAGTTGCGCGGCCAGCCTTCAGGAAGCTGCCGGAGACTTGCTGTGGGCGGGCGGCTGTCATCCGCTGCTGCTGCGCGCTGGGCGCAGCCAGGATGGCGCGCGCCTGGTCGGCTCGGCCGTCACGCACTGGAGGAAGCTCGCCGCGGTCAGCCAGAGAGTGCTTGCGCCGAACCACCCCGACACCCCTACGATCGTCCGGCGATTGGCCGACGCATACCTGACGGCCGGGCTGGCGGCGAAGGCTTGTCCGTGGTTTCAGTGGATCTTGGCGGACCGGGTCGGCGCGCTTGGACCGGATCATTCCGCCACTATCGGGGCGAGGCGCGATCTCGGCGATGCTTTACTGGCGGCGAATCAGTTCCAAGATGCGCTCGCCGTCCTCAACGGGGCGGCAGCCGACTACGAGCGAATCCGCGGCGCTGACCACCCCGACACCCTTGGCGCGCGAGATGAGCTCGCGGCTGCCCACCGCGCCGCTGGGCAGTTCGATGAGGCCATCCGCTTGTACCGGAGCACGCTAGCCGACCGCGAGGGTGTTCAGGGATCCCGGCACCCGGACACCTTGACAACCCGCCAGCATCTCGCCGACGCTTACCTGGCCGCCGGGCGGCCCAGAAATGCTCTTCCCCACTACAAGCGGGTGCTCGTCGGCCAGGAGCGGGGCCTTGGCCCCGACCACCTGGACACGATTGCGGCCCGCGGTAACCTAGCTGCGGCCAATTACTCGGCCGGCCGGATGGCCTCCGCGCTGCAGCTTTATGAGGAGACCGGCGCGGCTTACAGCCGGGTACTCGGCGCCGACCATCCGAATACCCTGGCGCGCCGCGCGGATCTGGCGAACGCTTATTACCGGGTGGGGCGACTCGGCGACGCCGTGACGCTGCTGCGTGAGACCGTCGCACGCTGTGAGCGGGTCCTGCCATCAGGGGATCCGCTGAGGCAGACCGTGCGAGAGAGCCTGACCAACATCGCCGGGGGATGACGGTACTGCGGCACACCACCCACACAAATCAGCAGCACTTCATGGCGGAAGCTTCTTCAGGGACGAATGGCACTTTCGGCCAGGTCGCGCATGGCGGTGACGAGTTCAGCCCGGGGATCAGCCCTCATGCCGTCCAAACGCGAACTAATCGATCGTTTCGGGACGACTAAAAGCACCGCGGCCAAGGCGCCTGCCTTGCTGCAAGCCGAGGGCCTCGTCGGGACCGAGACCGGGCGCGGGACGTTCGTTCAGGACATCCCGAAGGTCAAGCGCGTACGCCGCATTCCCCCGCGCGGTGATGGGTCGGGCGGCACCTTCGCTGAGGAGATGCGCAAGGCCGGGCTCGATCCCAGCACGTGTCGCGGCCCGGTTGGGAACCGGCTTCCGTTGGCCTCGTTTAGCAATCGCCCGAGCGTCGCGGCGGCGGTCGCCTCGTCCGGGCAGGTCTCTCTGAGGCGGCGCCCGGCCGGTGACTGGGCCGGTTCCGGCGTAGACGTGCACGCGGAAAGACCCGCTCGGCAGTTGCTCGATGTGGCCTCTGACGGTGTTGGCTAAGGCGTTCCAGACCTTCTGGGCCGATGTCAGTGGCACCCTAACCTCGCCAGGATGCCGCTGCTCTACAGGCGGGACCGGAGCAATCCACTCATCGAACGTCGGTATGGTGGCAGCCTTACTCGTTCAGCTGCGGAACCCGGGCTGGACAATGAGCAGTGAGGCAAGACGGCTGGGCGCGCAATGGGTCTGCGTGACGTGTGAGCCGCTTCTATGTGGCGGTCGCGCGGTGTGGCTCCGCGAATCAGCTGCGTGCTTGAATCAGCCGACCGGGTCGATGCAGTCGAGCACCGCCTTGACCTGCAAGGCCATGCGGACTCTTGGCCCGGCTTGTGCCGGGCGGGCCTCACGCATCTGCTGGACCTGCTGGCCAATAATCCTCGCCCGTACCGCCGAGCGACCCGAACCCCTCAACGGCCAGCGCGTCCGCCCGGCCCGGCGGCCTCCCGCAACCCTCCTAGCCAGCACCCATGCCCCGGTTGAACGCCGGGCAGACGGCACCGGATCGCATCGGTGCGCTCTGCTGGCTCAGTCGAGGAGCTTGAGGAACTCGTCAGTGGTCAAGCCCGCCTGTCGCAGGATCGACGCCAACGTGCCGCGCTTCACGACGCCGTGCCGCGGGATGACGGTCACGCGCCCGTCCCGGTTCCGGTACACCGCATGGCTGCCCTTGGTCCGCACATAGGTGAAGCCGACTGACTCCAGTGCCCTGGTGACCTTCCGAACCGGCAGGTCGGAAAGCGAAGGGCTCACGCGGCGGGCAGCCGGAACGAGGTCACCAGCGGAGTCGCGGTGATGTGACCGGCCGGATCGTCCACCTCTTCCAGATACAGCTCGACAGCGTCGGCAAGGTTCGCCAGGGCCTCGTCAATCGTGTGACCCTGGCTGGCCACGTCGACCTCCAGGCACTGGGCGATGCACCAGTCCTCTTCGCGGTGCAGCGCCGCAGTTAGAGTACGCAGCGTCTCTGGCATGCTCCCAGGATAGTCACCCGCTGACCGGGCGAGCGGGCCACGGGCCAAGACCCCGTCAGCCTTTCTTCCGGTGCTGGCCAGTCCTCCACGCTGGTCCCTGCCATCACGGATATGCGGGCATTTCAGCCTGAGGCGCCGCATCAGCCCGTCCATGACATCGGTCGTAGAGCGGGGAGTGTGAGGCGCCTCGCGCACTCAGAAGATCTTCGATATTTACTCTGCGTGTCCGACGGTCGCCCCGCTGGCGATCGACAATTCTGCTTTCGTGGACCGAGTCACTCGGTCCACGGGCCGCGATTCACGATCATGGCGACGTGCAAAAATAGGTCTCTGGCCCGCAGATCTGCCGAGCCGCCTATCGGAATCGAACCGATGACCTACGCATTACGAGAGGCATGCTCCTCCGCTGCACAGCCGCTAGCTGCATAAACAGCACGCCCGATAGCGACGGAAGCGCTGATTGCACTGGAATTTCGCGCCCTTTCGGTCCACGAGCCGGTCCACGCCTGGCTGGTCACCGCCTGGCGTGCGAGGCTTCACTTCCCAAGTCCCAGGCCGTCCGCTTAGCGTGCACACGCTAGAGACGAAGGTTTTATTGATCATGACCGAACCGGCGCCCTGCTGAGACGGGCATCGTCGCTGCCCGACATCCAGGCCCAGCACCTGAGGGATACCCGGCTGAGCAACCGAGACCGGAGGCCGGGCCGTCCAGGACGCCGAGCAGGCGTCCAGAGCACACTCGGACGAAGGGCAATGTGACCTCCTCGGTGTGAACAAGCAGCAGGAAGGTCAATAGCGGTCATATAAGCAGGCCAGAAGGGAAACGCCGGGTGATCGCGGACACCTGTGGGCATTGCGGTTGCTGCCGTTTGCTGCTCCCGCCATCACGTCGGTGCTAGGACGGCGACCCCTTGACCCCCCTTGACCCCCCTTGACCCCCAGGCATCTTTGCAGGCGAAATTACCAGCGAAGATTTCCGTCTACCTGCGCTAGCACGTGCGTGCCAATTCGCGGATGTCCGTGGGTGTTCGTGGTGATTGTCACTCATTTGGTCACTCAGCCGATGACGCCTTGCCACCTCACCTGGAGGTGGGTTCTGACACTTAAGGGTCAATGTGCCGGAGCGCGGTTGTATCGCTTAGGGCCGACCTGGACGACGGCGGGCGTAGGCGATGTTGATGACCGCGATGACGACCCAGATCAGCACGTTGAAATTACCAGGGTCCCGAGTTGCGGCGTCGTTAGATCAAGGCGTCGGCGCTACGCGCCGCCGCTGGCCCGGCTCCCGCGCCGGGCTCTGCCGTGGTGCGGCCCGCCCGGCGCAAGCCGGGCCTATTTCTCCAGCGCCAACATCGATCGCCACGGCTCAACCGTCCGGGTGCGCTTGGTCCCGCCGGACCGCCATGTCATCGTCGGCCGGGGCGTTCTCGTCTGCCTGGTCCTTGTGCGGGTGCCTCACCCGCTTTCGATCGTGTCTACGGGTGACGGGCAGGTCAACCCGGCATGATCCTTTGCCCCCCTCCACACGGGCAAACCGGGCCCGAATGGAGCCTCTGCCAGCCCAAAGCATCATGCCGCCAAAAGCAGTTCGGTTGACAGTCCCGTCACTCTTCGGGTTTTTGGCAGCTATCGGGTGAAGCACCTATCCGGCTCACCTCTGCCAGGTCCAGGAGGAACGCGTGACCGTCAAGCTGGATCACCAGGGATAGACCGCAGCCCAGCACATCGCCCCTGCGATGCGATGCTGTTACCCGTGACTGACCCCGATCTTGCCCGGAGGGTCCGTGAGTGCTGCCGCCTCACCGGCCGATTCGTCCTGCGTTCTGGACGGGTGGCGGATGAGGCGCCGGTCTCTGGCGCAGAAGAGTTTGTGTTGCTAACCTGTTGCCCATGACGAGTGGAACTGCGTTCTCCGGAGACGACCCGCGCCAGCTGCTGTCGGGCACGCGCGAACTCACCCGCCAGGTGCGCAGGACCCAACGTGCGACCTGGTTCCCGCTCCTTGTGCTCGCGGCGGTGACCTTCGCCGCCATTCCCTTCCGCTACTCGCCCCACCGCCTGGGGACCTGCGCCGCTACGGGACTTGCCAGGGTCTGCACTGCTTACCCCCCCGCGCTGCTGGTGTACTGGCCGACCGCGCTGGTGCTGGCCTATGCGGTGATCGCCGCCTTCTACATCCGCCGGTCCCAGGCCCGCGGCGTCGGGACCCGCGTGCGGCCATACGTCGTCGCCGGGATCATCCTCGCTCTGGCGATGACCGGCTCGCTGGTGTGGACGCTGTATCACCCGCTGGCCTTCACGCTTGCTGGTCCTGACCTGTTCTCCGAGCTGCACAGTTACCCCTTCGCTATCGGCCTGGCCTTGGTGGTGTTGGCGTGGGCCGAACGCAACGGGGCACTGCTGGCCCTGGCGCTCGGCTACTTGACGGTCGTGCTGGTGACCGCCACCGTCGGCTCGGTCAGCGGCCACGGGTGGCTGGGCTTCCCGGTGCAGGTCGTGATCCCCGGCAGCGTGCTGCTGCTCGGCGGCATCGGCTTTCTCCTGGCCCAGCGGCCCTGGCGGCGCGCGGCATGACCAGCCATCCCGCGAACGGGCTCGACGACATCGTCCATCAGCGGGTGCGGCTGGGCATCCTCACCATCGCCCACGAGGCCCGCCGGGTGGAGTTCAGCTACCTGCGCGACACGCTCGGGCTGACCGCAGGCAACCTGTCCCAGCACCTTGGCGTGCTGGAAACCGCCGGGCTCATCGCCATAGAGAAGGGCTACGCCGGAAAACGCGCCCGCACCTGGGTCACCCTCACCAAGGCCGGCCAGGCCGCACTCGAAGACGAGATCGCCCAGCTCAAACTGCTGATCAGCCGCATCGAGCCGGCCGGGACGTCGCCCAGCTAGGGCCATCCCGTCAGGCGACGCGGGCAGCTACCGCATGCGAAGTCGTCGGCGGCTTGGGGTACCGCACCCGGCCACACCAGGTGTCTATGAGGTCTTCGATACGTGATGCAAGAGCCTGATGCCCTTTCAGCGTTCGGATCGGCGCACGGCTGCCGGATCGTGAACTATCCGACGGTCTCCCGGACTGGCTCCTGGACCCGCTCCTTGATTGGCTTGGAACCACCATCAGCGACAGAGACGTCGCGCGGATCGCTCTCCGCCTACGCATCTCTGTGCCGCACGTCGATGATCCCAAACGCGGTCTCCGCACGGTACTCGCCCAAAGGGCAGCCGAGTCCGCCCGCGGTCGGTGGGACATCCTTGATGCCATCGATTATGTACGCAGAACAGTACCTGACCTCTGGATTCCTTCTGGTTGGACAGGATCGAGCACGCCGAGCCGGGCGGGGTGAACTGCACGAGCCGGTACTCGTCCCCGCTGACGTCGGCGTCCAGCCGCCAGCCGAGCATGGAATAGAAGGCCTTGGCCCGGTCCACGTCGGAGACCGGGATGACGACTACCTCGAGGTGGGTGTCCATGGTCCGGTCAAACCCGGCTCGGGAGGAAATCCGAACACCGCGAGCAGGCCGGGATTTCCGAACGAGGTAACCTGGCTGATCCCGCGGTCGGTCACGGTCAGCACGCAGACGCCGTAGGGCTGCAGCTGCCCGTCAGCGTCCCGCGCGTACACCGCCGCGGCGGGCTGGCCGTTGGCGCCGGTGGCCAGCATCCGCCAGTCGCCGGCGGCGCCGAGGACGCGGTCGCGCAGGAACGGGATGCAGGCACGGCGGCCCGAGAACCAGGACCGCAGCGGCGTCGCCTCCAGGATGACGTCCTCGACCAGCAGCCGCTCGAGGGCAGCGGCGTCGGCGTTCTCGAACGCGGCGATGTACTCATCCAGCAGCGCCCGCGCCTGCGGTATGTCCGGCTCGGTGATCTGATCAGCTGCGGGGGCTACTTCCTCCAGCCGGGCCCGGGCCCGCTGCAGCGCGCTCTTCACTGACGCCGTCGTCGTGTCGAGCATGACCGCGACCTGCGCGGCGGGAAACTCGAGCACGTCGCGCAGGACGAGCACGGCGCGCTGCCGGGGCGGCAGATACTGCAGGCTCGCGATGAGTGCCAGCCGCAGGCTCTCGCGGGCGGTGACGATGACCGCCGGGTCGGCCGCCTCCGGGATCGCCAGCGTGTCCGGGACCGGGTCGAGCCACGCGACGTCCGGTCCGGCGTCCTCGGGCCATACCGCCGGATCCGGCTCCGCGTCGTATAGTCCCGACGGCAGCACCCGGCGATCGCGACGGGACAGCGCCGTGAGGCACGCATTGGTAGCGATCTGGTACAGCCACGTGCGCACCGAGGACCGGCCCTCGAAGCTGTCGTACGAGCGCCAGGCGCGCAGGTAGGTCTCCTGGACCAGGTCCTCGGCGTCCGCGACCGAGCCGAGCATCCGATAGCAGTGCGCGAACAGCTCGCGCCGGAACGGCTCCGTGTCCCGGCCGAACGCCGCGCTATCCGGCATCAGTCACGCCGGCCGGCCGAGGTAGGCGGCGAGCTGGTCCGCGGGCCCGGCCCCGGCCGGCGCGGGCGCGACGGGCCCGAACGGGGCCTGCCCGTCCGGCCCGCGGAAACCGTCGGTGATCGCCAGCCGTGCCGAGGCGAGCAGCTCGGTCGCCAGCTCGGGGTCCAGGTCGCCCGGGTAGCCGATAGCGCGGGCCAGGTCCCAGCCGTGAGCGAACTGATCGAGGGCCGCCATGCTCCGCACGGCAGCGCCCGGGAACTCGCCGAACGGCAGCCGGATCATCCGGCCGAGCACGCCATCGGCCTCGAACGCCGCCGCCGCCATCCGGGCGCTCTCCTCGTAGGCGGCGACGAAATCACCGGCCGTGTAGTCCACGTCGGTGGGCTCGCTAGTGCCGCTGACGACACCGGCCCACCAGCGGGCCGTGTCGGTGAAGTGGTTGATCAGCGCGCGAACGTCCCAGGATGCGCACGGCGTGGGTGCATCCAGGTCGCCGGGCTGCACTTTCTGAAGGACTGCCAGGGTGCTGCTCAGGGCTCTATCCAGTTCGGTCACGTGCTCGCTCCTGATTCTCTCGCCTGCAAAGGCCGTCAATCAGGTAGACCTGGCCGCCCGGCGAAAGGAATCGGTACCGTTCGATCAGGTCTCGGTGATGATCTTGACGGGCTGGCCCGTGACGGGCCGCGATGCCCAGGTAGTCCCGGTCGTCGCACAAGATCACCAGACGTTCCCGCTCGGCGGTCGCCGCGATCAGCAGGTCAGCCGCGCCCGCGGACCGGTGCTGGCCAGCCTCGGTCAGCGCCTGCTGAACGTCGCGGGCTCGCTCCCAGCCGCCTTCATGCATCGCCACCCAGTCGAACAGTTCCCGTAGCAGTCGCTGCTTCTCCAGCCGGTCGGCGAGCGCGAGGGTCTTCTGTACAGAGGGCCACAAACGCATCTGACGCCTCTATGTATACGCTGACTTTGCTCTCAGGGTCGAAGGATCCCCGCAGGAGCGGTTCGTCCATGACGTCGGTCTTGTACGAGACGTATAGAAACGTCGCGGGGTGGCAGGACCGCAGCCCACCTGAGCCGGTGAGCCGGTGCTGGCCACGGCACGAGCGGAGACAGCGATCTCTCACCGTTTTCTCACAGAATGAGCGGACAGCACTGGACTGAGGCGGACAGCCTGGACATACGGCGGACCCTGACCTGCGAACACGGATTGTGGCTCACTGGGTGGACGGATGGCATTGATCTACGGATCTGTGAGTGTTGTTCCGGCGGTTCTGGGTGGACTGCCGCCAGGATCGGTTCTGGTGCCCCGGGTGACTCGCTACGGATCTGGCCGCTGTGTGCGTGCCCTTCATCTGACCTGTCCCCG
>Ga0302324_100007843_pt1 | contig 22597 bp, 10 predicted proteins | sample Palsa_T0_1_FD_201949 | JGI IMG/M metagenome (GOLD analysis project Ga0302324, IMG submission 201949) | Peat permafrost microbial communities from Stordalen Mire near Abisko, Sweden - Palsa_T0_1 | ecosystem: Environmental > Terrestrial > Soil > Palsa > Peat permafrost | place: Sweden: Abisko...
AAAGAGGGAACCAATAGCGGTACCGCCAATCTAAACGAAACCGTCACCATGGCCGCCGCCGTCACCGGTTCCGAAGTCACCACCGTCACCTGGAGCGCCACCGGAGGCGGCTCCATCTCCTCGGCCGGCGTCTACACGCCGCCCACTTCCATGCCCGCTTCCACCGCGGTCACCATCACCGCCGCCCTCACCGCGAACCCGGCCATCACCGCCAGCTACACCCTCAATCTTCTGGATCCCGCGCCCGTCCTCACCAGCGCCAGCGTTCCCCAGTTGGCCGCCGGAGCCACCACCGCCGCCACCCTCTACGGCACCGGATTCGTGCCTTCCACTGTCTTCAACGTCACCGGCGGCACCATTACCACCACCTATCAGTCGCCCACCAGCGTCACCGCCCAGATCACCGTCCCCGCCACTGGCTCCGGCAACTTCACCATCACCGCCGTCAACGCCGCCCCCGGTGGAGGCACCAGCGCCGCCGTGACCATTCCCATCTGGACCATCACCATCACCGCCACCAATCCTGATGGCGCCAACACCGGGACCGCGCGCCTCGGCGTCCCCGTCAGTCTCGCCGTCACCGATGTCGATACCGGCAGCCAATACGTGACCTACAGCCTCTCTGGTCCTGGCACGCTCTCCATGAGCGGCACCTACGGCCAGAACGCAACTTACACCCCGCCGCAGACCATGCCCTCTACCACCACCGCGGTCATCACCGCGTTCATGGCCGGCTTCCCGACCCTCACCACCAGCTACACCATCAACCTGATCGATCCCGCCCCGGTGGTCACCAGCGCCTCGCCCACCCAACTCCTCACCGCCGGCACCCAGACCGTTACTTTGAACGGTTCCGGTTTTCTCCCTACCACCACCGTGACGTATAGCGGCACATCGCTCCCCGTCACCTACGCCAGCTACAACAAAATCACTGTCCCCATCACTCTTGGAGCCAGCGTCACTGGCCCCGTCAATCTCGTCGTCCAGAATCCCGCGCCCGGCGGAGGCAGCACCACCGTCTCCGAAACCGTTGCCACTCCCGCGCTCACCGTCACCGCCACCGATACCGACGGCGTCAACACCGGCACCGCCGAGCTCGGCGTCAACGTCACCATGACCGCCACCGCCAGTGGCATCGCTTCCACCGCCGTTACCTGGACGCTCTCCGGTGCCGGATCCATCACCAGCGCCGGCGTCTACACCGCGCCCCTCTCCATGCCCAGCTCCCCCGCGGTCACCATTACCGCATCGTTGAACTCGAACCCCTCGGTCACTGCCTCCTACCAGCTCAACCTCATCTATCCCGCGCCCACGCTCACCAAGGCCAGCGTCGCCGGAATCCCCGCCGGTACCACCACCGCCGTCACCATCACCGGTACTGGATTCGTCCCCGGCACCGTATTCTCCACCAGCACCGGCACGATCACCGCAACCTATGTCTCCGCCACCTCTGAAACCGCACAGGTCACCCTGCCCGCGGGAGCCTCCGGCAACCTGACGATCTCAGCGCAAAACGGCAGCACTAGCGCCACCCTCGCCGTCCCTATCTGGACCATCGCCATTACCGCGACTAACCCGGACGGCACCAATACCGGCACCGCCCGCCTCACCGTTCCCGTCAGCCTCTCCGCGGCCGTCTTCGCCGGGACCAACAACTGGGTAGGCTGGACCGTCACCTCCGGTCCCGGCACCATCCAGGAGAGCGGCACATATAACACCGCCGCCACCTACACTCCGCCGGCCACCTTCCCCACCGGCAACACCACCGTCGTTATCACGGCGGCTATGTCGGGACTCCCCTCGCTCACCACCAGCTACACACTGAACATCATTTATCCCGTTCCTACCGTAACCAGCGAAACGCCCGCGCAGTTGACCCCGGGTTCCACTACCACTGTCTCCCTCATCGGCACCGGATTCGAAGCCGGGATGGTGGTGACCTTCAACGGCGCCCAACTCACTCCCACGATCGCCAGCTCCACCCACTCCTCGGTCAAGGTCACCGTTCCTGCCACCGATTCCGGATCCACCATTAGCCTCCAGGTTCAGAATCTGACTCCCGGCGGTGGTCCCGGCACCACCTTCACTGTGCCTCTTGCCACCAGCGTCATCGCCCTTACCGCCACTGATGGCGATGGAACCAACACCGGTACCGCCGAGCTGGGTGTCAAGGTCACCATGGCTGCGGCCGTGACCGGCTCTGCCTCCACCGGGGTCACTTGGTCGGTCACCGGAGCCGGATCCATCTCCACCTCCGGCGTCTACACCGCCCCGACCGTGATGCCCACCTCGGCCGCCGTCACCATCACTGCAACCCTTGTCTCGAACCCTGCTATCACCGCTTCCTATCAGCTCAATCTCATCAATCCAACGCCCGTGATTACCAGTGCCAGCCTCGCTGGCCTGCCCGCCGGAAACACCACCACCGTCACCCTTACCGGCACCGGCTTCGTCGCCGGAACCACATTCACCGCCACCGGCGGCACTGTGACCACGACCTATGTATCGCCAACGTCGATAACCGCGCAGGTCACCCTCACCGCCAGCGCGTCCGGAAACCTCTCTATCCAGGGGCAAAACGCCGCTCCCGGTGGCGGGACCGGCGTCGCCTTCCAAATACCCATCTGGACCATCGCCGTGACCGCATCCGACCCTGACGGCGCCAACACCGGGACTGCCCGCCTCGGCGTCCCCGTATCCCTCACCGCTGCCACCTTTGCCGGCTCCAACCACAATGTATCGTGGGTGCTCAATGGACCGGGCAATCTCCAGGTCCTCCCCGGTTCACCGTTTGACAATGCCACCTACACCCCGCCGCTCACCATGCCTGCGTCCACCGCCGTCACGATCACTGCCTATATGTCCGGGCTCCCGGCATTGACCACTACCTACACCATCGCGCTCGTCAATCCGATCCCGACCGTCACCACTGCGTCCCCCACCCAGCTGCTCACTGGTGGCACCCAGACCGTCACCCTCACCGGCTCCGGCTTTGTTCCCGGCACCTTCGTAGTCATGAATGGTTCCCCACTCGTCACAACCTACGCCAGCCCCACCAGCGCCACCGTTGCCGTACCGGTTACCGCCACTGCCACCGGAACCCTCACCCTCCAGGTTCAGAATCCCGCCCCCGGCGGCGGAGCCGGCAGCACCTTTACTGAAACCGTCGACACCGATTCGATCACCGTCACCGCCACCGATCAGGACGGTACCAACACCGGCACCGCCGAACTCGGCATCAACGTCTCCTTCACCGCCTCGGTCTCTGGCTCCGATGCGCCTGCCGTCACCTGGAGTGTCGCTGGACCCGGTTCCATCTCGACCACCGGCGTCTACACTGCTCCCGCCGTCATGCCCACATCCAGCAACCAGGTCACCGTCACTGCCGCGCTCGTCTCCAATCCTTCGGTGACCGCGTCCTATTCGTTCAGCATCATCAACCCGAGCCCCACCATCGTCAGCGCCAGCCAATACGTCGTCTCCAACGTCGAGGCCAACAACATCACTCTGGCTGGTACCGGCTTCGTCCCCGGCACCGTCCTCACCGCCACCAATGCCGCCATCACCAGCACCTACCAGTCGGCAACCTCGATACTGGTGCAAATCACCGTAAATTCCGGCACCACCGGCACCGTGGTCATCCAGGCTGAGAATCCCGCCCCCGGTGGCGGCACCAGCGCTCCCTTCACCGAAACCATCAGCTCCAACATCACGGCCACAGCTGCCGCGCGCCTGCTCGATCAAACCACCTTCGGGCCCACCGCCAACCTCATCCAGACCGTCCAGGGTCTCGGCGTCAACGGCTGGCTCGCCCAGCAGTTCAACACTCCTCCAACCCTGATGGCCGCGCTCAACAATCCCTATCCGGCGGGCTGCGCCGAGGCCATCGCCTGCGCTGAGTCCGAGTGGTGGCAGACCGTCCTCACCGGCAACGACCAGCTTCGTCAACGCGTGGCCTTTGCCTTGAGCCAGACCTTCGTCATCTCCACCGACTCCGTTCTCGGCAATGCGATACCCCAATATCAAAATATTTTCCTCAACGACGCCTTCACCAACTGGTTCCAGATCATGCAGGACGTAACCAAGAACCCCGGCATGGGTATCTATCTCAACATGGCCCAGAGCGCCGCCGCAGCTGCCGGCTCCGGTCAGATCGCCAATGAAAACTTCGCCCGCGAAGACATGCAGCTCTTCAACATGGGCCTCTACCTCCTCAATCAGGACGGCACTTTGCAGCTCGATGCAAACGGCAATCCAATCCCGTCTTACACCGAGGCCCAGGTGCAGGCCTTCGCCCGCGTCTTTACTGGATGGACCTTCGCCAATCCCGACGGTTCCACGCCGCCCTACTTAGGCGTTTCGCCGAACTACAGCTATCCCATGGTCGCGGTCGAGGCCTACCACGACGAGAATTCAAAAACCGTCCTCGACGATCAAAATCCCCTGGACTACACCAACGGCACAACCCTTCCGGCCGGCCAGACCGCTGAGCAGGACCTCTACCAGGGGTTGCAGAACGTCTTCATGCACCCCAATGTCCCGCCCTTCGTTTCCAGGCTTCTCATCCAGCACCTCGTCACCAGCAACCCCAGTCCCGGCTATGTCTCCCGCGTGGCCGCCGTCTTCACCAACAACGGCAACAATGTTCGTGGAGATATGAAGGCGGTCATCACTGCGATCCTGACCGATTCCGAAGCGCGCGCCGCCGATAACGCAGCTCCCGCCGCCGGCTTTGGCCATCTCCGCGAACCCATCCTCTGGATGACCGGCGCCCTGCTCGGCCTCGGCGATGTCAACGTCGACCCGAACAGCAACTACACCTTCCTCTCCTACTACACCAACTACCTCAATGAACGCCCCTTCCAGGCGAGTGATGTCTTCAACTTCTTCCCGCCCAGCTATGTCATCCCCGGGATCTACACCTCCGGCCTGGGCCTGCCACCCGGCGTCACCCTGAACGCACCGGAGTTCGGCATCGAAGACTCGGGCAGCGTCATGGAACGCGTCAACGTTGCGGACACCGTCATCGGCAACTACCTCACCGGCTTCAACCTCGACCTTAGCGCCACCAGCCCGCTCGGCCAACTGGCCGCCACCAATCCGGCAGCCATGGTCGATCAGCTCGGCCTCATCTTCATGCACGCGCAAATGGATCCCAATGTCCGCGCCGCGATCATCAACGAAATTTCAACCATCTCCAATCCGCAGACTCAGGTAATGGTCGCCGCGTACCTGGTCGTCACCTCATCGCAGTACAAAATCGTCCAATAATCGGCCGAGTTCAGTAAACGCGAAGCAAACGGCAGAGACGTTACTCCGGTAGATTGACGGGCCAATCAGCCCACTTGATCGAAGCCGTAACCGATGCGCAGCTTTCACAAAGAAAGCTGCGCATCACCATCTCCAGGTGAATTTCCCCCGAACTGACTTATGCAGATCACGTTGCCTACTTCCGCTCATATCTGGTCTTGAGGCGGGATTCCTCGGCGCGGTCTTCGTGTAGGGTCTGTTACTACCCACCTTTACTCCACCCAACTGGCTTGGTTTTACTTTGGGTTTGACACCACTCTCGAGGCCACGGCTCATAAACTCGGAGCTGGATGAGCATTCGGTGTGTAGGACCAGGCCAATCGACTCTCCGCCAGGAACTAATCATTACTCGGTCGATAGAAGATCGTCTGTGCGGGGTCTGACAAATGATTTGTCGTGCAGACCGCCAGCCGCAGAGGCCGTTGTGTCACCGCAGTACCAACTGGTACTCTATCTGTTACCTTAGTAAGACATTTATGGTTATTAATTAACTTAATAACTTCAGGATACTGGATAGTTAACTCACTGAGTGATGCAGCGTTATTCAGAATCTGCCCTAACCGCAGATCGTTCGATTCGTAACTCGGGTTTCTAATCCATAGCGCTGTTGTGGCAACGTCCCGGGGAAAAACTATCTACAGCGAGCTGTTGCTGGAAATGGTCTGAAGCTTTGCTGCCAAGCTTAACTCCCACGCGAGAAGCTGTCAGATTGGAGCTTATTGGGTCAGCCTGGCAATGTCTCCTACTTTAAAGATTAATGAACTGCAGGGGATCGTCGTGAAGACTACATTTCTTTCGTTGTTCGGTAGTAACTTCGTCGTCAAGCAAATCTCGATTGTCGGCTTATCTTTGGGGATGCTGGCTGGGCTCGCTACCCAAAGTGTATTCGCACAGGATGGTGTACAAACCCTCCAGATAGGCGCCTCCGATTCGGACGGTAATAACACCGGAACGGCTCGCCTCGGGCTTTCCGTCAACCTGACGGCGACCGTGTCGGCTGGGGCGGACCACGACGTGACTTGGGAGGTGAGCGGTGCGGGCAGCATCCAACGGAGCTCGAAGGCTCCCTTCTCGACCGCGACCTACACTCCGCCGGAAATCATGCCATCTAGTTCCAGCGTGACCGTCACTGCCTATCTGACGAACGCCACGAAGGTCAAAACCTCGTACAATCTCACACTGATCAATCCGGTGCCTACTGTATCCGGATCGTCGCCGACAGAACTGCTTACCGACGGCACCCAGACGGTCACTCTGGAAGGCTCCGGCTTTGTGTCAGGAACCACGGTGTCGTTCGATGGCAAGACTTTGGCCACGACTTACTCCAGTTACAACAAAATCACTGTGGGTGTCCCGGTCGCGTCGACGGCATCAGGGACGCTAGGCCTCCAGGTCAAGAATCCGACGCCGGGTGGCGGCTCCGGTACAAAATTTACAGAAACTGTCGAGCCAAACTCGATTGCCCTCACCGCGAAGGATCAAGACGGCGACAATACAGGCACCGCTGAACTGGGAGTGAATGTCACGATGGACGCAACGGTCACCGGTTCCGAGGCGAAGGCGGTGACGTGGAGTGTCGATGGGGGTGGATCCATATCCAGCGGCGGTGTCTATACTGCTCCGTCTACGATGCCGTCGAACCCCGCGGTCACGATCACGGCGAAGCTCACCTCCAACCCTGCGGTGACCTCTTCCTACCAGCTGGATCTTATAAATCCGACGCCACAGATCGTCAGCGCAAGCGAGGTCATCGTTTCAAATGTTCAAACCAACAACATCACCCTGACCGGTACCGGCTTCGTCTCCGGCACCGTCATCACCGCCACCAATGCCACCGTCACCAGCACCTATCAGTCAGCCACCTCGATGCAGGTGCAAATCATCGTCAATTCCGGCGTCACCGGCACCGTCGTCCTCCAGGCTGAGAATCCCGCTCCCGGCGGCGGTACCAGCGCCCCCTTCAACGAAACCATCAGCTCCAACATCACCCCCACCGCCGCCGCGCGACTGCTCGATCAGACCACCTTCGGGCCAACCGCCAGCTTGATCGGCACGGTGCAGAGTTTAGGCGTAAACGGATGGCTCGCCCAGCAGCTCAACACTCCTCCAACCCTGATGGCCGCGCTCAATAATCCCTATCCGGCCGGCTGCGCTGAGGCCATCGCCTGCGCTCAGTCCGAATGGTGGAAGGCCGTCATCACCGGGAAAGATCAACTCCGCCAGAGAGTTGCCTTCGCCCTCAGTCAGACATTTGTGATCTCCACCGACGTCGTGCTGGGCAATGCAATCCCTCAGTATCAAAATATCTTGCTCAACGATGCCTTTACTAACTGGTTCCAGATCATGCAGGACGTGACCAAGAACCCCGGCATGGGCCTCTACCTCAACATGGCCGAGAGCGCCGCGGCGCCGGCTGGCTCCGGTCAGATCGCCAACGAAAACTACGCCCGTGAAAACATGCAGCTCTTCAACATGGGTCTCTACCGCCTCTATCAGGACGGCACTCTAAAGCTCGATGCAAACCGCAATCCGATCCCTACCTACACCGAAGCCCAGGTACAGGCTTTCGCCCGCGTCTTTACCGGATGGACCTTCACCAATCCCGATGGTTCCACTCCGCCGTGGCTTGGCGTTACCCCGAACTACACCTACCCCATGGTCGCGGTCGAGGCCTTTCACGACGAGAATCCAAAAACGCTCCTTGACGATCAGGACCCATCGGATTACACCAACGGCACCACCCTGCCGGCTGGCCAGACCGCCGAAGAAGATCTCTATCAGGGCTTGCAAAACGTCTTCATGCACCCCAATGTCCCGCCCTTCGTCTCCCGCCTCCTCATCCAGCATCTGGTCACCAGCAACCCCAGCCCCGGCTATGTCTCCCGTGTCGCTGCTGTCTTCACCAACAACGGCGACAACGTCCGCGGTGACATGAAGGCGGTCATCACCGCCATCCTCACCGATCCTGAGGCGCGCGCCGGCGATAACGCCCCCCCCGCCGCCGGCTTCGGTCACCTCCGCGAACCCATCCTCTGGATGACCGGCGCCCTGCTCGGCCTCGGTGACGTCAACGTCGACCCCAACAGCAACTACACCTTTCTCTCCTACTACACCAGTTACCTCAATGAATGTCCTTTCCAGGCCAGCGATGTCTTCAACTTCTTCCCGCCCAGCTATGTCATCCCCGGCATCTACACCTCGGGTGTCAGTCTGAACGCACCGGAGTTTGGAATCGAAGACTCGGGCAGCGTCATGGAACGCGTCAACGTCGCGGACACGATCATCGGCAACTACATTACCGGCTTCAACATCGACCTCAGCGCCACCAGCCCGCTTGGCAAGCTGGCCGCCTCCAATCCAGCAGCCATGGTCGATCAGCTCGGCCTCATCTTCATGCACGCGCAAATGGATCCCAACATGAGCGCCGCGATCATCAACGAAATTTCAACCATCTCCGATCCGCAGACTAAGGTAATGGTCGCCGCCTATCTGGTCATCACTTCATCGCAATACAAAATCGTCCAGTAACCAAAGCGAATGGAGTCTGCAGGGATAGAGGAGCAGAGAAGTCAGCCCGGCAAAGGTGAGTGCGCCAACCAGCCTACTCAAACCCAAACCGCAACCGATGCGCTGCTTTCACAACGAACGCTGCGCATCGCTGCCAAGCCATCTTGACGGGGCACGGCTTCAGCCGTGCCATGAAGCGAGGAAACAATACGGCTTCAGCCGCTGAGGGAATGTCTTTCTTGGCATCTTCGGCAAACGATTCGCGGTCCCCTGCCTAAGTCTGCGTCTCTCGCCCCCAAATAAGGCCCTACCTGTCAAGCTCGCAAAAGCTCCAAAAGACTCAAAAAGCAAAAAAGTGCACGATTCCGGACATTTCGGCAAAAAATAACCCGTAACTCCTTTAGAATGAAAACACAGCGTAATAATTACACGGTCGATAAGTCGACATAACTCCCTCTAAGTCGCTCCAGCGTGACAAAAACCGCCAAAAAACGCGCGTTTTGTACGCCATTTTTCGCCTTCGTTCGGGCCAATAACCCTTGCGCCCGGAATGACGATTCAGATTCCATTCCAGACCGGCGAATGAATTCGGCTTAGAGTGTAAACAGGGGAAATTACGCCTTGGGCAGCAACAAAATTCAAACATCGAACCAGAAGAACGGAAGCCACGAAAAGCGGCTCCAAATCCACCGCGCCGCCCTCTGCATCGCCCTGTCGGCATGCACCGCCATCGGCCAAACCACACCCCAGCACCACAAGCCAAAACACCCCGCCACAACTACTCACAGCACCCACGCAACTACGAAAAAGAAACACAAAAAACGCGCCCCGCTCTCCGCCAGGGCCCTCGCCAAAAGCCACGCGCTGCACGCCGCATTTGTAGCCTCGTCCCAACTCCGCCCCATGGCCCAGGAACTCACCATGATGCGCAGCCCCGCTGCCTATGCGGGTGTCGCCGCCTATGCCCAATCTCACTCCGGCGAAGCCGCCTCCGCCGCCTACCTCGCCCTCGGCCACGCTTACCTCACCGATAGAAAATTTCCCGAGGCCGTAAGCGACCTCCAAAGATCCAAAGTCGCCGGCCAATCGCTCGCAGATTACGCCGAATATCTCGCCGCCCAGGCCAACCTCCAATCCAACAATTTGCCCGCCGCCGAACTCCTCCTCAACGGCTTCGCCACTAGACATCCCGACAGCGTCTTCGTCCCCCAGATACCCGTCCTCGAGGCCAACTTATTCGTTCAGGAAGGCGACCCGCAACAAGCTCTAGCCAAGCTAAAACCCCACCTCGGCGAACCCATCGCCAACAAGGCTGACTTCCTGCTCGCTCAGGCCAAAGCCGAACAAATGGCCGGCCAAACCGAACCCGCCGCCAAGCTCTTCCGCCACGTCTTTCTAACCTATCCCCTAAGCAACGAAGCCCAGGTAGCCAAGAGCCAATTGGCCATCGTCGGAGCCGCAGCCCCACTCACCGCCGACGAGCGCCGCACCCACGCCGACGCCCTGTATAAAGCCAATCGTTTCAACGATGCAGCCGAAGAATATCGCGCCCTCGCCAACGACCCAGCCGTCTCAGACGAGGCCCGAAATGCCCTCCTCGTCGCCGCCGCCACCTGCGACTGGAAGCTCAAGAGACTCTCCAGACAAGAGCTCGAAAAGCTCCCCGATACGCAAGACGAAACCGGCGCGCGCCGCACGTATTTGCTTATGGAACTCGCCCGCGACAAGGACGACACCGACGCCCAGCGAACCCTCGTCGAGCAAATGAAAACCCGCTTCGCCGAAAGCCCCTGGCTCGCCGAAGCCCTCTATTCCAGCGGCAACATGTATCTCCTCCGCAAGGACTATCCCCAAGCCATCATTTACTAAAGCGAACTCGCCAAACGCTTCCCAAAATCCTGCGAACCTTCCCCCACTGCGCACTGCTCCAACTACGCGCCCAGCAGCCACTGGCGCGCCGCCTGGCTTAGCTACCGCCTCAAGCAATACCCCGAAGCCAGCCGCCTCTTCGACGAGCAAATCGCCAACTATCCCGGAGGCAAAGAAATCCCCGGAGCCCTTTACTGGCGCGGCCGCGTCTACGAACAACAAGAGCACCGCCCCGCCTTGGCCGCCGCCTACTATCGCGCCGTCATTCGCGTCTATCAGCACTACTACTATGCAGCCGAAGCCAAGCAAAGATTAGCCTCGCTCGGCATCGTGACACCCGAAATTGTCCCTATGCTCGCGGCGCTTCATCCCGAAACAATCCCCGAGCTAAGCGACGACGTTCCCGAAGACGATCCACGCGTCGTCAAGGCACGCCTGCTCGCCAACGCCGGCCTCAACGAATACATCCCCGCCGAGATCCACGCCGCCGATGGCAGCGACGAATGGGGCGCGTTCGCCGAAGCCGACATCTACACCTCCTACGGCGAAACCTTCCGTGCCATGCGCGTCCTCAAACGCGCCATCCCCTTCTATACTTCGGCTCCAGTCTCAGCGATGCCCATGACCTACTGGCGCATTCTCTTTCCCGAAGCATATTGGCCACAGATCAAAACCTCGGCCGCCGCCAACGGCCTCGACCCGTATATGGTCGCGTCGTTAATCCGCCAGGAGTCGGAATTTAACCCTCAGGCCATCTCCAACAAGAGCGCCTACGGGTTGATGCAACTCCTCCCCTCCGTCGGTAAGTCCATGGCCAAGGCCGAGGGCATCAAGCACTTTGAAGCCAGTCAGCTACTCGATCCCTATATGAATATTCGGTTAGGATGCCGGTATCTCAAACAGACCATGGACAAGTTCGGCGGCCAGCCCGAATACGTCTTCGCAGCCTATAACGCTGGCGATGCCAGAGTGGTCGACTGGCGCACCGGCGAGGCCGACCAGAGCATCGACGAATTCGTTGAATCCATTCCCTTTACCGAAACCCGCGACTACGTTCAGGCAATCCTCCGAAACGAAGATATCTACCGCTCCCTCGATCAGGAAGCCGCCGCGCCGAAGCTCAAAACGCCGGCCAATTCAGGAGCGGCACAACTGAAAAAACCACCTGTCAACGACAATGCCTTAGTGTCACAAAAGTGACCGTCCTCGATTCTTCCGTTGACACCGCACCCTGGCACGGAAAGAATGACTTCAAAGCTGAGGCCATCGAGCCCTCCCGGTGAACTTCAGCTTTCAGGAACCCTTTCATGCCAGGTGAAAGCTTCTGCATCCGCGACGTATCGCACCACTTCCCTGAAGCGAACTGTTCGCGCTTTTCCAGACTGATATCGAACCCGAGCTCATCCCGCTTCTCGCTAACCCATAATCTTCCCACGTGCAAATCATAAGGAGACCGTCATGGTACCTGCGTTGGAACTGCTCGAAGAGTGGATACCCGAACAGATGGAACCGGGGACGCTGTTCGTCCTCGAAAATGCAGGATCGCTAGGCGACGCTGCCAATCCGTACTGGGCAGTCTTGTCCTGTCCGGCCTGCGGCTCCCTCGGACTCATAACTCGCCGCCAGTATGCAGGCGTGGAAGCCATGATCTGCGGATCTCTCGACTGCTCCGCCGAATACTACCTCCGCCCGGACGGAATAAGTTATCGACGCGTCCAGTAGGCCTCATCGCAACGACGGCGGCCGAGGCGAATGAGAACTTTTCGCGTCTCAGCCGTCTATCGTTTGGATGGCCGGCCGCGTTTGTGGCTACTTCACAAACGGTCGATCGATGATCGGAGGTACGCTTTGCTGAAAGCTTGCCCAGACGTCACGCTGCCTCCATCAGGCATCGAAACACCGCACTTCGCAATCGAGAGTAACTAACGCATCTTCGCAATAGGTGTAGAGCGAAGATGCACGTTCGGTTGGCCTTTTCTTAAAGAAAAGACCAACATCGATTCGTGAGAGAGTTCACGGTAATGGCAAAAATGCATTTAACACATTCACCGCAAATGCGGTTGTGCCAACCCCCGCGAACGCAGGCAATCTAAGGATAATTAGAAATACTCGAGTAATAGTCGCAGCGAATCAAAGTATTCGGCGAAACCATTGGAGACGATCCCAACAGAATGAACTTTATTTCACCGGGAAGATGCATCGCTGGACTCGCCTTTCTTCTCTCGGCCTTCTCCGCGTTCGCTTTTTCCCAGGCAGGCCCACCGTTTCGCACGGATGATCCTGAAACGCCCGGCAATAAGCATTGGGAGATCAACTTCGGCTGGGTAGGCGACCGGAACCCAGGCTCGGGCGCATATCAGGTGCCGGACTTCGATATCAACTACGGGCTCGGCGATCGCATCCAGCTCAAGTATGAGTTGCCGATAGCGATCGAAGAAATCCGGCCCCAGTCGGCGACGACGCAACGGGGCCAGGTCGTTGGTGGAATCGGCGAAAGCCTCCTCGGAGTGAAGATCCGTTTCTATGAACATCATCCCGGTGATCCGTGGTTTGGGCGGAATCCTCCGTCGAAGTCCACCCCGGCAGCGGATGGTTCTGAGGAGCCCGTGGTTAACTTCAGCGTCGGCACCTATCCGCAGCTCTCGCTGAACAACCCAACCAGCAGCGTCCGCCGAGGAGTCGTGGCCAATGGGCCGGATTTCCTTCTGCCCCTCGAATCAAACGCACGTCTCGGACCAATCCGGCTGGACGGCGAGGTGGGCTACCACTTCGGCAATCATGCGTTGCCGCAAAGCTGGATTCGCGGACTGATCGCAGGTCATGAATTTACCGACCGCACCGAGGCCTATCTGGAGATTTATGACGAGCAGGATGCCAACCGCATTCCCGCCGGATATGGCACCGGCCAATTCGCCACCGGCCAACCGAAGCAGCGTGAGTCGACGCTTGGCATCGGAGGCCGGCAAGCGCTCAATCGAAGAAAATCCATGCTGCTCTTACTGATGGGTGGGCGCACTTTCCAGTCTGCTTCTGCGGTCAACGGTCAGCCCAGTTGGATCGCCTACGTCGGTCTCCAGGTTCTGTTGGGTCCGCGAGAACCGGTTACGCCCCAGGTAGAACAGAAAGTCCCCAACCTCGGCCCGCAATAGACGCCGCTGCTTAAAGCATTTTCGCACTAGCTATGGACCGAAAAAATACGCATGGGCCATCGACTTTCTTTCTCTAGAAGGTAATTCGGAGCGAGGCCTGCAACTGCCTCGCCGGGCTGGCATAGTTTGGGGTGGCAAAGTTGGGATTGGCCGGACTGCCGATGTGGTCGCCATATTGGGCCGGCACCGGCCCGAGAAAGTCGGCTGCCCCATAAACCTGGTCGATGTTCTGCACGTTGAAATGGTTGAAGAGGTTGAAGGCTTCGATGCTGGCTTCGGTCGAGAGCCGCTCTGTAAGCTTAAAGACCCGCTGCAAGCGCACATCGGTGTCGTAATAGGAGGCGCCGCGATAGGAATTGCGGCCGACAGTTCCGGTCCGGTCGGAGAACGGAAAACCGTCGCCGTTCACATCGAATCCCGCGAGGATGGAGAAGTACCGCGGACTCTGAATCGTGTTCAGCATCGAAACCTTGAAGTTGCGCAGCGGCGCCGGCCACTCCGAAGGACTGTCTGCCAGAACCGAGAAGACGAAGCGGTGGCGAATGTCGTTGTCGCCGACCGAGCGGTCTGCGTTGGGATTGAGATAATCCTGCGGGGTACTGGTGAGCTGCACGTCGGTGGCGATATCGATGGATTTCGAGTAAGTGTAGTTTGCCAATACGCTGTAGTGCTTGGCGAAATTCTTGCGCAGGCTCAGAATGCCTCCGTTATAAATCGAAAACCCGCTCGGCGTCGCGATCAGCGCGAAACCGAAGCGCGGGTCGGCGGGAACAAAATTCTGACGACCGTCGGAGAGAGTGCCGTCGGGCGTGCCGTTCACACTCAGATAAACGGGTAACTTCACTCCGTGGACATACTGATATCCGGCCGTCAGGACCCATCCCTCGCCTAGCTGACTCTCAACCTCGAGACTGGCTTGTTCGGCGTAGGGATTGGGGAACTTGCGCTGGATATAGCCCAACGGAAACTGTTGCAGCGTCTCTGGAGATGGATAGACGCCGCCTGAGGTGAAGCTGCGGAAGGCCTGCGAGGCCAGGAACGGCCCGGAGACGCCGACTATTCCCGAAGGGCCTAGACCAACGACACCATGAGGTTCATGGAAGTCCGGAACCAGCGGGTTGTTCATCGACGTAAATGCTGAGGCTCCCTGCCAGCCGACCATCAGGTCGCTGTAATCCCAGGGGCCGGTAAAGAGGCCATAGCCCGCACGGATGACCTGCTTGCCTCCGTTCAGCGAATAGGCAAGACCGACCCGAGGTTGCACGTTGCCATAGTTGGTGGGGTTGAGCGGGCCGATCACGCGCACATCGGACGCTGAGGGAAAGATATCGAAGTCATAACGAAGGCCCAGAGTAAGCGTTAAGGTCGGCGTCGCTCTCCACTGGTCCTGCCCATAGAAATTTGCCAGCCGGTGCCAGAACTTCAGAGTCGTCGCATCCACAAACGACGGAGCGGCGCTCCCCGCGTACAATGATCCCGCAAAAGGCAACGGACGAGCCGGAATTTGCTGCCCGAAGTAAGAGCGTGGCTCCAGGAAGAGGAACTGGACCGGTGTGCCCGAGCCAAAGGGCGGCCCCGCAAATTCGCCGGCCCCAAAGAAGCTCTGCGGAGTGAAAATAGCCGCTCCGGGACTGAAGAAAGTCGTGTCGGCGTTTATCCAGACAGGCTCGAAGCCGCCGCCAAACTTGAACGTATGCGCGCCGCGCACGTAGGTCAGATTTTCCTGGGCCTCAAACTGAGGCTCCTTGTAATAGGAAACGCTGCCGGTAAAGCCACCGCTGACCAGCGTGTCGGAGACGTCCAGCGTGGGTTCATAGCCGGCCCCGGTTGGAGTGAGGTGAAAAACCCGACTGCCGTAGGCAACGACGCTCTCCGAAGTCCAGCGCGGATTGAAAAGATGCACGTAGTTGCTGAAGATGCTTTGATCGCGCACCGGATTTGCGCGATAGGTCGAAGGGAGCCCCTGTCCAGGCGCGGCTGTCGGAGCATTTGCCTTGCGGTCGTCGCTGAAGAGATATCCGACGTTGAGGATGTTCTGCTCGTTGAATACCTGGGTGATCTTGCCGATCGCTTTGTCATAATTATCGATCTGGAGTATTGAGTCCAACACCTCTGGCTGAAGGCCGAACTGTTCTTTAACCTGATTAATGCTCGGAGTGCCGGGCCCCATGCAGCCGGGCGTATCGATGCAGCCAAGCACGAAGGTTGAATAAGAGGGAGAGTCGGCGCGGCGCTGGCCCTCATAGCCAGCGAAATAAAACGTCTTGGAATGACGGATCGGGCCGCCGAGGTCTCCGCCGAATTGATTCGCGCGAAGTGTATGCAGTCCTGGTGCGGAAAGAGGATCGTCGGCGTCCAGCGCTCCATTGCGAAAGTATTCATAGGCCGCGCCGTGGATCTCATTGGTGCCTGACTTTGTAATTGTGTTCACCACAGAACCAAGATTGCGTCCGTTATCGCCGGAGTACGGGCCGTCGACAACGCGAAACTCCTGCACCCAATCGAGCGAAGGACTGGCGCGCTGCACACCGGAAAGGCTGACGGTGTAGTCCGTGCCGTCAAGGCCAAAGAACGAGCTGTGAGTTTCGCGCAGGCCGCCAAAGCTGAGCTGCAGCACTGTTTCGAGAAATGGCGACTGCGCCGCCGTCGCCGTGCTTCGGCCTACATTTGCGGTCGGCGTAAGCAAGACGAAGTCGATGAAATCGCGACCCGCAATCGGCAGATCGGCGATCTGATTGGGCCGGATGACCTGACTCGTCTCGGTCTTGTCGGTTTCGACGCTCGCCACCGAGGACTCGGATACAGCGATGCTTTCCTTGACCGCGGCTATGCCAAGTTGGATCGCGATGGTCGCGACCTGTCCCACCGTGAGCGTGACTTGTTGACTCCGTTCGCTGAACGCATTTGCTTTCACGTCGAGTTGGTAATCTCCGGCAGTGAGCGCAGTCAGCACCGCCGAGCCTGAGCTATCCGCGGCCTGAGTGCGGATGAGACCGTTCCTGGTGTTGTTCAGCGTCACCTGTGCGCCGGGAACTACGCTGCCACTTGGGTCAGTTACCGTGACGCTCAGAGTTGCAAGTTGTTGTGCGAGGAGGAAGCTTGTCTGCGCAAAGAACACGCAGGCGAGTAGAGAAACAAACAGAACTGGCTTGCTGCATTTTCGCGTCATCACTGGCTCTCGTAAGGTGGATTTTGCTCTAAGTCGTTCGGCCCACTTTTGGGGTCGTAATCGTGCTTTGCTTGCTGACACGCCATTTCACGAGTTGTGGCCCGCCGGCGATGTCGTTGTTTCCTGTATGCCGGCGAGGCGGTTCTTCGGTTCATAACCGCTAAGCGCTAGCCGCTTGCCATGCAGGCGATGCGCTTCTTCAGAGACAGGATGGACACCGGAGGTAGTGATCCAGCGGTTATAGAAATTGAAGAGCGAGACGACGAGAACGGTGTAGTAGATCGCCTCGTCGTTCCAGCCGAGGTCGCGAAGCTGCGCCACATCTTCTTCTTTCATCTCCGGCAGGTTCTTAGTTATCTTTTGCGCGAAACGCATCAGCGCCTTTTCCCGCTCTGGCAGCTGTGATCCCTCTAGGTCATTGAGAACGCTGCGCACCAACTCCTCGCTGCCGAGCATCTCTGCGGCAACCGCAGCATGCGACCGCCAGCAGAACTGGCAGTCGTTGGTCCATGAAGTGTAGGCAGCAATGAGTTCACGCAAGCCGCTGCTTATGGGAGCGGGGCTACGCATCACGCCCTCAGTGAAGCTGGCCAGGTGCGAAGTAACCTCGGGCCGGAATGCGAAAAGGTTCCATATCTGCCAGACCTCCCGGCCCGCGGCCTTCGTGACTTTGATTAGGTCCGCGTAGGGACTGGGCTGTGGGTTAGCTTCCACTTCGGGAAGATAGGTTGGCGTCTGCTCAATTGCGTTCAAGGGCTTCTCCTGTGTCTATGGGCAAAACGGCTCGGAATTAATCGTGGTTGGTCGGTCGCCAATCCCGCGACGGTACGCTGGCAAAGCCAACATGCTTAGCGCCGCAACCATGGTGACGCCGGAAAGTATGGAGAGAATCGCTGTGTAAGAACCGGAGATATCGTAGATGTGCCCCAGCAGCAGCGGGGCGGTCGCGCCTGCCACGGCAAACACGCTGTAAATCAGGCCGTACAAGGTTGAGAACGAATGAAGCCCAAAATAACGCTTCAGCATGTAAGGAATCAGGTCCAGTTCGCATCCCATGCCTAATCCGGCGACAAGAGCGGCGATCGCTGCGGAGCGAAAGGACTGCGCATGAGCGAGCAGAAGGATCCCGCCTCCGGCCGCCAACAGAGAAAACGTCGCGATGTGCGACCCTTCGAGATAGTCGAGTAGCCAGCCCAGCATCAGGCGTCCCGCAAGACTCGAACCGCCAAGGATCGAGACGACTACAGCCGCTTCGCCGAGTCTCAAGCCACGATCGCTCAGCATCGGCGCCAGGTGGGCCAGGGCGCCGTTTTCGCTTAACGATATGCAACACACACCGAAAGCCAGCAGCCAGAAGTTCCGTGTGCGGATCGCCTCCCGCCAGGTGGCGCCCTCGCCTGCGGCCACCATCTTCGTGTTCTGTGACGGGCGCTTGGCATCGGCGTGCGAAGATCGCGCAAATGCCAGCGTGAGCGGTGCGCCGACAAACAGCGGTAACGCTGCGAGCATCAGGTATGTGTGCCGCCATCCGTAAGCCGCGATAAGGTGTTGCACCAGCGGAGGAAAGAAAAGCGAGCCCACACCCGAGCCCGCGACAACGAAGGAAAGCGCTCCGCCCAATCGCCTTTCGAACCAGCTTGCAACCACCCGGGCATAGCCAAGCTGGTATGTTCCGGTGCCTGCGATTCCGATAAAGACCGCCGTGCTATAAAGCTGAATCAGGTGCGGCGTAAGCCAGGCGAGCGAACCCAGGCCCAAACCGAAGGCCACCATAAAGGACGCGATGATCTTCCGCGGCTCAAAGCGATCGAAGAGCTTGCCGAGGAAAGGGGAACAGATAGCAACCGAGATCGCCGCCAGACTGAATGCCCGCGAAACCTGTTCGCGGTTCCATCCGAACTCCTGTTGCAGCGGCTTCACCATTAGGCTGAAGCTGTAAATAAATACGGTCGCGAACCCTACCAGCACTCCAATATGGCAAACGGCAACGATCCTCCAGCCCGGATATCGCCAGCTGCTCTCAATGGTGACCGGTATCTCTCTTGTTTCAGATAGTAAAGGCATAGTGTGCGTGCAACGCATCATCCAGGAGGGTGACGAGAGCTGCAAGACTCAAAGGATGGATACGTATATCGACCTTTTGGATGACGCGCCGCGGAGGATGCGCGGGTTAGTATTTCTGCGCAAGGCCTGCTGCGCTCGTAAGCGCTGCGGACAAACTGCTCTTATGTAACCCAACTCTTGTGTAACTCAATATGGGGAGGCATTACCCGTGGCTTATATCACTTTGCCAGTAGCTGAGGAACTGGGCCGGGAGTTCCCCGGCATCGTCGGGCCGATGACCTTCCGGCCGGAAACAGCCGCTCCAATCAATGAGCTGGTCAATATACTGCTTCGCGGGGAAAGCACCCTTACCCGCGGAGAGCGCGAACTCATCGCCACTCACGTTTCCTGGCGTAACGATTGCTTCTTCTGCCAGACCATTCATGGGGCCGTCGCTGCCGCGCAGCTTGGGCATGACGAGAAGCTCGTGCAGTCGGTAAAGACAGACTGGATCAACGCCGCCATTACTCCCAAGATGAAGGCCCTCCTGAATATCGCCGGAAAAGTGCAGCATGGCGGCAAGTACGTGACCGAAGACGACGTCGCAGCGGCACGCGAAAACGGCGCAACTGATTTGGAGATCCATGACACAGTCCTGATCGCGGCGGTATTTTGCATGGCCAACCGATATGTGGATGGTCTCGACACCTGGGCTCCTCGAGATATGGATATCTACCGGGCCAATGCAGCTCAGATTGTGGCCAACGGATATTCTGCGGTGACCGAATCGGCGACAGCACGTACGACTCGGTGAAGGGGTCTGAGGTTCCATCTGGCGATTTGGGAAGTTCAAGGCTGGGGAGAGCACGATGATTGGCGCGACCGATAAGTTCTTCGACTTCGCTGACCGGATTTACTTGACGCAGATCGCCGAACTCAGTGAAGCGGCATTGGCTGTCGACGACGCGGCAGCAAACCTTTGTGCCGGATTGAACGAGGAACAACTCTCCTGGCGTCCACGTCCGGGAAGCTGGTCCATCGCCCAGAATCTCGCGCATCTCCGCACGACCACCGAAGTTTTCCTGCCCGCGGTTGATTCCGCTCTTGAGGCGAGTAGAAAACTGAAGTTGCATAACGAGGGACCCTTCACGCTAAGTCTGTATGGTCGGTTACTGGTCTGGCGAATGGACGCGCGGCCAATCATCAGGATGCAGGCGCCAAAGCCCCTTCGACCGCGTTTGCTCAGTTCTCCTACTTCAGAGTTAGAGCACTTTCTTCTTTCGCAGGCAGCCCTCAGAAAGCGCATCGCGGATGCTGAGGGTTTGGACCTCACCGCTCTACGATTTCCATCTCCGGTGGCCAGCTACTTCTGTGTAAACTTGCTTGAGTTCTTTTCTGCCTGCAACGCCCACGCTCGACGGCATCTCTGGCAGGCGAACAACGTCTGTAGGGCTATGCCTTCCTCGACTGTGAAAAATCGCGCATAGATTGCTTCCCAAGCTAGATACCGAAAAAGGGGCATTTCGGGAGCAAAACCCCCATCTACAATAGGGACGGAAGTACGCCTCAGAGATCGATGCCCTCGGGCCAAACGCTGATGCAAAACGAGACAGATCAGGTCGATGTAACGGTAATTGGCGGCGGCCTCGCGGGTATGGCGGCCTCGATTCATCTCGCCGAAGCAGGCCTGAGAGTTTTATGTATCGAGGCCGATCCCGTTGATAGCGATCCAGTAGGCGAGTCGTTGGACTGGTCGGCGCCCGATCTGCTGAAGGCACTCGGTCTTCCCATGGAGTATCTGCTTGAGCAAGGCATCGCGACTTATAAGCTACACGTCGTCCTGAAACTTAGAGACGGGTCTGAGCGGGCATATATCCCCGGCGAGTGGCTGGGGAAGCCTCCGTACAACGTTGACCTTCGAACCCTCCATGTCGATCGCAGCCAACTGAACCAGGCACTGCGTGAGATATTTCTCGGCAAGGGCATTAGGCTGCTCAGCGACAGAGTCGTGCAGGTCGAGACGGCTGGAAGGATGGTCGAAGCCGTCGTCACCGCTAAAGGCCAACGGATCGCTTCTCGATGGTTTCTTGACGCCTCCGGATCGAGTGCTAGTCTGTTTCCTCGGATATTCAAGTTGCCGGTCTATGAGTACGGGCCGCATAAGGTGGCGATGTGGGATTACTTCACCGTCTCTGAGTCCATCGAGGGAACAACTCTCCACGCCGATGGCGCGGGACCGCCATATATGGACTGGGTCTGGCAGATACCAATACATCCCAACACTATCAGTGTGGGCTACGTCTCTCCAGGTGAGGCAGTCAAAGAGAAGCGGCAGCGAGGGCTGAGTGTTCAGGATATCTTTGAAGCGCAGCTGAAACAATTCCCAGATTTGCAGGGGTTGTCGCATGATCCGGCGAAGGAACCGCCACGGACGACATCCTTTCGATGCCGCGTCTTTGCCGGGACCGCCGGCCCCAACTGGCTGGTCGCCGGAGAGGCGGCCGCCATGGTAGACCCAATGACCTCAAATGGAGTAACCGCCGCTTTGAGGCACTCCGCCGAGGCGTCGAGCCTGGTTATCCGATATCGCAACCGGCCAAGAATTCCACGTATCCCGGCGGCAATGTATAGCCAACGCGTGTTGAGTCTTGGCAGGTTTTTCAATAGTGCTATCGAAAATGTGCTCTATGATTGGCCGATCAGAAACCGGATCGGCCCCTTCAATGCCGGCGATGTGTATACGATTCCTGCTTGGAGTATTAACGTCGTTTACTCGCGGCTACGACCTCAAGGATTCGTATCGACGACTCTCTTCCGCCTGCTACTGGCGTCGCTGAGATATTCCCTTTGGGCATTTCACTGGTTATGCAGCCGTTCGCGGTCGTCTCCGCCAATTGCGGCTGCCTCATAAAGCGCCTAACTGTCCAGGCAGCTACCTGATCTAACGCTCCGATAGCCGTGTACCGTGCAGGAGACCGTGGGTCACAAAACCATCCAGATGACGCGCCGGTATGTGCATCTTGACCGCAGCATCGCCTGGCAGCAGTGCAACGGTTATGGGATACTGAGAAGACTTTTAGCCTAGGTACTACCAAAGCTACCACCGGAGCCTCAGAAGCTCCAGCATTGGTCTAGTTGGTATACGCTAAGCCCTCTAATATGTGAAGTTGAAGTGCAAGCCCGGATGGCGAAATCGGCAGACGCAGCGGACTTAAAATCCGCAGGCCGCAAGGCCGTGGGGGTTCAAGTCCCCCTCCGGGCACCAATAAAATCAATGAGTTTTGGGCGTTCATCATTTCGTAAATGGCGGATTCTTTGCAAGATTCGCGAATTAAAATCCTCAGACCCTGACGAGACTTTAAGCGCCTGCCGATCAGCAACCGACCTCATCGGCACATTCACAATTTCGATGAGCGAGTTGGCCTGTCAGCGTCAATCGCGAAGCAAGTATGAAATCATGTTTGACGGAGACCATACCCACTCATCCGCTGAGCCGCGAGTTTGTGCGAAGGAGGATTCCGTGTTCAAGCGTACTCTCCAGTTGTTGCTG
>Ga0302324_100007844_pt1 | contig 22596 bp, 16 predicted proteins | sample Palsa_T0_1_FD_201949 | JGI IMG/M metagenome (GOLD analysis project Ga0302324, IMG submission 201949) | Peat permafrost microbial communities from Stordalen Mire near Abisko, Sweden - Palsa_T0_1 | ecosystem: Environmental > Terrestrial > Soil > Palsa > Peat permafrost | place: Sweden: Abisko...
TTGGATCTTGTGCGGGCCGGGGGCGTCCGGATGATCGAAGCTGTAGACCAGGCTCTTCCCTTCGAGGGGCAACTGCTTCACGCCGTTGACTTCCGCCGGAAACTCGACACCGGCCAGCTCAAAAATTGTGGGCGCAATGTCGGTGACGTGGTGGAACTGGCTGCGAAGTCCGCCGGCATCTTTGATGTGGCCGGGCCAGGAAACGATCAGCGGGTCGCGCGTGCCGCCCAGGTGCGAGGCCACCTGCTTGCTCCACTGAAATGGCGTGTTGGTAGCCCAGGCCCACGCGGCGGCGTAGTGATTCGAAAATAGCTCGCCGCCCATTTCATCCGAAACCTTGAGGCGCTCTGCCAGGCTCTGCGGCTTGCCTTCGATGTTCAAAGCGTCGTGGCCATCCAGGCCGCCTTCGGCGCTGGCGCCGTTGTCGCCCACGATATAGAACACAATGGTGTCTTCGTTGTGGCCTTGGGCTTTGATGTTGTGCAGCAGCCGGCCGACCTCATGATCGGTGTGCGCCATGAAGGCCGCATAGACTTCCATCTGATGGGCCAGGAGCTTCTTTTCGTCGGCGGATAGCGAATCCCAGGCGGGCAGTTCCGCCGGCCGGGGCGTCAGGCCGGTGCCGGGCGGGATGATACCGAATTCTTTCTGGCGCGCGTAGGTTTCTTCCCGCAGCTTGTCCCACCCCTGGTCGAATTTACCCTTGTATTTGTCGATCCATACCTGCGGGACGTGATGCGGCTCGTGCGTGGCGCCGGTAGCCAGATAGAGGAAAAAGGGCTTCTGGGGCGCGACGGCGTCGTGCTGCTGCACCCAGGTAGTGGCTTGATTCACCAGATCCCAAGTCAGGTGATAACCTTGCGCGGGCGTGGTAGACGGCTCCACGGGGGTGGTGTTTCGATACAGGCGCGGATGCCACTGGTTGTCCATACCGCCCAAGAAGCCGTAAAAATATTCGAATCCCAGGCTGGTAGGCCAGTGATCGAAGGGGCCGGCGGGATTGGCTTCCCAGACGGGCGTGTTATGCCACTTGCCGAACGCCGCCGTGCTATAGCCGTTCAGCTTCAGGATTTCGGCGATGGAAGCGGCGCTGCGCGGCCAGATCGAGTTATAACCGGGGAAGCCGGAGGCCAGTTCCACCACGGTGCCGAAACCGATCTCATGATCGTTACGCCCGGAGAGCAAAGCGGCGCGCGTGGGCGAGCACAGCGAATTCACGTGAAAACGGTTATAGCGCAGGCCGCCCTTGGCCAGTTCGTCCAAGCCGGGTGTCGCCACGGGACCGCCGAAGGTGGAGATGGCGCCGAAGCCTACGTCGTCGAGCAGGATCAGGACGACGTTGGGCGCGCCTTTCCTGCCGCTGGGGCGCTGCGGCCAGTCCGGCGACGATTTGTCCCGGCTGGGATCGATCTTTCCTTTAAAGGCGGAATCGGGCTTCGGCAGCACGTCGGCCGCCCGGATGGCGCCCGCGGAAAGCGCCAAGAGTGCGCCGATCGCTAAGATGGGGACGCAGGGTGTCGAGACGAGTCTCGACACGGCACGCACGAGTGCGTGCGCCACGTCGTAAGTATAAGTCTGGGTATTCGTCATTAGAGTTGTCGCTATTGAGTACTATCGTGCTTATTTAAATCTTTCACCGCATCGACAAAGGATTTAGAGTCTTTGGTGCGGTGAATTCGTCCATTCATTACGTCATCCCAAGTAATGTAGGGATAGAGGTTATGCGATTGTGCCTGATCTTCGAACAGAGCCTTTAGCTCGGCCAATTTCTCGGGGTACTTCTTGGCCAGGTCTACTCGCTCTGTATAGTCCTCATTCAGGTTGTAGAGCTCCCAGGCGTTTTCGTCGAAAGGCTTTTTGCTTTGCGCATTTCCCGTAATCAAGCTATTTGGGTAAGCCAACTCAGCTTTCCACCCGTCGTGATAAATCGATCTCGAACCAAAGATGTAGTAATACTGCAGCGTGTGACGGGTAGCGGCCTTAGCATCGTCAATCGAATATGCCAATGAAGTTCCCTCAATCGCAGCCTGCTTGATCCCCTTGATCTGCGCGGGAGCCTTGAGGCCCACAAGATCGAGTGTGGTCGGAAGAATGTCGATTACGTGGCTGTACTGTGTGCGAATTCCTCCTTTATCCTTGATTCCTTTCGGGTAGAAGACGATCAGCGGATTGTGAGTGCCGCCTTCACTGTTCGCATCCGTCTTCCAGAACTTGAAAGGCGTGTTCGCGGCTTGTGCCCAGCCGAGCGGATAATTCCCCTCGGTGGCCGCGGAGGTCCCGATCTCCCCAATCTTATTCAAGTTGTAAGCAATATTCTCTTCTTCCGTTAGATTCTTGCCCACCAGAGGGCGATCGATATCGCCGTTGAAGGTGCCTTCCTTGCTTGCGCCGTTGTCGCCGATCATAATGAATACCAGCGTGTTATCCAGTTGGTTGATGTCTTTCAGGTGATTGATCAAACGGCCGACTTCAAAGTCCGTATACGTCAGATAGCCCGCATAAACTTCCATGAAGCGAGCGTAAAGCCTTTTCTCGTCCGCTGACAATCGATCCCAGGCTTTAATGTCAGGATTGCGATCCGGAAGTATCGCATCGGCGGGGATAAGTCCAAGCCTCTTCTGACGTTCAAAAACCTCTTCACGGTAAGCGTCCCAGCCCTTGTCGAATTTTCCCTTGTATTGATCGCTCCAGTATTTGTCTACCTGGTGCGGAGCATGCGTGGCACCTGGTGCGTAATAGAGGAAGAAAGGCTTGTTGGGCGCTGCCTTCTTCTGGCGATCCACATAGCCGATGGCTTTATCGGTGATCTGGTCGCTGAAGTGGCGGCCATCCGGACGGGCGTGAGCCTGATCTTCCACCAGGTCCGGCTTGTATTGGTCCGTCTGCGAACCAAGAAATCCGAAGAAGTGGTCGAAGCCTTTTCCGGTTGGCCAACGATCGAATGGACCTGCATCGGTCGCGTCCTCGTCGGGAGTTACTCCGTATTTGCCAACCGCGAATGTGTTGTAGCCATTATCACGAAGGATTTCCGCGATGGTTCCGGCAGAGGAAGGAATCCTGCCGTCCCAGCCGGGGAATCCGGCGGACAGAACAGTGTGTGAAAATCCGGAAACGTGCACGGACGCGCTGTTACGGCCAGTCAGCAGCGCCGCGCGGGTCGGGGCGCAGATCGCGGTGGTATGAAAGTTCGTATAGCGCAAACCATTGTTGGCAAGAGTGTCAAACGTGGGAGTCTGGATGAGCCCACCGAATGTGGCGGCAGCGCCAAAGCCCACATCGTCCAATAGAATCCACACTACGTTGGGCGCGCCGGCAGGCGGTTTCACCGGTTCCGGCCACCATTCTTTCGACTGGGCGAGGGTTCGGCCAACGACTCCCCGATAGGGCTGTGTGTCTTGGGCATGCAGTGAGAGTCTGGCACAAGCCGTAAGCAGTAACGTCGATATTAACGCCTTCAGGACGCTTTTCTTTTTCATAGATCTCCTATTGGTCTAAGTCACTCAGAGATGGCTCTGTCGGTAGGACTGCCTCCCGGCCTGTCCAGTGCGGATTTACCGCACGCACCGGAAGCCCACGTGATTCGTGCCCGTACTGGCCTCGCCCTTCCCGCGGCTGCCCGGCATGTAGCGGGCGCAATACTGGTCGGTGCAGAGGAACGATCCGCCCTTTTGCACGCGCTTGGCGACGCCCGGCTCATCCGGATCGAAGCTATCCTTCGGTCCCTGGGGATTGCGCACCACTTCCCCGGATCGCGCGATCCGCTGGTAATAATCGGCGCGATACCAATCGGCGCACCATTCCCAGACATTGCCGGCCATATCCGTTAGCCCGTATCCATTGGGTGGAAATGACCCCACCGGCGACGTCCCCACAAAACCGTCCTCGGCGGTGTTGGTGTCCGGGAAGCGGCCCTGAAAGGTATTCGCCTGAAACTTGCCGCCGGGCTTAAATTCGCTGCCCCACACGTAAGGTTGCCGGTCCAGGCCGCCGCGCGCCGCGAATTCAAACTCCGCTTCCGTCGGCAGGCGCTTGCCGGCCCATTTCGCGTAAGCCGAAGCATCCTCCCAGGCAACGTGAACCACCGGATGATTGCCGCGGCCCTTCAGGCTGCTCGCCGGACCTTCCGGGTGCTTCCAGCTGGCGCCCTTCACGTAGCGCCACCAAACCAATGGATTGTTCAATCCCACCGCGTGGGAGGGCGGCGTAAACACCACCGACCCCGGCACCAGATCTTCCGGCTTTGCATCGGGAAAGTCTTTGGGGTCCAGCTGCCGCTCGGCCACCGTAACGTATCCCGTGTCGGCCACAAACATCGCGAACTGGTCGTTGGTCACCTCAGTGCGATCCATCAGGAAAGCGTCGACATACACGCGGTGAACGGGCCTCGAATCCTCCATGTCGGCGTGATCGGTGCCCATCCAAAATTCGCCGCCAGGAATCCGCACCATATCCGTAGCGGGGCGGGCACCTGCGTCTGCGCGCGCACCCCCAGCCGCGTTGACGCGCCTTACCGCTGCGATGCCGCTGTCGCAGTGGTCGGCAGCATATCCTGCCGATGGTGCAAAGGCGAACATCCCGATCATCATGGCGAGCATCGCGAGCGTGCGCAAACTGGGGCGGTACATTGATGGCTCCATTGTCCATTAAACCGATGGAAATTATAAACTGATCTTCAGATGATAGCCGCCCAGGGTGGCGGTTTGTCAAGTACGCCGGTACTCACAGCGAGGGATCAAGGCGCAGCGGGGCGCGTGATGATTGGAAAATCGGCGGAGAAATCGTCCAAGAGCGCGGTGAACGCGGCCCACGCCGCAGCAGCTCCCTCCAGCCGCACCTGCCCCCGACTTCGGGCGTCCTCCATACTCACTTCGCCGCTTACCAGCTCATCAAGCACCGGGCGCGTGGTTTGAACGCCGAGAACCGGCGTCCGGCGCGGCGGGCGGAATTCGTAGTTCAGAACCCCGCGGGCCAGGTGCAGATCCAACTTCTCGCCGGTATCGGACAGTTCCACGCCAATCGAAAGATCGGCCGTCGCGGCGCGCGGCCCGTCCACGCGCACTGCGAGGTAGTCGAGTACGTCCGCTGTGGCATACAAATGCAGAGATTTGGCGGTGACCCAACGGCCTCCCGAGCCGGCCTTCGGTTCGGGCGTCCATTCCCGCAGTTCCTTCGCCCCGCGCAGATAGATGTTGCGCCACAGCGCGGACTCGGCCTGATAACCCAGTTGCTCAAAGGCTTTGGCCTGGAGCTCCCGCGCGGCGGCGTTTGCGGGATCGGCGAAGACCAGTTGCCGCAGCAGTTCCGCCACCCAACGATAGTCTCCCGCGGCATAAGCGGTTTGGGCCTTGGCCAGGATGGCGCCGCCGCCGCCCATGGCGTCTACGTAACGGCGAGCCAAGTCGCCCGGCGGCAGCGGGTCAAGGTTGGCGGGGTGGCCATCATAGAAGCCCAGATACCGCTGGTACACGCCCCGCGACCCGAGCTTCAGGCTGCCATAATAGCCATGGTTCGACCAGTTCTTCGAAATTGCCTCGGGAAGGTGGATGCGCTCGGCAATCTCCGCGGGGCCGTAGCCGAGGTTCGCCAGGTGCACGGTCTGATCGTGGAGATATTTGTAGACGTCGCGATGATCCTCAAGCAGGCCGATCACGCGTTCCTTGCCCCAAACCGGCCAGCGATGCGTAGCGAACAAGACCTGGGCCTGGTCGCCCCAACGTTCCCGCGCCGCGTCGATGTATTTTGCCCAGCCTAAGGCGTCCCGCGCCAGTGCCCCGCGCGGCGTGACGATGTTGTGCAGACCATGGTTCACTACCTCCGACATGCACAAAGCTTTATAGCCGGGCAGCCAGAAATTCATCTCGCCGGGCGACTCGGTGCCATCGGTACGCTGGAAGACAAACTCCGTGCCATCCAGCACCTGGCTGGAATTCTGTGCGTTGATGTAAAGAGTAGGCGCGATCAGGCCGCCATGGCCACGGGCGCCTGGCACTTTCCCTTGCCCGAAGTCCACGGTTCCCTCGGGTCCTATGGGAACCCCCTGTCCCGACTGGAACTGGAAGCGGCGGCCCATGGCGTTGCCGGCCAGAACGGACTCGGAAAATAGCCCCTCGATGAAACCTTCCGGAGCGAGAATTGGCACGCGGCGCCGGGCCGCTTCGACCGGATCGATTACGCCTCCGGCTCCCAGATAGTGATCCGCATGACCATGTGTGTAAATCACCGCCGTCACCGGCAGCTCGCCCTCATGTTTGAAAAGCAATGCCAGAGCCGTCCGGGCGCTCTCCTGGGAGGTCAGCGGATCCACTACAATCCAGCCAAGCTTGCCACGAATGAAGGTTGCCACGGCTACATCGAACCCGCGCGCCTGGTAGATCCCCGGGATTATTTCGAACAGTCCATTGATATTGTTGAGCTGCGCATGGCGCCACAGGGCGGGGTTCACCGTATCCGGCGCGGGCTTCTCCTCGCCTTCAAAGGCGAGGAACGGCCTCAGATCCCACGCGACTTGGCCGGCGGCGTCGCGAACCACGTTCCCGGGCAGGGCTTCGATCAGGCCGCGTTTGGCATCCTCGAAGTCCTGCCTGTCGGCGAACGGGTACTCCTGCAGAACGCGCTGCTGGGAGGCGCGGGTGGCGTCGGTGGCGGGTGCGTCCGCGCCTTTGCCTATCGAAACCGCGGCCAGCGCGATCGCTCCTACGGCCAGCGTTGAACGCCATTCAAATTGCATCAGGCTATGGCTATCTCCTCTCTAGTGGCAGGCCACCAACAACGATGGCCTGCCCCACTTCTAAACGACACTAGAACTTGTAGTGCAGCCCCAACTGGACGATCCGCGACTGGTTGCCGGGTATCAGGCTGGTGATGGTGCCGAATGCCGCGCTCCCCTGTTGCACGTTGGGTAACGCGAAATTAGGATGATTGGTGAAATTCAGCGCCTCCGCCCGGAACTGAACGTCGTGCCGCTCGCCGATGTGGAAGTCTTTCAGCATGGAAAGATTCAGCCCGATGGCTCCCGGACCGTAGCCGGCAGTGCGCCCGGCATTCCCAAAGGTATACGAGGGTGGCGCCGCGAAGGCGCTGGTGTTAAACCACTCGGAGATCTTCTGGGCGATCGGCCGGTTGCTGTTTAGAGCCGGATCGCCTACTACGTTCGGGCGGTTGCCATCGGAGAATGAATTTGTGAGGTTGACTGCTTCGAGCACCCCGTAAGGCGACCCCGAATGCAACTCTCCGGTATAGGCCAGCGACCACCCGCCCGCCACCTTGTCCAGGAAGGCGTTCGACGGCGCGTGCGCTTTCCCCTTGCCGTAGGGCACCTCGTAGATCGCCTCGGCGACGAACCGGTTCTTGACATCGTTGCCGGACAGACCCCAGTCCTGCGCGCGGTCGTTCATGTTCAGGTACGTGTTGTAGTAGGTCAAAGCGCCTCCCGGATCTCCCAATTCGTTGCGGCCGGGAATGTTGTCTTCGAATCGCGAGAACGTGTAGTTGCCCTGGACGCTGAGCCCGTAGGAGATTCGCTTCTCTACGTGCAGATTGAGGCCCCAGTACTTGGAGCTGCCGATGTCGTAGGCCAGCGCGCGCACGTCGCTGAACTGCGGAAAGGGACGCAGGATCTGCGCATTGCCTGGCCCCAGCAAATCTGTCGGAACCTGGTCCAAGGTCACTCCGCCTTGATTCGGAACCGGCAAATCGTGGCCATTAGTGGCGAGCGCGCCCACCTCCACCAATACCGAGTTTGAAAGCTGTTTCTGGACGTTGAAATTGTACTGCTCCAGGTAGCCGGTGTTGCGGCCGGTCTGTTGATAGTAAGTCACGGCGGTGGTGGGCTTCTGTCCCACAGGCACCGCCCCGTATCCCGGTGTGAGCTGGCTCGCGGTGGGGACGGAATTGGCCGGGAATCCGTTCGCCAGTAGAAACGCCGGGGTAACTCCGTTGTTGGGCGAGACGAACGACGCCGAGTCGCTGAACCCCAGGTTGGCGGTGATGGGCGTGGCCATATCGTAAGGTCCCACGTAGAGTAATGCGGAGCCGCCGCGAATCACGAAGTCCTTGGGCAGGCGCCAGGCGAAGCCGAAGCGGGGTCCGAGGTTGTGATAGTTCCAATTGGTGGCGTATTTGGGCACGCCGTTCAATCCGGAGAATGTGACGATGCCAGGCGTCCCGGAAACGGGGTTGATCGCAGTCGGGTTGAACCCATTCTGCCGGTTGTCGTATTCTTCCCACCGGGGTTCGTCGAGGTCCCAGCGGAGGCCGAGGTTCAGGGTCAGGTTTGGCGTCACTTTCCAATCGTCCTGGGCGTAGGCGCTGTAGTTGTCCCCGCGCGGCTTCAGCGGAAGTGCGTTGACGATTTGGGCGGTATTTACCCAGCCGAGTTCCAACGCAGCCAACGAATTCCCGGTAGCCGTGGTGTTGAAGGTAACCTGTCCGCCGGCTATGCCCCACCAGTCGTCGACGTCGCTCGCGTACCTGTATTCGGCGCCGAACTTGAGCTGGTGGGTTCCGCGAATCACGGTAATGTGATCCACCACCGGGATCGCCAGGGTGGGAACCTGAAATCTCTGCTGAGTGGTGGTTCCCTGCTGTGTGTAACCGGGCACCACCACATTCGGCGCAAACGCGGAATCCGCGCCCGTGAGCCCGATAGTTTGGTTGAGATTGGATCCCGCGCCCGAGGAGTAAGTGTGCGACGACCTTAGGTCGAAGCCCGTACGGAATTCGTTGAGGACCGTCGGGCTGAAGTCGTGATACCAGGTCCCGGTCGTGTTGTAGTAACTGGTATGCGCTTGGACGGCGGCGGGGTCCGCCGCTGCCACGCTGAATATCGCGCCCGTATAAGTGGGCGTGGTGTAGGCGACAAAGCGGCCGACGATCCGGTCCTTCTCTCGGAACATGTGGTCGATGCGCGCAATGTGATTGTTGCCGATGGTTCCGTTCGCCTGGTTCGCCAGGAAATTGTTATGTCCGGAAGCCTGGCCGGGAACGTTTGGCGCCGGAAAGAAGGAAGCCAGCTTAAGGCCCACCGGATCCAGCATGTTGGCCGGAATGATGTTTCCCGGAAACGGCACTTTAGTGGTGGGATCCTTGACCACGGTCTTCTCGGCCGAGAAATTGCCTGCGTCTTCCGCTAGAGTGGGCACGCCCAGGATCGTCGCCACGTAAGTGATCTCGCGCAGTCCCTCGTAGTTGTAAAAGAAGAACGTCTTGTTCTTTTTGATCGGGCCGCCCACCGAGGCGCCGAACAGGTTATACCGGAGGATCGGATTCGTGGCCGCGAAAAATGTGCGCGCGTCCAGAACGTTGTTGCGAAAGAATTCGTAGGCCGATCCGTGGAATTCGTTGGTGCCGGACTTGGTGGTCATCTGTATGACGCCCCCGCCCGTCCGCCCCAATTCCGCCGCGTAGTTGCTCATTTCCACGTTGAATTCCTGCAGCGATTCCACGGGCGGGTCGTATACCAGGGTCGCCACGCCGATATTCGGCAGATTCTGCGTGCTTTCACCATCGAGGGTGTACATGGCGTTGTTGGCGCGCCCCCCGGCAATGCCGAACGTAGCGCCGAGTCCGGCTCCGTTCTGCACCACGAATCCGTTCAACCCGATAAGCTGCGAGGCGCGCCGGTCAACCAGAGGCAGGTCCTGGATGGATTGGCCGTCCACCACGTGCGCCACCGAAGAGGTTTCCGGCTGTAACAGAGGCGCCGCCGCCTCCACCGTGACAGTTTCATTCACGCCCCCAACCTCCAGTCGCAAATCGACCGTGGTGGTGGTGCCGGTTTCGAGCACGATACCGGTGCGCGTCAGAGGCTTGAAACCCACTTTGTTGACGTCGATTTGATATTGGCCGGGCGGCAGCAGCGGGACTACATAGAGCCCCTGTTCACTCGACAGAACTTCCCGCTTCAGCCCGGAATCGGTGCGTGTTACGGTCACCGCCGCTTGGCTCACGATCGCCTGACTGGCGTCGGTAACCCGGCCTTCCAGTTGCGAGCTTTGGGCCAGGGCGGGCGAGCTCAACAAAGACAAGAACAAAGCCAATGCAAACTGGCTCAACGAAAGACACTTAGGCATGGAGAATTCCTCCGTCACGAAATTCCAGCGGTCGAACCGGCGCAACTGAGCGTCCCCGAACGTCAAGTGCATTCGCCGCTTGGTTTCCCAAGTCTAAGGCAACCGCCTTTTGTTTGTCAAGTCAATCTATAGATTTAATATTCTAGTTGGGCGGCCAGGGAGGTGGGTAGATTACAAATGTCCAGATGGGAGAGCGTTGGGGCGGGGAAGTGGGAACCCTATCGGGTGGCTCTTGAACCAGCCAATCGCAGTGCCCTCCTGAGCAGATCCCGCAGGGCATCGGAGTGAACGCGTGGCAGGCGCACCAGAACCCACGGGTATTTCAGATAATGATCGGTGATATAGTACGTCTCTGGCTCCGCGGCCATCATCTCTTCGCGCTCCTCGAAGGTTGTGCCCACCACCAGCGACTCTCCATCTTCACGCAAGCGCGCCAGCAGTTTGCTGCCGGTCTTAAATGCCGGGGTCCCATACGAAGTGCTTTCCTTTACGTTGCCCAGCGATAACGCGATCCGGCGCACCTCGTCGAACGTCACTGCCATATGGGACAGTCCTCCGGCGCATTTTTCATTCTATTCCGCCAACTTCAGGATCATCCCCGTATCCGTAGCCACCCATAGCGACCCATCGCCCGCCACCCGCAACATGGCCCGCACAGCGGTGGCCCTGTAATCCACGTCCATCTCCTGCCAGTCGTTCAAGTCTTCGCTGCGCAGGATTTTCAACTTGCGCGGGATCGGCGTGTGTTGCAGTTTGCCCACCACCTCCACTCCGGCCAGGAATCCGGTCCCGGATGGCAGCAGCAGCACGTCCGTGATGGCCCGGTCCGGGGCATTGTAGACAATACTGCTTTTGCCCGTAATGCCGTCTATCAGGTGCACCTCCGACGGCCACTTGAATGTGTCGGTGAATTCAATCAACCCGAGCCCCCGCCCAGCCGGCAGAAAACACCCGCGCGTGATGCGGCCGAACATCGACGCTGTGGAAGGGCTCCACGTCTTGCCGCCATCTCGCGTATCCAGCATGATCGACAGGTGCGGCCACTCGCGGCGCGCGGTGGCATCTTCAGGGTCCAGCCAATCGGGCTTGCCGGACTCCCGGACGCGCGGCGGCGCGCTGAAGCCGTTGATCAAGCCGGTCTTGGCGGTCACAAAAGTGATGTTGTTATAGACCGTATACTCGGGATCGGTATGCGGCTCAGCCGCGGCGGCGATCGGCTCCCAGGTCATGCCGCCATCCTCGGTCTGGTATGCCAGCTTATGCGCACCTATAGCGAAGCCGCGCGATTCGTTCAGAAAATAGACCTTCATGAGCAGCTTGGGCGATTTGGGTATCTCGCGCCACTCGCGCCCCGCATCGGCGGTGCGGAAGATACCTTCGGGCGTGACCATCCAGCCCAGCTTGTCGTTCAGGAAAAACAGCGAAACCGGAATTTGCTTGAGTTTGGAGACCGTCCAATGCGCGCCGCCATCGTCGGTGGTCACGCTGACCGGTTTCGAATCGCCTTTGTCTTCCAGATACCCGGCCGCAACGCCGCGCGCGGGGGAAGGGAACTGCACGTCGTTGATCACCAGCGACGAATTGTCTTTGTCGTAAAAGTACGCGATGCGCCATTTCCCGGCGCACAGCATCCCGACGGACAGCCAAACTATGGCCGGCCATGTAACCAAAGCGTTCTTCATAGCATCCATAACGCGGCCATCAACGCGGCCGAATCGGGCCCGAAGACATTACCAGCTCGACGTGATTCGCCGATTCCACCGCCGTGGGCGCCATGCGCGCCAGCACCAGCACACAGCCCACCTGCTCACCCAGCGTGGTCAGCACTTCCATCTCGCTGCCGGTGTGCTGGTGCGGCATGCGATGCTGCACGTTCACCACACCCACCACCCGGTTGCGCGCGATCACCGGCGCCGAAAGGAACGCTTCATAGGAATCCTCCGGCAATTCGCCGAAAGTCTTGAAGCGGGGGTCCTTGTAAGCCTCCCGCGAGATGGACAGCAGCCGGCGCTCGCGGGCCACCCAACCCGTCAGGCCTTCGTTCAATTTCAGCCGGATTTTGCCGATCGTCGAAGGGTGCGGTGTGTTCGAAGCGCAGAGCACCAATTCGTCGCTATCCAGCAAATAGACCAGGCAGGAATCGCATTGCGAGAATTCCACCGTCAGGGAAACGATGCCTTGCAGCACTTCCTGCAGGCTCAAATCCCGCACCATTAAGCGGCTGACTTTCTGAAAAAGCTGCAACTGTTGCTCCGTGCGTTGCAGACGCGATTCGAGATCTTTGGCCTTCGGCACGCTCTTATTATAGCCTTGGCGGTAAATTGTCCAAATGAGGCGCTCTGTGATTCGCGCTGCGCCGTGCTATCGCGACGGCGGGTGTAAACTAATCTGTGGTGCGTTGGCTTGTCTGTCTGCTGATTCAACTCGCTCTCGCAGCGGCCGATTGGACGCAATTTCGCGGACCCAACGGCTCTGGCATTTCTCCCTCCACGGGCCTTCCGGAGCACTTCGGCCCGCAAAAGAATCTTCTCTGGAGAACGGCGTTGCCGCGGGGACACTCTTCACCGGTCTTCACGGTGGACCACATCTTTGTCACCGCCTTCGAGGGCCAGAAGCTGTTCACCATCTGCCTTAACCGCGACGGAGGCAAGGTGCTATGGCGGCGGGAAGCGCCACGCGACCGCGTAGAGAGTTTCCAGCCGACAAACGGACCGGCGTCTCCATCCCCAGTCACGGATGGAGCCAATGTTTACGTGTTCTTTGGCGACTTCGGGCTGTTGTCCTACGGGCCGGACGGCAACGAGCGCTGGCGCTTGCCGCTGGGTCCTTTCAACAATCCAAATGGCCAAGGCTCCTCGCCCATCCTGGCCGATGGAAAGCTGGCACTCATCTGCGATCAGGACACCGGGTCGTACCTGATTGCTGTCGATCCCACGGATGGGCGGGTGCTTTGGAAGACGATGCGGCCGGAATATACGCGCGGTTACGCAACGCCCGCGGTCTACCGCTCAAAAAGTGGGCCGGTGGAGTTGATCGTCCCCGGCTCCTTCGAAGTGGCCTCATACGCGCTCGAGACAGGCGAGAAATTGTGGTGGGTGCGCGGAATGCCCTGGCAACTCAAGTCCGTGCCGGTGATCGATGGCGACCGCATCTTTGTGAACGGTTGGGAAACCGACGGCGATCGGCCGCAACGCATCGAAATCCCTGAATTTCTCCAGGTTCTCGCGAAATACGACCAGAACCGGGACGGAAAGCTGTCCCGCGGCGAGATAGGCGCGAGCCATACTGCTGAATGGTTTGACGATAACGATTTGAACCACGACGGCTACATTGACGCAGGCGAGTGGCAGCTATACCGGGCGCGCACCGCGTCGGAGAACTGCCTGGTCGCGATTCGCGCCGGCGGCCGTGGAGATGTTACCGCGAGCCACGTGCTCTGGAGATACCGCAAAGCTTTGCCAAATACCTCGTCGCCGCTGCTATATCAAGGCGTGATCTATCTGGTGCGCGATGGAGTTTTTACGAGCTTGAACCCGGACAATGGCGAGGTGTACAAGCAGGCGCGTCTCAGCGGCGCTCTCGGGCGTTATTGGTCTTCGCCGGTCGCCGCCGACGGCAAGATCTTTCTGGCAGGCGAAGATGGGAAAATTGTGGTTGTGCGGGCAGCCCCGGATTGGGAGATCCTGGCCGTCAACAGCCTGGACGAGGACACCTTCGCCACGCCTGCTATTCTCGATGGAGGGATCTACGTCCGCACCCGCGACGCTCTCTACTGTTTCGCGAAGCGGTGACTGTAAGTCAGCGCGGCAACAAGCAGGCCACACACACCATCCACGAAAGACGAGGAGGTCCGTCCCACTAATGCGGTAGAATTGACAACCATGGCAAGCTGGCAAGCCCACACCATGAGTTTCGTTCTGCGGCACTCCTTCAAGCCACGCCTGGCACGCGCCAAGGACGCCCAGCACGCCCGCGCCATTATGAACGGCGGTATCTTCAAAACTCCCTCCGGCGTAAGGATCACGCCCGCCGCGCTGGGAGGAGTGCCGGGTGAATGGGTCGAGTCCGCATCCCAACCCGGCGCGGCTGTGCTGCTGTATCTGCATGGCGGCGGCTATTTCGCCTGTTCGGCGCGCACGCATCGCCCCTTCACCACGGCCTTCGCGAAAAGCGGATTACGCGTCTATGCTCCCGATTACCGGTTGGCTCCTGAGAACCCCTTTCCCGCCGGGCTGAACGACGCAGTGGCCGCCTGGCATGCGGTTCGCGCGCAGACCGGCGCAGCCACCGCAATGGTTATCGGAGGCGATTCGGCGGGCGGCGGACTGGCGCTCGCCACCATGCTCAAGCTGCGTGACGGGGGCGCCGCGCTACCCGCCGCCGCAGCTCTGTTCTCACCGCTTACCGACCTCATCGGCATCGGCGCATCGCGCCAAATCAACGACCGGCGTTGCGCCATGTTTTATGGCAGCGGACTGGCGCGCGCCACCGAGTTCTACCTGGCTGAGACTGGCGGCGATCCGCGCGACGCGCTGGCGTCCCCGCTATACGCCGATCTGCGCGGCCTGCCGCCGCTGCTGATCCACGTGGGCGCCGATGAGACCCTGCGCGACGATTCCACGGAACTGGCTGCACGGGCCCGCGCCGCGGGCGTGCGTGTGGAACTGACCGTGTGGCCGGTGGTCCCGCACGTTTGGCAAATGTTCCATGCGTTCGTGCCCGAGGGGCGCCAATCGCTCGCTGCGGCCTCGGCATTCTTGCGGCGGGCAGCCGGTGAGCAGCTTGTCAGTGCTGTTCCTTAATGCGGACCACATCGGATACAGGAAGGAACCCAACGCCGGCCCAGCCGGCCTCCGGATTGAAGATGATGATCCAGTAAACTCCAGCCGCGTTGCTTGCGGTGCATGGGTATTTCCTCTTCCACCGCCCGCTCCAGCAACATGAACTGCGAGGCGTGCCCGGCCAGCATCGGCCGTTTCTAGCCCCCGCTGATCCAGGTCACTTTTCCCCAAAACGGTTAGCACCCTTGGCTCCCGTTGCGACGCACCGCTCACCCCACCGCCGTGTATCTTAATACGAGGGACAGCATATTGAACATACTCGAACTTACCACGCTCGTGGGCATCGTCTCCGTAGCGGCGGGCTTCCTGGGCGCTCTCACCGGATTGGGCGGCGGCGTGGTGATCACTCCCGCCATGGTGCTACTGCTAGGCATCGATCTGCACTACGCCATGGGCGCCACGCTGATCTCCGTAATCGCTACCTCGTCCGGCGCCGCCGCCGCGTACGTGCGGGAAGGCTTCTCGAACATCCGCATCGGCATGTTCCTGGAGATCGCCACCACAGTGGGCGCGGTCTGCGGCGCATTTGCCGCGGCGAAGATCTCACCGTCGATCCTGGGAGTGCTTTTCGGCGTCGTGCTGCTGCATTCCGCCTGGATCTCCACCCGCGCCCGCCCCGCGCCGCGCCCCGGAGAGACGGACGATCCGCTGGCCACCCGCTTGCGGCTCAACGGTAGTTTTCCGACGCCTGACGGACCCAGATCCTACAAAGTCAGCCACGTAAAAACCGGCTTCAGTATGATGTTCGTGGCGGGGGCGGTTTCAGGCCTCCTGGGCATCGGGTCGGGGGCTTTGAAAGTTGTCGCCATGGACCGGGCCATGCGCATCCCGTTCAAGGTATCCACCACTACCAGCAACTTCATGATCGGCGTGACCGCTGCCGCCAGCGCCGGCGTCTACCTGAACCGCGGATACATCGATCCGGGGCTGACCATGCCGGTGGTGCTGGGCGTGCTCGCCGGCTCGGTGCTGGGGGCGCGCCTGCTGCCTTGCGCTCCTACCATGACGCTACGGCGGGTTTTCGGCCTGGTGGTCGGCGTGCTAGCTATTGAGATGATTTATAACGCCCTCGCGGGGAAACTGTAATGTGGGCCCGGCCCGGCAGGCGCGCGCCGCTGACCGATCAACAGGTGGACGAAATCATCGGCGCGCTGTTGCGATACGGCGTGATGTCGTCCGCCACCGTGGTGGCCGCTGGCGGAATCTGGTATTTGATTCAGTACGGAACCAGCCTGCCGGGCTATCACGTCTTTCGCGGCGAGCCTGAGTACCTGCGCCACCTGCGCGGCATAGTCAGCGGCATCCCGGGCTTCCATTGCCGCCGCATGATCCAGCTAGGCCTGGTACTGTTGATCGCCACGCCGGTCGCGCGGGTGGCCTTCTCGGTGGTGGCCTTTATATTGCAACGGGACCGCGCCTACGTGGTGATCACCCTGATCGTCCTCGCGGTGCTGCTGTTCAGCCTGACAGGAAAGATGAGCGGTTAATCCCCGGGCACGCGCTCGGGTTTCGGCGGCCACGCCCACCGCCAGCCCAGGATGTACGCCGCAATATCCTTGCGATAGGTCTTCGCAACCGCCAGCAGCAGCATCAGCGCGGTCAGGATCGCCGCCGCCAGCACCGTCTGCCCCACATCCAGATTGTTCTTGCACCACGGCAGCCAGCGTCCATACACCAGTTCGATATGCACCCAGTAAACCAGCAGCGACGTGGTGCCGAACTGCCGCACCCAACTCCAGCCGGGCGCCGCGCCGTATTGCGTCCAAACGTACGCCACTGCCAGGATCAACAGTGTCACACCCAGCTTGATCAGCACCTGCGCCGGACTGTCCAGCCAGAAGTCCGACTTCGGATATATGGAGAACGGCAGATTCGCGAAGTAGCGCGCCGTCAGAATCATGGCAACGCCCAGCAGCGCGGCCCACTGCATGGCCAGGTCGTACTGCTCGTGTTTCAGCAGGCGCATCAGGCTGCCGGCGCTCATCCCGAAGGCCAGGTAGGCGGCCCACGGAAAGAAGCTGAAAAAGTTGTAGTCCGGGACGATGTAAGCCTTCAAAATCCACGGCGCGCCGGACCAGTCCAGTTGCGAGATCAGTGGCGAGAGGCCGGCAATCAGCAGCCCCAGCACCGCGCATATCCGCACTCGCTGGGCCGTCGAGAACAGCGCCATCACCGACATTAGCGCGATGCCGACACCCATGCAGTTCAGGATGTCCACCTTCAGCAGGTTGGTCCATGGGCTCGGCCAACTGAACAGCCAGAGCTGCAGCCGAAACACCATCGCGACACCAAACAGATAGCCGGCGCGACGCAGCGTGCCCGTGATCCGGTCCCGGCCGGAAACTCCCTTGCGCTCGAAGCTGTGCATCAGGAACGCCAGCGTAACGCCGGTCAGAAACAGGAAGATCGCAGGCGGCATGCCCCCGAAAAACTGCGAGAACATATAAGCGGCGCCGCCCCGCAGATCCGGTTTCAAGAACGATTGGAAGGCATGGCCTTGCAGCATGATGATGCCCGCTACGCCGCGCAGCCAATCCAAGAAAGTAAGCCTGCTTCTGGTTCCGCTCGATTCCATGCGCCCGATCTTCGCCCGGTAGGATTTACTTCTGTGGGTATTCCCGCTTTACGTTTTTTGGCAAGTGCAATTTCAGGGCCGAATCCGGCAGATCCGGATTAATCTTCATGTCCGAATACGTCGCCAGTTGATAATCCCCGCCCGGAAAGTAGAATTTCTGCTGGATCGGGTAGCCGTTGTCCGCCACACACATCTCCAGTTTCACCAGATGCTGCAACACCTCCTTGGATTTAGGGATCAGTTCCAGGGTCTCGCATTTCTGGCCGGCCATTGTATCCGGACCCACCAACCGCACCACGTAAGAAGCCTGCAACCCTTCGCGCGAAGTGCCGAAACCAAGTAGCAGGAACTGTTCCAACAGAGCCTTCTCCTTGCCCACATCGAATTCCTGCACGGTCGCGATCTTAGGGTAGAAAAAATCTACCGTGTGGCCTTGAAACGCGACGGTCTTCGGATCGGGCTGCGTCAGATCGATGAGCATGCGCAAGTCTTTGGGATGTGCCCGTTTCAACAGAATTGTTCCCGAATCCTGGTTGTCTTCATTGATCACCGCCGTGTGCTGCACCCGGCGCACATTTGCCGACATGCCCCGGAACGCCGCGCCCGCCTTATCGATACGGTCCAGTACTGTATCCAGTTCGCCTGGCGGTTTGGGCCCGCCGGACGCGCTCGAGGCGATTCCCCCGATCAAGACGATGCCCGCGATAATAACGCCTGCGATGGCGGAACGATGCATTTGGACGGCCGCTCAAGGCTTGGCAAAAACCATGTAGCCCTTGGTTTCCCCGTCCGAGTCTGCGATGGGTTCGACGCGGGTCACGGTCACCTGTTTCCGGTGCGTGACGTTTCTAAGAAGCTCCGCCAGCTTTTGGGCCTGTTGTTCCTTCGACAGATCGGCCAACAGCTCCGGCTCAACCCAATAGACGCTGCTGCCGTGCTCCTCCGGCAACACCGCGATGGAACTGACCAAAGGCGTCCGCGGCTGGTCGCGAAACCACCAGCGCGGCGTCAGCATGATGAAGATCAGGATGATGCCGACCATCACATCGTACTGCCAGCTCGCGCGCGGGTAATCCCAGAAAATGAAACGCTTCAGCACCTAAACCTCAGTCTAACAAATGGACGTTATGGCGCGAACGGGGGGCCGAAATTCCAGTCCCTTGCGGGAGCCAGGGGGTCCTGAGGTTAAACGCTTCGGCCTACTTCAGCGTGAACGACTCGTTTCCATTGGTCTGCGCAGTGCCGCCGTTGAGGCTGCCGCCGGCAGGAATGTAGATCGTGTCGCCGACGGTGACGGCACCGGTACCGTGGACCGACATGGGCATCGGCGTGAGCTCGGCCCAGACGTTGGAGACTGGATCGTAGGCTTCGGCCTGATTGAACGTGCCCCCCGGCCGCTCGCCGCCGAAGACGAAGATCTTGCCGTCGAGCACCGCGACGGTCGAGCCGCTGCGCGCGGTCGGCATCGGCTTCAGCGAAGACCAGGAGTTAGTGGCGCGATCATAGACATCGAGCAGGTTGGTATTGTACTCGAACGTGTTGAAGCGGCCCGCGACGGCGAAGAGTTTTCCGCCGACCGTAACCAGTCCCATATGGTCGCGTGGCTGCGGCAGCGGCGTGAGATCGCTCCAGCGGTTCGTGGCCGGATCGTAGAGGCCATGCGTGCCGACGCTCTGGGTATTGCGGCCGCCGACGGGGTGAATCCTGCCGTCGAGCACCGCGACCGAGACGGAGCCGAGCGGCGCGTGCCCGGATTTGGGGCATTCGGGGCCAGCCGAAAACCAGGCCTCGTGCCGGGAGGCGCCACAGCGCCACCGGCTGACTGCCGATCGCCGACCCCGCTCATCGCCTTTAACACGCGTGCCGCCCGCTTCGCCGCCGGGCCCCACGCGATAGCCTCGCTCGGGCCCCGCGCCACTGCCTTGGGCGCGGAAGGTCTGCGCCGTGGCGGCGCTGCGCGGCCGTTCTGCGGGCTTGGCAAAACGGCGCGCTTGCTGCTGGAGTCCGAAGGCCCCAGCCTCGTTTACGATGTGGCGACGAAACGAGGAACTTATAGCTAACGGTGCGAAGCGTTCCCGCCGCCGCGCGGGCGCCGAAAACAGAAGGCACAGCCGCTTAGCCGCTCTTGCGGCCAGCGCAGCGCTAAGATATGATGCTCGCCATGCATAAGATGAGTGCAGTTTCGCGGAGAAGGTTTCTCCAAATGAGCACGATCGGCGGGATCGGCTTGGCTTGCGATATCGGCGGGGCCGGTATTCTGGGCGCTAATCCGTTGGGCTTCCCGATCGGGTGTCAGACGTGGCCGGTCAGGCAAACCATCGGGAAAGATCTCGACGGCACACTGAAAGAATTGGCCGGCTGGGGCTTCGAGAGGATCGAGATGTGCTCTCCCGCGGGCTATGCGCGGTTCGGCTTCGGTCCGCTGGCCCAGATGCAACCGGCCGCCTTGCGCGAACGGATCCACGCCGCCGGACTGGGCTGCGCGAGTTGCCACTTCGGCTTCACCGAGTTGCGGGATCACCTGGACGAGCGACTGGCCTTCGCCAAGGAACTGGGCCTGAGACAAATGATTATCGCCACGTTTGGTGTGCCGAAGGACGCCAAGATGACGGACTGGATGCACGCCGTCGATGAAGCCAACAAGCTGGGCGAGCGAACGCAGAAGGAGGGCATTCAGCTCGGCTTCCACAATCACGATTTCGAATTCCAGAAAATCGACGGAGAGTTGATCTACGACAAGCTGATGGGCGCGTTCGACCCGAAATTCGTAAAGATGCAGTTCCAGGTGAGCGTGATCAGCCTGGGCTATCGGGCGGCGGACTACTTCGAGAAGTATCCGGGCCGGTTCATTTCGATCCACCTGCAAGACTGGTCGCCAACGGAGAAGAAAGAGGTCGCACTGGGGCAGGGCGAGGTTGATTGGAAGAGGTTGTGGGCGGCGGCCGCGAAATCTGGAGCGCAGAACTACTTTGTGGAAACGGAACGCGAGGATCTTAGGGCGAGCGCCCAATTTCTGGCAGGACTGAGTTGATTCTGCCCGCGCGGTGCGAGAGCGGTTGAATCGGCCGGTCTCGAAAACCGACAAACTAGTGACACTTTGATCGTCAAGGTAGTCAAGGCATCCGGATGTCACTGTGAAATCTAGTAACACTAATAAATTTAGCTTGTTGCGGACAACTATTCGTGCAAGCGATTTTCGCGCGAAGGTAAGGAGGCGATGCCAGGGTGGGACCGATTCAATCAAATGCGGCGAGGGATGGATTCGGACTAACACGCGAGCACCCGGCTCAACAATTTCCTATTGAAATGTTCCGGCTCAGAGACGCGCGAGAAGCCTGCCATCTTACGCCTGCATCAGTACCATCGATCCGAATTGCGAAATGCAGCTCACCGAGCTGTGCGATCACGTCACTCGCCGCAATTGGGACATTGCCGGCGAGTTCGTTGACAGCGGCTGGCGGGGCGCAGCGGCCAGCCGCCCCGAGTTGACAGTCTCATGGCTGGTGCCCGTCAGAGGGAATTCGATTTCCCCAAAAAAGACCCGGGTGCTGGCCGAAATTCCGGCTTAAACCGGCCCGTCGCGATGCCAGACAGCGCTTCGGACCCTTCGATTGACGCGGAGAGCGGCGCCGTACGCGGGCCGCTCGCGTCTTCGAATGGACAAACCATGGCGTACTATTCTCCTCAATTCGCTCCAGACGGCGCGTCGTTACTCTTGACCCGCTCCCTCGGTGCCGCCTTCCTGCAGGACTACGGGACTGGGAGGCGCAGCGAGTTCCCGGGAGCGACAATCCTCCGTTCCGACGATCTCTTTGCCGTTCAAGTGAGCAAACCGGCGGCAGGCGCAAATCCTCGGATCTCACGAGTGCTGAATCTCCGCACGGGGGAATCGTGGGGCTCCATACAGGGCGGCGGAGTGTTCTAGGATCTCTCTCGCGGCGGCCAATGGGCGCCGTCGGCAAGCGTGGAAGTCCACCGCTCGAGTGTGGCGTGGGACACCCAGACCTCCGAGCATCAGCCGCGGAACGATGTCCGCGAGGGACGGTTTACGTGGCGCATCGGGATGTATTCGCATGAATCGGGAAACGCGCTCTTAAATGAATCCCAGCGGCTTACGAAACGCGTTGCTAGAATGATCTGCTTATGGACACCGTGTTGCTTCTATTGCGTCTGCTGCTGTCGGCTACCTTCGCCATCGCGAGCATCACGAAGATCGCCGATCGCCACGGTACGCGCCAATCCCTCCTCGATTTCGGCGTGCCCGCATCTCTGGTGCGGCCCTTGGCGCTCCTGCTGCCACTCGCGGAGTTGGCCTGCGCCGTTGCCTTGCTTCCCGCCGCCTCGGCTGTCTGGGGAGCGGCCGGGACGCTATCGCTGCTTCTGCTTTTTGTCTCCGCGATCGGCGTCAGCATGGCCCGCGGCCGCCGGCCCGCCTGCCATTGTTTTGGCCAATTGCATTCCGCGCCGATAGGCTGGACCACACTCGCGCGAAACGGTCTTCTCTCCGCCATGGCCGCCCTGGTAATTCTGCGGGGATCCGAAAACCCCTCTCCCAGCTACATCGGATGGTTCGGCAGCCTCACCCATTTCGAAGCCGCGGTACTGTCGTTCTCGCTCGCCATCGCGGCGCTGGCTTCCTTATGGATCTGGTCCCTCCTTCACCTGCTGCGCCAGAACGGGCGTCTTCTGTTACGCCTGGAAGCGGTCGAAGGCGAACTCGGACTGCGTCTCTCGCCTGCGCCGCCGGGGCTACCGATCGATACTCACGCGCCGGCCTTCCGTCTGGCAGCCCTGGATGGGAGCATCGTGACGCTCGACTCGCTACGGCACGACTGCGACACGCTACTGCTAATTTTCATTGAGCCGGGCTGCGGCGGTTGTGACGCGCTGATGCCAGATGTAGCGCGTTGGCAGGAGGCGCACGCGGAGCGTTTGTCCGTTGTACTGGTCAGCCGCGGCGCCTTGGAGACGAATCGGGCTAAGGCAGCCCAACACGCGCTTCGGAACTTCCTGATGCAGCTTAACGATGAGATCTCGCGCGCATACCACGCCGAGGGAACTCCGACGGCCGTGCTGATTCAGAATGGCCGCATCGCCAGTCCGGTCGCCG
>Ga0302324_100007845_pt1 | contig 22591 bp, 21 predicted proteins | sample Palsa_T0_1_FD_201949 | JGI IMG/M metagenome (GOLD analysis project Ga0302324, IMG submission 201949) | Peat permafrost microbial communities from Stordalen Mire near Abisko, Sweden - Palsa_T0_1 | ecosystem: Environmental > Terrestrial > Soil > Palsa > Peat permafrost | place: Sweden: Abisko...
GCTAAAGAACCGCGAGGGCACAACGGTCATCGTCGACGTGACCTCGTCGACCACATACAGAGACCAAAAGGTCACCTCGCCCAGCTTTGTCAACATCACCGCCGGTGAAATGGTGAGCGTCGAGGGCACCACGACCTCCGGCGTGGTCACCGCGAGCAGCATAAACCTCGGCTTCGGGGGCTTCGGCGGCAGGATGTCCGCCAGCCATGGGACGCCCCCTGCTGCAACTGGCACTGTCGAGTCGGTTGGGACCGGGACCTTTACGCTAAAGAACCGCGAGGGCACAATGGTCATCGTCGACGTGACCTCGTCGACCACATACAAAGACCGAACCACATACAAAGACCAGAAGGTCACCTCGCCGAGTTTTGTCAACATCACCGCCGGCGAAATGGTTAGCGTCGAGGGCACCGCGACCTCCGGCGTGGTCACCGCCACCACCGTAACGATCGGCTTCGGTGGCGGCATGTGGGGCCACGGACGCCACCAGGGAGCCGCCGCCGCGGGGTCGGCCAGCTGAGCACCTGAAACGCCCAATTAGTGCCAGGCCTGGCCAGTTCTTCACGGAGCAAAACCAGGCCGTTCAGGCACGAAGTGGCACAGACGGAAGGAGCGTGGTCGCGATAACACCGTCGTGCTAGCCGAGCCGTGCTCGCCTTCTAATAGCCGTGGCGTCGTGCAGCACGATCGTGCGGTCATCGACCGAAAGCCACCCAAGGCTACGCAACTGGTGCAGGCCCTTAACGAGAGCCTCACGGGACATCCCTGAGAGCTCGGCCAGCTCCTGCTGGCTGAGGGGTATCGTGACCTCGACATTCGCGCCGACCGACTGGCCATAGCGGTCGGAAAGTTCCATCAGCGTGCCGCAGAGCCGCGTAAGAGTCTGAGTCGTGCCGAACTCCAGCTGCCGGAACGAAGCCTGGCGGAGGCGCTCAGCTACGAGCCTCAGCAGCTCAGAAGAGACCCGAGGGTACGTAAGCAGGTATTCACGGAAATCCTCGACGCTGATTACCGCGACCTCGGTTGGCTCCAAAGCGATCACCGTCGCCGACCGAGGGGAGCCGTCGACGGCGCTTAGCTCACCAAGTACCGAACCAGGGTCAAGCACCGAGAAAATAACCTCTCGGCCGGCACGCTTACCGCACACCTTGACGCGGCCCGAATGAATGACGACAACCTCATTCCCCTCGTCGCCCTCGGAGAAAAGGACGTCGCCGCGGGAAAAATAACGAAGCTCCGCACTTCGCGCGAGGCCTGCCGCCTCGGCGGCGCTGAGGGAAGCCAGGAAGCTCCCAACGGACAAACCGGAGCCGTCATCAGGCAGTGTGGCCGGCCCTTCCGCCCCGTCGGCTACCGTAGCTGTCAGCTCCCTAATTCCCTGCGCGTCCCTAATTCCCTGCGCGTCCCTAATTCCCTGCGCGCCCTCAGTTATCACAACTGACGGGCGCGCCGTCGTTCTCGATCTTCTAAGCGGGCTCAAACCTCAGTCTGAGCTTGGTCGTCAAAGTACTTGCGGCTGGAAGTGGTGGTGTTCCGGCTCTTCTTTGCCGTCGGCAATTCCGAGGCGGGAAACAGTAAACCCGCCAGTGACGTTTTCGGCGGTGTCGGAGTCGATCTCCAGGTCCTCGTCTAGCCTGTCGTCTGGTTGCTGCCCCATTGCGAGCCTCCTTTTGCGAAAGCCTGGTCCCGTGCGAACCGTTGGCGTTATTAGGAGCGTACACCAGCCGTCCGCCCCAAGGTTCGTGGCGAGCTGCGTAATCGTACTCACCCTTGCCGCGTGCCTGCTCACGTGAGTAGGGGCCGCGGAGGCGTCCCAGCTGTGGCGCCGCCCGCCTCGGTAAGCCGGTTCAGAGCCCGAGCGCCTGCTGGCTGTACAGGTAGTAATAGATGCCCCGACGGTCTACCAGCTCCTCGTGCGTACCCTTCTCGGCGATATGGCCCGCTTCGAGGACGACGATCAGATCGGCATTGCGGACTGTGCTCAACCGGTGAGCCACAACAAATGCTGTCCTGTTTTCCATGAGCCGGTCGATATTCCGCTTGACAATAGCTTCCGATTCGGTGTCCAGAGCGCTCGTCGCTTCGTCGAACAGCAGGAGCGGGGGACGCCGGTAAAGCGCTCGTGCAATGGCAAGCCGCTGCGCCTGGCCGCCCGAGAGCGGCAAGCCTCGGTCCCCGACAAGCGTGTCGTAACCGAGGGGGAGGTGGTCCACTAGCTCAGCCAGATCCGCGGTACGGGCGGCATCGCGAACGGCTTGGATGTCCGGTGCATCGTCCCCAAGACCGATGTTCTCGGCGATCGTGGCCGCGAACACGTAGGGCTGTTGGAGGACGAAGCCCACCTTGCGGCGCAGCTCTTGGTAACTAAGCAGGGTGGACTCGACCCGGTCGAAGAGTACCCGCCCGCTGGTTGGCTCGATCAGCCCGGCGAGCAGCCGGAGCAAGGTCGACTTGCCCGAGCCAGAGCGACCGACAATGGCCACCGTGGTCCCGGGGGCAACGTCGAGGTTGAGGTGAGCGAGGATCGGCTCGTCGGTGTTTGGGGGCTGGTACGTGAGGTCGACGAGCTGCACACGGCCCTCGAGTGTCGGAACCGGGAGGAGCCGACCGTGGTCTTCGCCTTGCTCCGGCTCGTGCTCGAGCACGTCTGCTATTCGGTTGAGGAGTACTGCTGACACCTGGACGTCGTCCCAAATGCCGAGCAGGCCGACCAGAGGCCCCGTCGTGAGCATGACGAGGGTGGTGAAAGCCACGAAAGCACCGAGAGTCAGGCTGTGGTCGTGGACCTCGATGGAACCAAGGAAAACGAACGCCGAATACGTCAACAAAGAGATGACCTGCACCACTGACCCGTAGCGGGCGATCGTCCGCTGGGAGGCTGCCGTGCGCACTGTGAACTCCTCGAACGCTCGGCGCAGGCGTCGCCCGAGGGCTCCTTCAGTCGCCGAGGTTTTCACTGTCTCGATACCTTTGAGGAGGTCAACCTGGTCGGAGGCGTAGCGCCCATAGCTCTCTTCGACGCCGGCGTACAGCGGCCGCAGCCGCCGCGCCGAGTACCGCATGGCGAGGCCGTACAAGGGCATCACGACCAAGAAGATGCCGGCCAGCAAAGGCGAAAGAACGAACATGATGGCCACGCCGACGAGCACCTGAGTGGTAGAAGTGAGCGCGGCGATACCTTGCTGCACGACTAGGCGCCGGATCTGGCGCACACCGGTCAATCGACGTTCGATGTCCCCGACCCGGCGTGTGGAAAAGTACGACATGGGTAGCGCGAGGAGACGTTTGGTCGTGAAATCGAGGGTGCCTATGTCGAATGTCGCTGTGGCGCCCACGAGGACCAGCCGCTGGAGGAGAACGGCCAACGTCCCACCCACGATGAGCGCCAACATGACAAGCCCGCTCTCATATAAGAGAGACTCGGCGTGAGGGGTTACCAGGTCATTGACGATCGACTCGACAACCAGCGGAAGAGCCACCTCACATGCCGCCGCAGCCAGGGCGAGCACGAGGGCGAGCCCGATCACCCGTCGGTGGGCGGCCAGAAAAGGTCGTAGCCACCGCAGGTTCGGCCCACCGGTCCCCACATCGGGCCGCTCGCCTGTCGGGGTCACGATCGCAGCAAACCCGTCCCAGTGCTGACTGAGCTCGTCACGGCTCACGACCCGGCGGCCCACGGCAGGGTCAGCCAACTCTGCGTCGGCCGCGTGAACGCCGACGAGGACCACCCAGTGGTCGCCGCGCCAGTGGATTATCGCCGGGAGGGCAAGTTCGCTCAACCGGTCCCGTGAGACCTTCATAGGCTGGACCTTGAGGCCAATATGGCCGCCAGCGGCGGCAATGGACCGCAGCGTGGTCCCTGAGACAGTCGTGCCAACAACGTCTCGAAGCGAGGAAAGTGGGACTTCAATGCCGTACCAGTTCGCCACCATCGCGAGACAAGCCACACCGCAGTCCCTCTCGTCGATCTGGTGCACAATGGGGAACTGTCGCCGCTTGCTGAGCCGACGCCGGGATGCCGTCGGCCGTACGAGCACTGTGCGAGACGGGGCATCGGGCGCGTCCGGTGACCGGTCGCCACTCACCTCAGTCAGTTGCTGTGCCTCGCCGCTCAGCCCTCCTGGCAAGATCTCGTGGGCGAAATCGAGCGGCAGGCGGGCCGCCGTACGGTAGTCGCGGCCGTCGGCTATCTCACGCAGGCGCCGGCCGAAGACTGGTACTTCTTGAGACAGCCGAGCGAAATCGGCGTGCCCGAGAGACCAGAGGCGGCTCACGGTCAAGGCTCGCACAGTCGCTACGCATGGCTCTCCTGTGACGAGGGAACGCTCTCCGAACAGGTCACCCGTGCTGAGGAAGCCAATCTGAGCCTCGGTCCCGTTGTCGGATCTCACCGCCTCGAGCCGCCCGCTCTCCACGATGAAAAGCCGCTCTCCCGGGTCCCCCTGGTGGACGACCTCTGTTCCTGCCGCCACCTCCTCCTCCTTGAGCCGCGGCTCGATCCGGGCGGTGTCTTCCGCGGACAAGTCCTCGAAGGCGGCGTGCATACGAAGGAGCCGATCCAGATGATGTGCCCTTGTCTGGGCGAGGACGGCTTCCCTGACACCTGGCTCGCTGGCTAACAGGGCGGCGAACACAACAGCGTCGAGGAACAGGGCGCGGGTCTTCTCGGAGGCCCTCACCGTGGCGTTGCGCGTGGTCTCGTTCAATAGAGCCGACTCGCCGAACCAACTGCCCGGCTGCAGCCGGGCTAGGGTCACCTCCTTGCCCATGTTGTCGACGACAACGCGTGCGCTCCCCCCGCTGAGCACGTACATGCCGTCAGGGGCATCTCCTTCCACCACGAGGGTCTCCCCGAAGTCGTACTCACGTACTTGGAACAGCCGGACGACGAGATCGGAGAGCTGGGGGGAGACCTTGGAGAGCAAGGGGAGCCGTCGTAGGACCTGCCGATCGGTCTCGTTCAGGCTCACAGTTGGTCGAGCTCCCGGACCGCCCCGGTCGCCGCTCGCTCGAGCGTCTCGAATAGGAGCTCGGCAACTGCTCGCTCGGCCACTTCGGGGTCGGCAATGTCAGGCCTCGAACGGTCGCGTAGCCACAGGACAGAAAAGCCGCCCTCCCGCGCGACGGGGCCCACCGCCTCGTCCTGAGCTGCCCGGTCGAGTAGCGCAGCGTGACCCGCTGGAAGCGCCTCTCTTCGTGCTCGGCGGGCAGTGAGCTCGGTCCCGGCCCGGCGAGCGATCTCGTCGGCGGGTAGCCCGTCCGCACGGGCGCAGCTCAGCGCCTCCATAGCGGCGGCCTGGGAGCGGAGCGAGAGCTCGTCGTACCGGAAGAGAGCCCACTCCAACCGGGAGTCCTCAAGCCGGGCCTTCACACCCCCTGAACTGCGAATTTGCCGCTCTATTTCCTCCAGCGCCCGCGCCCGCGAGCGCAACACCTCGAGACGCTCACCGCACCACGCCGGGTCGAAGGCACCGAACGGCCGAAGTACTTTGAGGACCTCGGCCTGCGGAAGACAAAGCCTGCCCTCGGGTATTGGCCTCCGGCCTGCTTCGGGCCCGTCCCCGGTGAGCCTCCCTTGGCTGGACAGCCGCTCAGCAGAAAACAGGCGCACCGCGGTGTCGGCGAAGGCGCGCCATGCTCCAGAGAAAGCCAGCTCAGCGAATAGGAGCTTCGAGCCCAGCTCACCCCCTTCGGCGGGGGTCTCGAGGGCCGGCTCGGCGTCGAGCTCGGCAGCGCGCTCGGGGTCAGGCTCATTGCTCCCCCCACTCGATCGCGCCACGACACGGCTGAGGTAGTGATCGAACTCGTCAAGCGCGAGCTCCCGTGACGCGAGCCAAGCCCGCAGGTCCTCACCACTTTCGAGGTGCCGGGCAACCCTGAACGTTTTCGCTTCGGCGCGGACCGCGTCCCTCGGCGGTCCCTCGGGAGATGAGCTGCGGAGCCTCTCGCCGGCGGCAGCTTCGACGACGAGTCGCGAAACGAGACCGGTCGCAGCCCCGGTCAACAGCAACTCGCGGTAGGTCACCGCTTCATTGCCAAAACTCAGCACCTCGCGGTCGAGCAGTGGCCAGCTGGCGACCGCACCGGTCTCTTGTGGGGAGCCTGTTTGGATGAAGCCGAAGATAGCTCGGCTTCGCTTGTCGAGCGATGTGCCAGCTACCTGGGGGCCCGGTATGAAAAAGTGGGGGACCTCCGGCGAGACGACAGCCATGACCCGATAGATTCAAGCGGTCCAGCGGGGAACGCACTTTCTGACGCTCGACCGGTTAGTCGCCAGCACAATGTCTTCCGCCCCTCCTAGGCCGCCCCTCTCCCAGGTCCTCGCCCTTCTCGGGGCGTCGCTGACCACTGCAATGGCCAACCTTGCGCAGACCACCGTTCTTGGCCTGTTGGTCTACAACCTGACCCGCAGGGAGCTCGACTTAGGCTTTCTCGGGCTGGCGGAGTTCGCTCCCGCCGCCCTGCTCATGCTGGTCGCGGGGGCCGCCGCAGACCGCTTTGACCGCCGGCGCGTCACGGCCGTAGGCGCGATCTCAAACGCCGTTGTGGCCTTGGCCCTCGCTTGGTATGTGCACGGTCCCGGCCGCTTGTCAGTTACGCCGATCTTTCTCCTAGTCCTGGGCTTCGGGTCAGGCCAAGCCTTCCTCTCCCCCGCGCTGCGGTCCTTGCCGGCGGCCATGGTCCCCAACGAAGGAGTGCCGTGGTTGGTCGCTCGCCGGTCCATAGCATCGCAGACCGCGACGATCATCGGCCCCGTGCTCGGTGGCCTGCTCTACGGGGCGGGAGCCTGGGTGCCGCTTGTCGCCGCGGCTGTGCTTTCCGGAGCTGGCGCCGCGTTGGTCATGGCCATACGGGTGCCAGACCGAGCGGCAGGACAGTTACGTACTGGCGAGCTCAACCCGGTCGGTGATGACCAGGTCGACCACGTGCTCGAGGACGGGATACCTGCCTCGAGGCGCAGCTTTCACGAGGCTCTGGAGGGCTTGCGATTTGTCCGCGCTCAACCCATCGTCCTTGGCGCCATTTCGCTTGACCTGTTCGCCGTGCTCTTCGGCGGAGCTGTGACCCTTTTGCCTGCCATCGCGGTGCGCCTCCACGTCGGGGCGTTCGGCCTCGGTTGGCTCCGGGCCGCGGGCGGGTTGGGGGCCGGGGCGATGACGCTGGTTATCTCGTTCCGCCCGGTTAGGCGCAGGGTCGGCCGTGTGCTGCTAGGTGCGGTGGCCGTCTTCGGCGTCTGGACCATCGTCCTTGGCGTGACCCGTTCGTACGTGTTGGCGTTCGTCGCAATGTTCGCCTTGTCAGCCGCGGACGCAATCAGCGTGTTCATCCGCTCCACGCTTGTCCCGTTGGCAACGCCCCCCGAGATGCGCGGGCGAGTCCTGGCGGTCGAGAACGTCTTCATCGGCGCCTCAAACGAGCTGGGCGGCTTCGAGTCCGGCGCGGTCGGTCAGTTGTTGGGCACTACGGGGTCGATCGTCCTCGGGGGCATTGGCACTCTGGTCGTGGCCCTGCTCTGGGGTGTGGTGTTCGTCCCCCTCCGTCGGGTCGACCGGTTCCCGACCCCGCCACCTTCGATGGCCCCGGGAGACCATGACGGGCCGACAAAGCCCACTTGACGCCGTATGACAATGGGCTGCCCGAGCTCTCAACTAGTGCCGCTACTGCTCGTCGCGCGGTTGTCGGTTTGGCCCGTGTGGAAGATCGGCCACCCGATCTCCGTCCGCCACTGGCCCTCGTCCCGGGCTTCATAAGGACCGACCTCTGCCCGTCCTCCGCTGATCCGGCTAACGGCCGCCGCCACGCCATATCCGTGACCTCTGCTCCCGCTTGACCTCCTCGGAGGTGACGCTGTCCGTGGCGTGTTGGATGCTAGCGGCACAACGTTGGCGGTTCAGGCGCTCTTCGCGCTTCCTGGGATCGTCTTGCCTGCAGGCTTGAGCCGAGTTCGCCTTCCCAAGACCCGATGATCCGAGCACGGGCAACTGCGTCCTCACGTCCAGTCCCCTAAAGAGGGGCCGCGCCGGCGCCGACGACCATCCAATGAGAACAGCCAGTGCCCGCGCGTTAGCCCTTGCTGGCGCTGCCATTGGGACTTCGGTTGCAAGCTTGTCCGTAGGTGCTGCGTGGTCGGCAGTGCAGCCCGGGACGGCGGTGGGGGCAACATCCCATACCCATTTCGTACCCAGGGGCAGTGCGCCCATCGTGCTCACCGGAGCCGACCTACCACAAGGCCCGTACCCAGGGAACGGTATCGATGCTCTCACCGAGGTCAACGTCGCGCACCGCGAACTCACAGTGGACACCTGGTCAGAGGATGTGAAGTACCAGTTGTGCCACAAGTTCGATGCCCTTTCGTCGGCTGGCAAGAGCATCGGCTTCTCCCACCTGGAGCGAGGCGATTTCGCAACACTCAGTATCAACCCGAATTCGGGCTGCATCTCCTCGGTACAGGCTATGTCGCCGCCGGCGTTCCCACAATGCAGTTCGGATGGCGACGGCGGTGATGGGACTGTCGTTTTGCTCGGGGCGAACATGGCGGCTCACTCCGTGGTCTACAGAGGCACCGACTCCACGTTTGTCCAAGTAGTGCGTTGGTGCAATCCGCCCACGGTCGTTGGCGCAAATCAAGAAGCCACGGTCCTACCCCGCATCGTCCCGGGGACAATCGTTACCCTCGACTTCTCATATTTCGGCTGGGTTACTTCCGTCTCGGTCGGAGAGCCATAAAGCCCCCACCCAAACGATAACTAGGAGCAACCTGGGTTACTCCTCATGGGTCAAGGCCTGAGCAGTCCACCCAATAGGGTCAACCGCAACAGCACCTCAGGCGAGCGGACGGGCGATCGTCTGCGGCCGCAAGTAGTCCATAAGTGTCTCGGGGCTGTTGACACCGCCCCCGTAGCCGCTCAAATTTACGCCGCCGTACGGAAGGCCGTACGCGAAGACGTTATGAGCGTTGATCCAGCTGTTGCCCGCGACAAGGCGCTCGGCGACGCGCTGGGCCCGCTTCAAATCGGCGCTCCAGACGCTATTGGCCAGCCCGTATGGGGAACCATTGACCGTTTGCACGACTTCGTTCTCGTCTCGGAACGGGATCACGTAGGCCACAGGGCCGAATATCTCTTCGCGAGCGCAAATGTTGGTGGGGTCTCCCGTGAGAAGGGCGGGCGACACGAAGTACCCGTCCTCGTGCCCTTTAGGCCTCAGCTCGCCGCCTTCGAGCAGCGCTGTGGCGCCGGAGGCGAGGCCCTTGTCGATGTAGCCGAGGACGCGACGACGCTGGCCCTCGCTTACCAACGGCCCCATGGTTGTGGCGGGGTCCGAGCCGGCGCCAATAGTGACCTCTCCCAGCGCTTCCTTGGCTTCGGAGAGCAACTGGTCCAGCACGTCTTCATGGACCATCCAGCGGGTAGCCGTGCAACACACCTGGCCTGAATTGCCGGTTATGGCGTTGGCCAGCCGGCGGGCGGTGTCGGAGACGTCGACGTCATTGAAGACCACCGCCGCGCCCTTGCCCCCGAGCTCCAGCTTGCAGGGCACCAAGTTTCGGGCGGCGTGCATGGCCACCTCCCGGCCGACCTCGGGCGACCCCGTAAATGACATGCGACGGATGCCCGTATGACGAGCGAGGGCGGCGCCAGCGGTTTCTCCCAACCCGGGCACGACATTTATGACGCCGGCTGGTATGCCCACTTGCTCCGCCAGATGACAGGCGTAGAGCGTGCTGAGCGGGGTTAACTCCGCGGGTTTGACCACGACGGTGTTCCCAGCCGCCAAGGCTGGGGCCACGCCCCACGCGTACAGGAGGAACGGGAAGTTCCAGGGAAAGATAAAACCGCAGGGGCCGTAGGGCAGCTGGACCTGACGCGCTTCCATGTGGGCCACTGCGAGTGGCGCGGACCGGCGCATGTGCACCGAAAGGTCGGCGAAGTACCGGAAGGCTTGCACCGCAAAGGGTATGTCGAAGTCGATGGCCCCTGTTACCGGCTTGCCCACGTCGAGCGACTCGAGGCTGGCCAGCAGTTCGAGGTTGTCCTCGATGGCGTCCGCGTAGCGATGCAGAAGGGTAGCCCGGTCGGCGGGCGGCAGGGCGGACCAATCCGGGAGCGCCCGGTTGGCCGCTGTTACAGCATCGTCGATGTCGGCGCTCAGGCCGGCGGTCACCTCGGCCAGCAAGGTCCCGTCAGCGGGATCCTGGACCTCGAGGACCGCGCCTCCATGCGGAGCCGTCCAGACGCCGTCGATGTAAAGCGGGACTGGCCCCTGTCCCAGGAACTTCTCTATCTCTGACTGGACTGTGCGTGTAACCATCGCAGACCTCCTTCACGGCTGCTTTCATTTCCCTTTTTGCAACGGTGATTTACCCAGTGGCATCACGGGAAGGCGCTAGATTTTGCCGTCACGCCCTTTGCCGGCGCCCGGCCGCGATCTTGCCGACGTTGGCCGCGGATCCCGCCGCGATCAGCCCGGTATCGGAACAGACATTTACCACTTGGAAGCCTCGGCCCGCCCAGTAGAGCGCTTCGTCGGGACCATCAGCGTGGAAACCGGCGACACGACCGGAACGCTTGCAGGCATCGAGGACCCGTTGCGCCAACTCAGAGAGCAACGTGTTCTTCGACGTGGGCAATGGTGGCCCGCCGTGGGACACCGAAAGGTCGTTGGGCCCGACGTAGGCCCCGTCCACGCCCGGGACCGAGAGGATCTCGTCAATGTGGTCCAAGCCCAAGCGAGTCTCGATCATGACGAAACAGAAGACGTGCTCATTAGCACTCGCCGGGGAGTAATTGTCGAGCAACAGCCGGGCGCGTACAGGCGCCCAACTGCGCTCGCCTTCGGGCGGGTAGCGCAGGGCTCTGACGACATCTGCCGCCTCCTCTGCCGTATCGACCATCGGGACGACAACGCCCTGAGCGCCGTAGTCCAAAGCGTGCATCGCCACAGCAAAGTTCGTCTTCCACGGGATCCTGACGAACGCCGGGACGTCGTGCGCGTTGATCACCTGGAGCAAGGGCATCAGCGACTCCACCGAGCCAACCTGGCCGTGCTGCATATCGACGCACATCCAGTCGTACCCCGAGCGGGCTAGCAGTTCGGTCGCGAAAGGCGCCGGCATGCCGGACCAGGCCCCGAACGCGGCGGCCCCTGACGCGATCACGTCTCGCAAGCTCTTCACCGACGCCACCCCCTTCTTACGTCGTCGGACTCGTCAGGCTACCCCATCTCCTGCAGACTGGGGCTCCCCAGAGAGCGAGCGTCGCCAAGTGGTCCACCGAACGAGGTCAACCGCAACCAGCACCCCCAACCGGGTTCGAACCCGTGCCGCCGTCTTGAAAAGGGAATTTAGCAGGCCTTTTGATCTCGGCTTTTGGCACGGCTCCGCTGTGAGCTGCCCAATTAGTGCCAGGCGATACCAGCTCCTGGCGGGCGCGCCATATCGTTATGGCACGGATGTGGCAGCGCGGCATCCCTCGACCATCGTGCACAGCGTCTGCTGGTGCACGACGCACGCCTGCCCAGCCTGCGGCCGCCAAGCCCCGCACGGCGTACCCGTCTGCCGTCGTCGGAGCGGGAGTGGATCGAGCCCGAGACCTGTCGCCGGGTCGACTGCCTACGCGACTGTGGTGCGCTTCTGCACGGCGACCTGAACGACCTCACGAGCGCGCCCGACGTGTGGCAGGACGTTCCCGACGCAGTCACCGAAGCAGACCTACTTGAGGAGGCGCCCCGTCGCAGACTTGGACATTTCTCCTTGTAATCGTTGCCGCGGAACCGTAGCGTGCCGCCATGCAGGTAGCCGAGTTGTGGCGGTACCCGGTCAAGTCGCTCCAGGGCGAACCGCTGGAACTGGCGGCCGTGACGACCGCTGGGCTCGAAGGAGATCGTCGGTTCGCGCTGTTCGACGTCGAGACCGGTTTCGGCCTGACCGGGCGTCGGGTCCCCGAGCTGTTGTTCGCTGCGGCCCGGTTGAGCGCCGACGGCGGTGTCGACATCACGTTGCCTGATGGTTCGGTGACCCGCGACGACGACGCTTTGTCGGCGTGGCTCGGACGGCGAGTGACGCTGCGGTCAGCCGACGCCGAGGTGCCACGCCACTATGAGAGCCCTCTTGATTTCGAGAACGAGGCGATGAGCGATTGGGCGCCCTGGGATGGGGCGGGGGGCGCATACCACGACTCGGCCGGAGCGCGGGTCTCGTTGGTGTCCATGGCGACGATCGGGGCATGGGACCGGCGGCGGTTCCGCGCCAACGTATACCTCGACCGAGAGGGCGAGGATGCACTTGTGGGAGCTGAGGTGACACTGGGCGAAGCGACGCTCCTTGTGGGTAAGCGGCTGGAGCGGTGCGTGATGACAACACGCCCTCAGGCGGGCGGGGTCGAGCGCGATCTCGACGTGTTGCGAACGATTAATCGTGAGCGCGGAGGCTGCCTGGCGGTAGGAGCGCTCGTGAGGCAGCCCGGAGCAGTTCGGGTCGGCGACACACTCACATTGGCGTAGGTGCTCCGTCGCCGCGACCCCGCCCTCGGAGCCGACCTAACCGCTGCGCCGCCCGGCCTCCTCCAGCTTCGAAGCGTCCCCAAGAGCTTGCTGAGCCCACGTGGCTCTAGCCGAGACATCAGCCTGGTGGCCCAATTTGTTCTCCCTGACCGTCCAGGCGCCGTTTGACTGCCCTAAGGTGGCATACTCGTGGGCTTGGCCCGCTGAAGCTCTACGACATCGGGGAGACTTTCGAGGTCGGTTCAGTGAATACGGCGATATCGGGGTCGATGCCGTCCACCGAGAAGACGTGTTCAGCTGGGACGCCGACGAACTCGGCGAACGAACCGGGCCAGCGGGTCCCCATGCCCTTTAGGTTCACGCACAACAACGGCCGGCGCGGCAGTACTCGCAGTGGCGGCAGTTGACGTTGGGGTTGACCGAGACGTACTCGCCGACGCGGGACCCGTCAACGCCGTCACCGATGGAGTCGACCGGCTGGCGAGGTGCGTCGTAGACGACGGCCTTCATGGGCACCAACTTGGTATCTGTTGAGCCTGCCTTGGTAGCTGTTGAGCCTGCCGTACGGTCATTGCGAAGTTGCCCCTTTAGAGGGAGCCCTGCGATGGGTTGTCGCGCCCCGCCCCAGCGATCGCGGGCGATATGAGCTCGAGCTCCGGGTCAGGGAACTCCACGACATCGCTATAGGCCCCCGCTGTCAAAGAAGCGAGCAGCGCCGCGCCTCGAGTGCCCGCCTCTTTTACGACCGGGTACGACAACTCCGGGAACACCTCGGACTTGAGCGTCATCAATAAGGGGTTACGCGACCAACCCCCGCTCATGCGCACCTCGGCTATGGGGCCACCGAGCCGCTCGAGCGCGTCGAGCAGTAATCGCGACCCGGCGACCGCGGAGGCTAAAGCCCCCCACCAAGCCCGTTCTGGTTCGACCGATGTCTTCCCACCCGCGCGCACCGGTGTAAATATCGGTGACGAGCCGGTAGGGCCAACTGTTACGCCTGTAGGGCCAACTGTTACCGACGCCTGGAGCAAGCCGAGCGCCAGCGCTGGCGCATCGAGGTCGGTGAGGCCGTGGTGGCTAGCCACGCCGAACTGTTCGAGTACGTGAATGAGCTCGAGCCCGAACGGGAACCCTCCCATCATGGAGTAGTGCCCGGGAAGAACGTGGCACCCGACCATGATGCCGAGAGGGAGCCCGGCGGCCAGGTCCAGGTCTGGTCTCATCGGGACCGCCCGAATGAGCGCCTCGGCCGTACCGCAGTCGTCCATTACCTGGTTCTGCTGAGATACGCCGATCCCAACCGACGCGCAAGGGTGGTCGTGGCCAGCGACGGTAAGGGCCGTTCCTTCTAGGCGCTCCAGCCCGCGAGACAGGTCGTGAGCCCGGCCGAAAGAGGCCCCTGCCCAGCGCACTTCGGGGAAAATCGTGTGCCGCACTCCCGCCCAGTCGAAGGCCTCGGTCCACCACTGCCTGGTCGCCACAGACAGAGCTCCGGTGCGGGAGGCGAGCGATGCCTCAGCGGCAAGATCCCCACCGAGGCGGTAAACAACCCATTCGGCTACAGAAAGGACGGACGTGGCGCGACGGGCATCGGCCACGTTGCGCATGATCCAGCGCAGCGTTGCGATTGTCGGGATCTGCGATGTACCAAGCCCGGTGGCCTGGCCGAACCGCTCGACGCCAAAGTCCGACCTGAGTTGGGCATGGTCGTCCGCCGCGCGCGCGTCGTACCAGGCAATTGCTGGACCGACCGCCGAGCCAGCCCGATCTACAAGCACGACCGTTTCGGCGAGGCTCGTCACACCAACACCGAGGACATCACCGGCGGGCACCTTTGCGAGGACCTCCGAGATGGCGGCCACGGCCCCGGCGAACAGGTCGTCCGGGCGAGCATGTCCTCCAGTCGGTTCACGTTGCCAAATGGTGGGCACGGCAGCATGTGCCAGCTCTGTGCCTTTGAGGTCTACGACCCCCGCCTTGGTTAGCGTTGTGCCGACGTCGATCCCCACGAACAGGGACCGCCCTTGTGTCACCGTGAGCGGCCGCCCTCCACGGCCTCGGTCCAGGGGCGGGCGCGACCCTCCATCGCGGCGAGCGACTGCTCGAGGCGATCACGTCCCGTCGTTGACAGGAAATGCTTACGGTCTTCGCCGGCCAACGCCACGGCGTCTTTCCAGTACACCCGCCCGGCAATAAAGCCCGACGCTCCGCCGTCGTCGCAAGCGGTCCTTACTGCCTCCAGGAAGTCCTCAAGAGGCACGCCGGCCGAGAGGACCGCCCAAGGCACGGTGACTGCCTCGGCCACTGCGCGGCATCCCCTCGCGTCGCTCGGGTATTCCAACTTCAGCAGGTCGGGTCTGGTCTCGCTCAGGATCCGGGCTGATTCGACAATGAGGTCGGCTCGCCGTCGGGCGTCGAGCGGCCCCTCTCCGGGGAGCGCGTAAAGCAACGTTTCGATAACCGACGGCACGCCCGCCGCCGCGCAGTCCTCCACCACGGCGCTGACTACTTCGACGACCTCGGCGACTAGATCGGGCTCCCCTGGTCCCGGCACCCGGTCGGGGCGCATCTCGACGAAGAGCTTGAGCGCTTGCCCACCCATATCGGTCACCCACTTCGCCGTTCGCGTCGGATCGCGCCGCGCCCGCGGTTCGCCGTTCCAGGTGTCTCGCTCGGCCGCCTCGGCGGCGACGAGCGTGCCGCACCCTGGCGCCATCGCTCCCGCTTCGACCACTGCAGGCACGCCGAACTGAGGGTCGAGCAGGACGGCGCTAGCCGCCGGGCTCAGGGCTGCGGTGACGTCCACCTTGAACGAACGCACGTCCTCCGGGCCCGTCGGTTGGCCGGCGGCAGCAAGCATCTTGCGCAGACTGTTGCGCTGGTCGATGGCGATGATCGCCAAAGTGCCGTCAGACCTGGCAATAGGCCCCAGCCCTGCCCGCGGGCGCTTATTTGTTCTTGTGACGTCCGACATGTTCCTGCTTCTCCTTCTTTGCTGTGGTCATCTCTTTTCTCGGGGTCATCTCTTCTGCTCGGGGGGTGACATTTCCCGTAGGCGCGGTGGGCCGTCCCGAGACGCGCTCCGCGCCCCGCCTGGCACCTTCCCGCCCCGCACCTCCTCGCCTCTCAGGTGGCGGGATTTCACCCGAGCCGCGCACTACGAACGTCGTGGGCAAAATGACGTGCTTCGGCGGTGAACTGTCCCCGCGGATCCGTGCGAGAAGCAACGCCATAGCGGTCCTTCCCATCAGAGCTGGGTCCTGGCGAGCGACCGTCACGGCCGGAGTAAGGATGCCAGCCATGGGGAAGTCGTCAAAGCCTACGAAAGCGATGTCGGCCCGTGAGGCACTATGTAATTCGCTCACGACATCGAGGGACGCCACCGCGTTCGCCGAGAGCACGGCCGTTGCGGGGCGCCTGAGCCCGAGCACGTCGGTCAGGAAAGCCGGGTGATCGGGGGTAAAGCGAGTGTGAGATACGACGAGGTCGCCGTCGTAGTCGATGCCGGCATCCGCCAATGCCGCCCGATAGCCCTCGTGGCGCCACCGCAGGGGCAGGCGGTCGAGGGCAGTCCCAACGAACGCAACGCGTCGATGACCATGCGAGATCAGGTGGGCGGTCGCGCGGCGTGCGGTTTCGGTGTTGTCGACAAGTACCGAGTCCGCTTCTGCGCTGCCGGAGGGACGGTCGACGAACACGACCGGAACGCCTCCGGTACCGATCGCGAAGCGTTCCTTGGCGAAGTCGAGGTGGCTGGGCCTGGCGATGAGCCCGCACACGGAGCGGTGGAGCAGTCCACTGATGACCGCACGTTCCTGAGCGGCGGATTCGCCCGCGCTGGCAATGATGAGGAACAGCCCAGCCTCGTGCGCGGCTTCCTCAACGCTTTCAGTCATAGACGCAAAAAACGGGTCACCGAGCCTTTCAACGACGAGGGCGACCGCCTCGTCGCGTCCTGTTCTCAGCGATCTTGCCAACGGGTTGGGCCGGTAGCCCAGAGTGTCGATCGCATCGCGCACCCGCTTCGCCGTTTTGGCGGTCACCGTCTGCTCGTCGTTGACGACGCGTGAGACGGTTTTGATACTCACGCCGGCCAGCAACGCCACGTCCGACAAAGTCGGTGTTTCTGTCACTGTGGGTCCTCGGGCACAAGAGCTCCGGCCCGGCCCCCCGCCCGCGCGGTGACTTCGCTGGATAGCCCTAGACCAGAGAGGGCGGTCTCGACCTGCGCCAGGGTCGGAAGCGTGCCGTCCACCGCGAGGTACGGCACCTTGGGTGGCACCGGAGCGTCCAGGCGCTGCGCGGCTTCCTCGCCTTCCAGCTTGAGGCGGTCGCGGGCCGCCCCCCTGGAGCGGAGCCGCTGGAGGATCACGGGTGCCGGGCAGTCGAGGTAGACCAGGGCAACCGCGGGCAAGCGGGCGCCCGAGCTTGGGCCCGCAGCGGCAAGCCTGCCGACGAGGTTGCGCCATGCAACCGGGTCTGTCAGCTCGCGGGTGAACGGCGCGGCCAGGACTACCCTCCAGCCAATCGACACGTTGGCCCGGGCAGCGTCTACGAGCGACGCGTAACGCGCCTCGCGGAGCTCCTTTCCAGGGCCCTCCTCGTCGAAGGCCTGCTCGGCTTTGCCGAGCAGGCTTAGCGCGGCTGCACTGAGCGAGCCAGTCACCTGGTCAAGGTCGAACAAAGCGAAGCCGAGCCTGCGAGCGAGCGCCGTTGCGAAGGTTGTTTTGCCGCATGCTGGCGGTCCGGCGACAACAATCGCCATAGGCCCACCGGGATCCCGCTCACCCCCCATACAGCCTCCCTTACATCGCGGCGTGTGCCAGCCTCCCGGACATCGCTTCGACACCAGGTCACTGCGACCGCCTTGACAAGCTGAACCTCACCTGTTAGCAAAGTTGGAAAAAGACAACGTTGTCAAGTTGCAAGGGGGTTGCGATTTGAGCGAGCTTGAGGTGGGTCCGCTCGCCGGCGAGAGGGTACCGGTCATCGCGACGCGTGGGGTCACCAAGCACTTCGGCAGTGTCCAGGCGCTGCGTGGCGTCGACCTGGAGGTTTACGGAGGCGAAGTCCTGGGGCTCGTGGGCGACAACGGCGCAGGGAAGTCCACCTTGGTCAACATCCTTTCGGGCGCGTTCCAGCCCAACTCCGGGTCCCTCTTCGTGGACGGCAAGCGGGTGACGTTCGGCTCTTCTCTCGAGGCCCGCCGCGCCGGGATCGAAACCGTCTACCAAGATCTCTCCCTCGCCCCGGACCTCGCGGTGTGGGCGAACATCTTCCTTGGGCGCGAACAGACCGTCAAGGGCCCGCTGCGCCTGGTCGGCTGGCTCGACCGCAAGACGATGGCCCGTGAGGCCGAAGCCGACCTGGAGAGGACCCGCATCCGGATCGGCTCCGTGAAAGCACTCGCCGGCCGGTTGTCCGGTGGCCAGCGCCAGGCCATAGCGGTCGGACGTGCGGTGGCATGGGGGTCCAAAGTGCTGCTCATGGACGAACCCACGGCGGCCCTCGGCGTGGAGCAGCAGGCCAAGGTCGGCGAGCTCGTGCGTTCGGTGAGCGACCAGGGTGTGCCGGTCCTGCTGATCAGCCACAACCTGCCGCAGGTCCATGCGCTTTGCGACCGTGTCGTGGTGCTCTTCCAGGGTAGGGTCGTCGCTGACCTCCGCCCGGCTGATGTCTCCGTGGAGGAGATCGTGAGCTGGATCACCGGAGCTTCACTAGCTGCCACGACGGCCACCGTTGGTGCCCTCCTCAGGAGTACCGGCCACGACGGAGAACCGGGCTATGACGGCGGTCCGGGCCACGATCGAGAGCCGGGTAGCGGCGGCGGCTCTGGTAACAATGGCGACTAAGTTCCCAGCCGCGCTCAGCCCCACAGGGTCGGTGTCCCCGAACGCGGGGCCGGAGGGTGGGGCCCCGCCTCCGCGACGCTCCGCCGCGCTCCGAGGGGTCGACCGTATAGGTGACTTCTGGATCGTCGGCGTCCTGATCGTGATGGTCGTGGCGTTCGGGCTCAAGTCCCCGGACCACGACCTGTTCACGAGGGCCAGCTGGCTCAACACCTCCGACTACGCGGTGGAGTTCTTGATCCTGGCGGTGGGCGAAACCTTCGTTATCATCACCGGCGGCATCGACTTGTCGGTCGGAGCCACCCTCGGTTTCACCGGGATGGTCTCGGGCGCGGTGATGCAATCGATGCTCAACGGCCACGACAACAGCCTTCTCACGACGGTTGTCGGTTTCGCGGTTGCCCTCCTGCTCGGCGCCGCCATCGGGTTCGTGAACGGGTACCTCATCACCCGGCTCAAGCTGCCACCGTTCATCGTGACCTTGGGAAGCCTCACTGCGATCGGCGCGGCCCCCGCCCTGATCAACGGCGGCAACGAGATCGCGACCCTACCGAGCCAGCTCACCACGATCGGCAGTACCGAGATCGGGGGCTGGATCTATGTCACCGTTGTGATCGCTGGAGCGGTCTGCATTTGCATGGGCTTCGTGCTGCACCGGACCCGTTTTGGCCTTCGGACCTACGCGATAGGCAGCAACAACCTCGGGGCGCGGCGCGCGGGTATCAACGTCGACGCCCACCTCGTCCGTGTCTACACCATCTCTGGCGTGCTCGGGGGCCTGGCCGGGATGATGGTGACAGCCAACTTGTCTGTCGCTGCGCCCCTCGCCGGCACCAACGACGAGCTGAACGCCATCGCGGCGGTGGTCATCGGAGGAGCCAGCCTGTTCGGCGGCCGGGGCCACATGTTGGGCACGGTCGTAGGCACCTTCATTATCGCCTTGCTCGTCACCGGCCTGGTGCTGGTGGGAGTCAGCGGCAGCTGGCAACAGGTGGCCACCGGCATAATTATCGTCGCTGCGGTGGCGGTGGACCAGGTGCGATTGCGCCTGGCCGAGCGATGAAATCTCTGGTGGTCGTCCTGCCGGCCCTCAGCCAGCATTCGCCGGCTGTCAATCCCGGACCAGAGGCTCTGAAACTAGGGCTAGCGGTCTTGTAGGCACAACTGGCTGGGGAACCGATCATCAGCCAGCACAAACAAGAAAGGAAGAGAAATGCGTAAAGAGAACTCAGGCAACGGCAGGGGGTGGCGGTTCCGGCTGGCGACGGCTGGAGCAGCCGCCGGACTGGTGTCCGCCACGCTAATGGCCGGCGCGGCCGGGCCGACAGCGACAGCGGCCAGCGCATCGACCAAATACACCTTCGTGCTGATCCCCGGCCTCACCGTGGACCCCTTCTACATCACGATGCACAACGGCGCTGCCGCAGAGGCAGCCAAGCTTGGCGTGACCCTGAAGTGGGCCGGAGCCACGCAGTTCTTGGACACTCTCCAGATCCCCGTGGTCAATTCCATCTTGGCGAGCAAGCCCAGCGCTCTGCTGATCGCCCCCACCGACGACGTCGCCCTATTCAACCCGATAGATGCCTACGTCAAGGCTGGCATCCCGGTCATCGCCGTGGACACCACCCTCAAGAACACGTCCATCCTCACCGCGGCGATCAGCTCGGACAACTATCAGGGCGGCGAAGCGGCGGCCGATACCATCGCCAAGCTCCACCACGACAAGGGCGCGGTCGCCGTGATCAACACGATCAAGGGTGTTTCCACCACGGACCTGCGCCAAGATGGCTTCCTGGCCGAGATGAAGAAGTACCCCAACATGTCCGTTGTCGCCGCTGACTACGACCAGGACTCGCTTACCACTGCCGAGTCGTTGGCCCGCAGCCTGATCCTGGCCCACCCGAACCTTGTGGGCATCTTCGGCACCAACCTTTACTCGGCGCAAGGCGCCGGCCAAGGCGTTATCGCCGCCGGTGACAAGGGCAAGATCTCAGTGTCCGGCTACGACGCCGAGCCTGCAGAGATCACCCTTCTCCGTGAAGGGGTCATCAACATCCTGATCATCCAGAACCCGGCCGAAGAAGGCGCTCTGGCCGTTCAGTACGCCTACGACGCTGTGACTGGCAACAAGGCCGCGATCGTCAAGTCGACGCTCCTGGCGAACGTGGTGGCCACCCAGGCAAACATGAACGACCCCAGCGTCAGCAAGTACTTCTACAACACCAAACTGAGCTAACCGGCTCCGGTCTCCGCCCTGCCCGCCCCGAACGTTGTTTCGGGGCGGGCTTGGCCGGTGGGGCGTCGGCGGAGGGCAGCGACGGTTGTCAGCCGAGCCGACCGCGGGATATATCATTGGGGTTTGTGCCCGGCGCAGATCTAGAAAAAATGTTGCCTGACTTCGGTTCCGCAAGGGTAGCCGTTGTCGGAGATTTTTGCCTGGACGCGTACTGGGATATTAGGAGCGGCGACACTGAGTTCTCTATTGAGACCGGCTTACCGGTCAATCGTGTCACTAGCCAACGCTACAGCCCGGGTGGTACCGGCAACGTGGTCGCCAACCTAGTCTCCCTCGGGGTGGGACAGGTGCGGGCAATCGGTCTGTATGGTGGGGATCCTTTCGGCCGGGCCCTAGTGAAGCTGCTGGCCGAGCTCGGGGCCGACACTTCCGGCATGCTCGATGTCGGCGCCGATTGGCAGACCCTGGTTTACGCCAAGCCGTACGTCGGCGATGAGGAGCAGAGCCGGCTCGATTTCGGCACGCGGGCTGCACTCCCGCAAGGCGCCTTGGACGGTCTCGGGCACGTAATTGACGAGGCGGCTGCGTGGGCGGACGTGGTAGTCATAAACCAGCAAGTAACGAGCTGTTTTGCCGCAGGGCCGATGGTGGCCCGCGTCAACGATGTGATCGCCTCTCACCCCGGCACGGCTTTTGTCGTCGACACGCGGATGTCAACGACTGGCTACGCCGGCGCTGTGTTGAAAATGAACGTGACGGAGGCGGTGAGCCGTTTCGACGGGGCGGCTCTGGGGCCTGTGCCTGCGCTCGTACCAGAGGACCAGGTCATCGACCTGGCCGGCCGCATGGCGCGCCGGACTGGGAAAGCCGTCTTCATAACCATGGGAGAACGTGGCATTGTCGCCGCCGACGACCACGGGGTTAATGTCATCCCAGGTATCGACCTCAGCGGCGAGGTTGACGCAGTCGGGGCGGGCGATACGGTGGTGGCAGCTATCGCGGCCGTGCTCGCCTGCGGCGGGCAGGCGTCCGTGGCTGCGTACGTGGCGAACATTGCCGCCTCGGTGACCGTCCGCAAGTTGCGCGCTACGGGCACGGCTACGCCGTCCGAGCTGGTGGCGGCCGCCGCCAGCGCCTACTACGTCTACAGCCCGGAACTGGCGGAGGACGGGACCAAGGCTCGCTTCTGACCCGGCTCCGAGATCGAGATTATCGTCGACCCACCCCCCGGCCGAAGAACGCATTTTGTCTTCGACTTCGACGGCACCTTGTCGGTGCTTCGTGAGGGATGGGACGATGTTATGCAGACGACCATGGTCCAGGCGATCGTCGGCAATGCCTATGGATCGATAGGTGCCGGGAAGCTCGCCGACATTCGATCGGCCGTCAGGGACCTGATCGACCGCACCACGGGCATCCCGACACTGCTCCAGATGCAGGGCCTGGTCAGCCTCGTGCGCCAGTTCGGGTACGTAGCGGAGGCCGATATCCGCGACGCCCCTGGTTACAAGGAGATTTACAATACCGAGCTCATGCGTACCAACGGAACGCGGTTGGACATAATCGCCTTCGGGCACCTGGAGCCCACCGACTTCCACATGAAAGGTGCTCTACGCCTGCTGGACGAGCTGCGGTCGCGCGGGATGGAGCTTTATCTCGCGAGCGGGACAGACGTAGACGACGTGCGCGCGGAAGCGCAGGCCCTCGGTTTCGCCGGTTATTTCGAAGGCCGCATCTACGGGTCGGTACGCGATATGAACGTCGACGCCAAGCGCATGGTCCTCGACCAGATCCTCTCCGAAGGCGCGGTCGCACCGGAAGCTGTGGTCATGATCGGCGACGGCCCGGCCGAAATGCGCGAGACTCGCAAAAGGGGAGGCATAGCGGTAGGTCTTTGTAGCGACGAACGGCGGCGGTTCGGTGCTAACCCGGCCAAACGCCGCCGGTTGGTCCGAGCCGGGGCGACGCTTCTCCTACCGGATTACACGGACCTCGGGGCTTTCCT
>Ga0302324_100007848_pt1 | contig 22589 bp, 22 predicted proteins | sample Palsa_T0_1_FD_201949 | JGI IMG/M metagenome (GOLD analysis project Ga0302324, IMG submission 201949) | Peat permafrost microbial communities from Stordalen Mire near Abisko, Sweden - Palsa_T0_1 | ecosystem: Environmental > Terrestrial > Soil > Palsa > Peat permafrost | place: Sweden: Abisko...
CTCGCCGACGATCAGCAGGCCAGGCTCGCCGATGCGCTGTTCGCCGCATCCCGTCACTGGCAGCTCGCGCTGCATTTCAACAAGGGGCTCGCGGGCGCGCCAGCCGAAGAGATTGCCGCCGCGAAGCAGACAGCGCTCAACCCCGAGGCGCTCGAGGCGTTCGCTCTCGCCATCTGCGCCGGGGGAGGCCCGCCGGCGTATGCCGGCATGCCCGCTCCTGACTTGGCGGCTGCGCGCGCCGATGCGGCGATCATCGATAAAGCCATGGACGAGCTGCTGCGCGTCGCCCCCGGCGCCGGGTCGTATGTCTCGGAGTCGAACTATTTCGAGGCGCGATGGCAGGCGTCCTTCTGGGGGTCCAACTACGGCAAGCTCGCGGCCGTGAAGCGCATCTACGATCCGGAAGGATTGTTCTGGGTTCATCACGGAGTGGGCAGCGAAGCGTGGAGCGATGATGGCTTTACGCCGCGAGACGCTTGAGCCCGCGACGATGGGTATCGTGTTGCGCCGGCGGGCACCAAAGCTCACTATATCCGCCGTCGTTGTCACCACCAGGGGATAAAATACCGTGACCGCAACTCGTTCACTCGTCTTCGGCGCCTTGCTGCTGCTCGGCGCGGGCACCGCTTACGCCGACAGGTACTCGGATACCGTGCAGCTGTTCAAGAACGCGGGCTCGAGCGCCGCATTTTTCGGCCACTGCTACGCCTATGCGGTGTTCCCGACCATCGGCGAAGGCGGCTTCATCGCGGGCGGCGCGCACGGCACGGGACGCGTCTACGTCGGCGACACGTACACGGGTGACACCAGCATGACCCAGCTCAGCCTCGGCTTCCAGGCGGGCGGCAAAGCGTACAGCGAGATCGTCTTCTTCGAGGACAAGCGCGCACTCGACGAGTTCGAATCGGGGTCGTTCGAGTTCGCCGCGGGCGCAAGCGCGATCGCGGTGACCGCCGGAGCCAACGCCACCGCGGGGACCACCGGCGCAGAGTCGGGTGCGAGCGGCGGCAAGAAGGATGCCGTCACCAGTGCGGGCGGGTACCTCAAGGGAGTGGCCGTGTTCACCATCGCAAAGGGCGGCCTCATGTACGCGATCACCGTCGCCGGCCAGAAATTCAGCTACACGGCGCGAGTCACGCCCTGAAGGCATAGCGCATTGCGCCGGCTGCACCAGGCCCCCCTGTTCGCGCCGGCGAATCGCCCGCGAGATATTTGCATCCTGCGGCTCTCGGCGATCGGCGACACCTGCCACACGGTGCCGCTCATCCGTGCGTTGCAGAGTGCGTGGCCCGAGTGTCGCATTACTTGGATCATCGGACGCGTCGAGTCGAAGCTCATGTCGCTCGTTCCCGGGGTGGAACTTCTGACCGTCGACAAGCGCCGCTTCGTGGCCGAGCTCGCGCGGCTGCGCACCGTGCTCGCTTCCCGCCGTTTCGATCTTCTTCTGCATATGCAGGCGAGCCTGCGGGCGAGCCTCCTGAGTACGCTGGTGCGCGCTCCCGTCAAGCTCGGATTCGATCGGGCGAGAGCGCGCGAGTTACAATGGCTGTTCACGAACCGGCGGATCGCCCCGCGCCGGCGCGAGCACGTCCTCGACAGCTTCATGGGATTCGTGGACGCCCTCGGCATCACGCAGCATCCCCCGGTGTGGAACTTGCCGTTGCCGCCGGATGCGCTCGCCTACGCGCGCGCGATCATTCCCGACACGCAGCCGACCTTGTTGGTGAGTGCGTGCTCGAGCCATACGCTGCGCAACTGGCGGCCGGAAGGCTATGCCCGAGTGTGCGACCACGCTGCGCGCCGCTGGAACATGCGGGTGATATTGTGCGGCGGCCCCGACGCCGTCGAGCGCCGCATGGGCGACGACATCCTCGCGCACGCCGCCACAAAACCCATCGATCAGATCGGACGCGACACGCTGCCGCAAATGCTCGCGTTGCTGGGCGCGGCAACGGTGCTGCTTTCGCCCGACTCGGGTCCCGCGCACATGGCCGGGATGGTGGGCACCCCGGTGATCGGGCTTTACGCGCCTACCAATCCGGCCCGTAGCGGACCCTATTTCAGCCGGCCGTGGTGCGTGGATCGCTTTCCGGAGGCCGCGCATGAGTTCCTCGGCCGCGAGCCCGATCAGTTGCCCTGGAATGTGAAGATCGAGAAACCCGGCGTCATGGACTTGATCGAGCCGTCGGCCGTGATCGAGAAGCTCAATCGGCTCATGCAGGAGCGCAGGCCGGCGGAGCAGGCGCAGTCGCCCACTCCGCCGCAACTGCGGGCTTAGAACGGCAATCCGTGAGCTTGGCCGCCCATGCACATGATCATGGGAATCGACAAGATAAAATTGATGCGCGAGGCGCGCCCCGCGGTCTTGCGTGCCGCGGCCTTTTCCTCATCGGTCGCCGCCACGATGCCGAGGATCTTCTTCTGATTGGGCCAGATGAATATCCAGACGTTGAGCGCCATGATGGTCCCGAGCCATGCGCCCACGCCAATCACGCGAAAGCCCGGCTGGAGCATGAATGCCGCGCCGACCTTGTCCTCGCCATAGGCTGTGGCGAGGTAAAACGCGCCGGTGACCCAGGTTGCGACCGCGGCCCAGCGGAACCATAGCAGGGCGCGTGGAGCGATGTACTTGGTGATTCCCGCGCCCCCCGGACCCCCTTTATCGGCCGCCGCGGCGGCGAGTCCCGGAGTTTGCACCACGTTGAAATAATAGAGCAGACCGATCCACATCACGCCGGACAGGATATGGAGCCAGCGATCGAGGCTCGCGCCGTGAAATCCAGCGGTGTTGCTCATCGAGTAGGCAAGTGCGATGCCGATGATGACAGCGAGCACCACGCCGGTCGTGATGGCGCCCTTGACGGTGTTGAGCGGATGCATTGATTGGATCCCCTATGGTTATTTTACTCGAGCCGGGATTGTAGTCGATGTCGGCGGCGACGTCATGGAGAGACCTTTGGGCTCGGCGCTTCGGCGAGCGGGTCGACGTCGTGGAACTTGCTGTAATCGATGCGCAGCGTCGCGCCATCCTGTTCGAGGATGTCGCGAAAGGTCGCATTCCAGCGGACGGCCGAAGCCTGATATTCGCCGCGCGCCTTGAGCACCTGACCGGTGGTCTCGTCCGTACCGCTCAAGCTCAGAATGAAAATCGCCTCATACTCATCGAGCGTCTGCGCGGTCTCATGCCGGAGTGGGCTGCCATCGTCGATGACGTGCATGATGTTCCAGCCGAGCGCGAAGACGGGATGCTGGGAGCGTACCAACGGCAAATCGATGATGCGGCGGATCCGGTAGCCTTCCGAGGTGACGGTGTTACGCAGCATGCGCAGCTGCGCCGAGGCGTCTTGCACGACGTTCTGGCGCTCGTTCGCCGCTCGGAACATGAGCGTGAGCTTGCCGTCGATGGGGCGCACCACGGCGAATCGAGCGAATAGGAAGCGCGCGCGGGGACGTGAGAAGCGTGCGAACATGAGACCGGTGATGAGGGCGAGCATCAGCAAGCCGGTGAAGATCTCGATCATCGCCACCGTGTGGCCGTAGAGAGTCTGGGGATGCATGTCCCCATAACCTACGGTCGCGAGAGTCTCGACGCTGAAGAAGAAGTCCCCGACGAATCCAGGCGGATTCAAGTTGGCAATGCAATTCGGCACGAGATGGAAAAGACAGCCGAACAGGAGATCGAAAACCAGGAAGAACGCGACGATCGTGGCAAACAGGCGCGGCCAGCTGACCATCATGGCATAGTGATAGAGATCCTGAACTACTTCCCGGCGGATGCCCTGACTGATCACGTCGCGTAAGCCGACGCGCACGAGCCGCGCGCCCCGCGGTTTCGCCGCCCTCGCGGGTCGGTGCGGGTCCGACGGGTTATCTCTCGTTGCCATGAGATCTCGCTGCGCGATTGAGTGCGGGGAGACACAGTTTATACAATTCGGTGCCAAGACGGCCGTTAGGGGAACTCGGTGAGTTGGAGAGCGTGGGCAGCATTCGCGGCGTTGTGTGTGATCTGGGGAATCCCGTACTTTCTGATCAAGGTGGCCGTGGCCGAAGTCCCGCCGCTCGTCGTTGCCTGGTGCCGCCTGGTGCTCGCGACCGGTGTTCTGCTGCCGGTGGCGTGGCAGCGAGGCGCGCTCGGCTCTTTGCGCGGGCACGCAGCGGCTCTGTGCGCCTTCGCTCTCGCCGAGTTCGCGATTCCGTTCGCCGCGATCTCCTGGGGCGAGCAATGGATCAGCTCGTCCGTCACCGGCATACTCATCGCCACCGTGCCGCTCTGGGTCGTTTTGCTGGCGCGCTCGTTCGGCGTCCATGAGCCGCTCACGGTGCGCCGCTTGATAGGGCTCGCGCTCGGCTTCATCGGCGTGGTCACGCTCCTCGGTTTCGGCACGATCTCCGGGCCGTGGGGTTGGGCGGGCGTTGGGTGCATGCTGATTGCGGCGTTTGGTTACGCCGTGGGCCCCTTGATCATTCAACGTCACTTGCGCGAGCTCGATGCGGTTGGTCCTTTGGCGACCTGCCTCGCGATTGCGTTAGTGTTGCTCACGCTGCCGGCGATGCGCGGGTTGCCGGCTCACTGGCCGAGCGCGGCGGCCATATCCTCGCTCCTGGTGCTCGGAATCCTGTGCACCGCGATCGCCATGCTGCTCATGTTCTATCTGGTCAATCATGCGGGGGCATCGCGGGCCAGTCTGATTACTTACGTCAATCCCGCAGTGGCCTCGCTCCTCGGGATCGGGCTTCTCCATGAGCATTTGGGGGCCGGCGGGGTTGCGGCGTTCGGGATGATCCTCGCGGGATCCTGGCTCGCGTCGCGGCGCGCTGCACAGCGACTCGAACCGCAGCTCGATCCGCCGGCCGCTTGAACCTCAGGAGTCTTTGCCCAGCGCCCGGCTGAACGCCGCGATCGCCCCGAGCGCCTCGTCCCTGATCTCGATGTCCGTGCGCCCGCTACGTACCGGCACGTGGAAGGAGTGATCCGCATCGCTGAACAGCTCGAGCCGGGCGCGGGCGCCGAGGGCCTCGATCACCGGCAAGAGATACGCTTGCGTCGCGAACTCATCACGCGCCCCCTGCAAGAACAACATGGGTATCTCGATGCGCGCCAGGTGAGCGGCGCGGGCCGCCGAGGGCTCCTTGGGGGCATGCAGGGGAAACCCCAGAAATACCAGCCCGCGCACCCCCGGAAGGGGATTGCTTGCTTGCGCTTGCGAGGTCATGCGGCCGCCGAACGACTTTCCGCCCGCGAGCAGCGGCAGGGACGGGGCCATACGCCGCGCGGCCTCGACTGCCGCGCGCACAGTGGCGTGACAAAGGGGCGGGGAATCGGGTCTGCGACTGCCTCGCGACATGTAGGGAAACTCGTAGCGCAACGTATCGATCCCGCGTTGCGCGAGGCCGCACGCCATCTCACGGAGAAAGGCATGGCGCATGCCCGCGCCGGCGCCGTGAGCCAACACCAGCATGGCATGCGCATCTGTCGCCCGCTGCAGAAGCCCCGGCACGTGCGTCGAGCCGTCGACCTCGATGCTCAGCTCTTCAGAATCGGACAGGCTCACCCGCTCAGTATGCGCGAGTACCGGCGGTGCGAGTACCCGCGCGCCGCGGCTACTTCATTTTCGTCGTGTTGGAATCGTCGTTCTTGCCATGAGCCTTGGCGCGCTCCTCGGCTTGCGCAAGATCCGCCTCTTCCTCGGGCCGCACATGCGGTCCCTTGCTGATTTTTGCCTTCCCCTTCGGAGAATTCACGAATGCCTGCTCGGCCTTGTTGAATTCCGCGGCCGCCTCGGGATTTCCTTCGCCGTGATTGGTGCCCTGCTGTTTCATCGCTGTGCTCCTCGGTGCGTCGTGGACGATTTAGACATAAGCTTCCATGGGCACGTCATGCATTGCGAGTCTTCCGGCGCGCCGCGTGACGTAGGAGATGTCTGACCGTCAGTGTTGTTTTTGCGCTGCTGACATAAGCGGGATTCGTTTCACGGTTGTCGTCATCGAGCGACGCCCGTCACGGTTTCATTTGACGCAGTTCGCCAATATCCTTGTCATCAGCATTGGGAGAGACGCGGAACGCTTAATGGGCACACCAATCAATTCCCCATTGACGAGCGAAATTTGGCATTTGACCATCGACGACTTGCTCGAGCCGCTTCCGGCATCGCCACGCCTCGGCGGTCCCGGTCCTTTCGTGATCAACCTGAGTGCGTCCACCGCACCCATCAGCTTGCCGATGAAAGCCATCGCCGAGCATTCCGGCACACACGTGTATCAGATCCAACGCACCGAGGACCGGCGGGTGCGATACCGCCTGAGATTTGGTCCCTTCGAGACCGAAGAAGAAGCAGAGGGGTTGCTGTCCACCGTGCGCGAGATTTATCCGAGCGCCCTGACCGCGACCGCCGAGCCTGAAGATCTGCGCAGCATCGAGGCCATCAAGAGTAAGATCGAAGCACAACAGCTCGCGATGGTGAAAGCCGCCATGAGCAAGGCGGCGAGCGCGTCCCTTCCCAATGGGCGCCCCGGCACGGCGGCCCGCGTCGCGCCGCCGGAACCGCCGGAGCGGCCCTTGGCAGCCGATGGAGAGTCGCTGCCGACGACTCCGCCCGCCGCGTGGCTGGCGCTGCAGACGCCGAGCCCGGCGCCCACGGAGCACTCCCTGAAGCCGGATGTTCCGGCGCCGGTGGCCAAGCCGTCGCCCAAGCCGCCCGCGAGCGTCAAGGTTGCTGCCCCGACAAAATCTGTCCGGGCGTTCGCGCCGGCCCGATGGTCAGCAGCGGCTCGAGCCTTCGTACCCAGCGCAGACTTCGCATCCGCCCCCGCGCCCGCATCTCCTGCGAGCGTCGATAAAGCGCCGGCCGGGGCATCCGCTTCCGGTTCGAGCCCCGCGACCGCCGCCATAGTTTCGGCATCGCCCGCGACGGTCGGGGCCCCCGCGGCGCCCGCGCTTCCCGACGTGCGCGAGTTATTGATTCCCGTGCTGTCCGATAGTGTGGTTCTGCCGCGCACGGCGGCGGTTTCGCGTCCAGTGGCCTCGACCCCACCCGCGCCCAAAGTCTCCGGCCCTGCACCGGCGAATTCGCCGGCGCCGGCCGTCGTGACGACGGCAGCGATTGCAGCTGCGCCGGTCGTGGCAGCACCGCCCATCGTGACGCCACCGCCCGTCGCGGCGGCGCCGCCCGTCGTGACGCCTCCGCCGGTTATGGCAGCACCGCCCATCGTGACACCACCACCCGTCGTGGCGGCGCCGCCGGTCGTGACACCGCCACCCGTCGTGGCGGCACCGCCGGTTGTGACACCACCACCCGTTGTGGCAGCGCCGCCGGTCGTGACTGCGCCCGCGGTCATTGCACCCCCTCCGGTCACTGCGCCACCTGCCGCGGTGACCGCACGCCCGGTCATGCCAGCGCCCGCTCCGCGGATGACGCCTGCGCCTCGCCCGGCAGCGGGAGCGGGGGCGCCGCGAACGGAGACCCGAGACGCACGGGTGGAAAGTTTCGACACTACGCAGACGCTGCGGCCGTTGACGCCGAAGGAGCTCGAAGACGCCTCGTCGCTTCGTTGGTTCGTGATCCAGCTGTCGTGCTCCGAGGAAATCTTCGATCCGGACGCACTGCCGAACCTCGATATCTTCAGTGAGTACCGGCTCTATTCAGTGGCAAGTTTGGAGCAAGGCAGGCCAATGCACTCCTTGCGCGTGGGCTTTTTCTCCGAGGAGTCGCACGCCAAGGCGGTCGCCGGCTATCTCGGGACGTTCTACGACAATCCCACCGTCAAGCGCATCAGTGCCGCCGAGCGCACGCGCTTCGCTCAACACCGCGTCGAGGCCCGCAAGGACATCGGGGCGACGGGTCGGCACGCGGTCATCGAAATCACGGATGAGCGCGTGATTCGTCCCAAGCGTTCGGGTAACACGGCGGCCCCTCCGATGCCTGCGCCATCACCGACTCCGCCGTCCGTTCGGGGCCGATAACGCAATCTCGCCGACTCCGGCCATTGGCCGGGGACCTGCCCTGGCGGCAGGACGAATGAAGGCGCAAAATTCCCCTGACGATAGAAGCAACTCCGGCGACGGGGGGGCCTGCCGCCAAGGCGCCATGAAAGCATAACGGCTTTAGGGGGGTCCATGAACAAGCTAGTAGGACGCAAGGCATTGGTCACGGGCGGAGCACGCGGTATCGGTCGCGCCATTGCGCGAGCCCTTGCGGCCGAGGGAGCCGATGTCGCGATCAATTTTCAATCGAGCGGAAGCGATGCCGAAGCTTTGGCCACCGAGCTGGGCGACGCGGGTCGACACACGCTGCTCCTCAAGGGGAGCGTCGCTGAGCGCGCAACCTGGAACTCGATGATGGAGCAGATTGGCGAGGCTTGGGGCCGCCTCGACATCCTGGTCAACAACGCCGGCATCACGCGCGACAAGACGTTACGCAAGATGACGGACGACGACTGGCTCTGCGTCCTCAACACCAATCTCAATGCGTGCTATCTCGGGGTGACTGCTGCGATGCCAATGATGATCGAGCAGAAGTATGGCCGCATCATCAATATCAGCTCGTTCGTCGGTCAGGCGGGCAACTTCGGACAAGCCAACTATGCGGCGAGCAAGGGCGGCATCATTGCCTTCACGAAGACGGCCGCGATGGAGCTCGCCAAGCATAACGTGACGTGCAATTCACTTGCCCCCGGCTTCACGGAGACGGGCATGCTGGCGAAGGTTCCCGACCACGTTCAGGCGCAAATCTTGGCGCGCATTCCGATGGGCCGATTCGCAACACCCGATGAGATCGCGCGCGCGGTTTTATTCTTGGCGGCGGACGGCGATTACGTCACCGGGCAGCAGATCAACGTGAACGGCGGTGTGTACATGTAGCCGAGCTGAGGTGCGCGCAGAGCCTCAGCGCGCTGCGAGCCACTCTCCGATCGCCGCGGGAACCTGGCGCTGCGCGCGTGCGCTCACGTACATGCCGATGTGACCCAGGTCGAGCTCGAGCGTGGTGAAATCACTGCTGCGGACGAGACCGCGCAGCGCCGCGGACGAAGCGGGGGGCACGAGGTGATCCCGCGCGCCGATCAAGTTGAGGATCGGCAACTCGAGGTTGCGCAGATCCACCCCGCGCCCGCCGATCTCGAGTCCGCCCCGCACGAATCGGTTCTGCTGATAGAACCACACCACGAATTCCCGAAAAGCGGCGCCCGCCTGATCCGGGCTGTCGTAGATCCACCGCTCGACGCGCATGAAATTCTCGATCCGCGCCCGATCGGGCTCGCCGCGCAGCAGATCCACGTACTTCTGATGCGACAACCGAAACGGCATGAGCGCGAGGAACAGCTGGTTGAGCACATCGCCGGAGACGTTGGCTTGGCCCACCCAGGCCTCCACGTCGATCTTGCGAGCCCACTTCGACAGCAAATCCGCGCTCGTATGAAAATCCACCGGAGTTACCATGGTGATGAGGTTGCGCACGCGCTCGGGATGCAAGGCTGCGAAGCACAAGCTGAACACCCCGCCCTGACAAACGCCGAGGAGGTTGAGCGCGGCGACGCCGCGGGCTTTCAAGATCTCCTCGACGCAGCCCGCGAGCTGGCCCTCCAAATAGTCCTCGAGACTCGTGAAGCGGTCCGCGCCGTCCGGATAGCCCCAATCGACCAGATAGACATCGAGACCGCGGGACAGCAGCCCCCGGATGAGCGAGCGCTCGGGCTCGAGGTCCATCATGTAGGGCCGATTCACGAGCGCATAAACGATGAGCAGCGGAACGGCGCTCGGCAGGCCGGAAATGGAGCGATAACGATATAAGCGCAGCTTCCCCGATCGCCAGACTTCGTCTTTCTCCGAGCACCCGGGTGCGCAGTGCCGCGCCGCCGAGAGAGCCGCATACAAGGCCGCACTCATCGCTTGCGTCTGACGCGGGCGGCTCGCTTCTTGGCTGCCGTGGTTCGCTTTTTGGCCGCGGGGCGGGCAGCGGTCTGCTGCTCGAGAGCCCGCACACGCATTGACAGGGAATTGATTTCATTGCGCGTCGGCCAATCGAGCCATTTGGCCCACGGCTCGATCGAGGCTGCGGATTCGTCGCGCCAGTCGCTGGCCGCCTTGACTGTCTCCGCGAGCGCTGTCCCGAAGGCCTCACCATGGGCCATGCGCGCATAGGCTTCTTCGGCGCAGTCGACCCATGCGTCGTATAACCCGTGCAGTGCCTCCGGCGTGAGCGGTGCGGCCGCCGAGCTCATACGGGACACGAAGGCGCGCGCCGCTTCAGCCAGAGCGTCGGACCACAGGCGCTGCAGGCGACGCTGGGCCTCTTGCAGGCGTTGCCATGCCGCGGCGACGCGCTGCCAGCGTTCTTGTTGCTCGCGAGTCGGCCCGAGCGCCGGCGCGTCCGGTGCGGGTGGTGCGGGGCGACCGGGTGCGGAGCCTTCCCACATCCTGTCGAGCACACCGCCGAACTGATCGCGCAGAAAATCGCCAAAGGCCGCCGCCGTCTGGGAATCCTGGCCGCCCTGATGGAAAGCGCGCGCGGCTGCGGCGAATCGCTCGGCATCGATGAAGGGGGCGAACCCCGTAGGCGTGCCAGGCGGTCCGGTTGAGGACCCTTCGGCCATGGGATTGAAAAGGGCGGCGAATGCCGCCCACTGGCGCCATGCATCAGCGGCCACGGCGCACCGGGGGCCGTGCGATGCAAAAGACGCGGGGGCGCGATATGGAAGAATAATGTAACATGAGATAAACTTCCTAACTATATGTTTTTATTTAGATTAAACCTCGTTACCAATAGTGATGTCTGATTAGTGTGACATCGTGAGTTGTGCGATGCCAAATGAAGAATTAGGATGATCGAGGAGTTGGAATTCCGCCATGCAAGAACGCCTCATCCGAAAATACGCGAACCGTCGTCTCTACGACACCACGGCCAGCCGCCACGTGACGCTCGACGACCTGCGGCAAGTCATCGTCGCCGGCAACCGGATCAAAGTCGTCGACGAAAAGTCCGGCGAGGATCTAACCCGCTCCGTCCTCCTGCAAATCATTGCCGAGCAAGAGCAGTTTGGTGTGCCCGTGTTGGATTCCGACCTTCTCGAAATGATCATCCGCTTCTATGGCAGCCCAATGCAAGCAATGCTCAGCCGCTATCTGGGCGAAGCCTTCGGCTCGATTTCGCGGCAGCAGGAGGCCATGCAGTCAGAGATCGCCAAGGCCCTGCAGGCACCCTTCGCGCCGCTGACCGAGCTCACGCGCCAAAACATGCAAATGTGGGACCAACTGCAGACCGCGACCCGCAACGCCTTTACGGGCGGTGCGGCGGGTCCCTCCGATGATCCGGAGCCGAACGCCGCACCTCGGGGTGCGAGCGCGGCAAAGAAACGAAAGAAAGGCAAGTAACTTCTATGAATATGCATGACAAGACGGTGGTGGTCACGGGCGGCGGACGCGGTATCGGTCGGGCGATCGCCTTGGATCTTGCCGACCACGGCGCAAATCTTGCGCTGTTCGACCTCAACAAGGCGGACCTCGAGGAGACGGTGCAGCGTTGCGAGGCCAAGTCGGTCAAAGCACGCGGTTACCAGGTGAATGTTGCCGACGAGGCCGAAGTGACGACGGCGATGGGCCGCGTCGTTGCGGAGCTCGGCCGACTCGACGGACTCGTGAACAATGCGGGCATTGTCCGTGACGGTCTGCTCGTCAAGGTCAAGGACGGCGTGGTCGTCGGGGAAATGAGCCTGGATCAATGGAATGCGGTGATCGGGGTGAATCTTACCGGCGTGTTCCTCTGTGGGCGCGAGTCAGCCAAGCGCATGATCGAGCTCGGCAATGGCGGAGTCATCGTCAATATCTCGAGCATCTCCCGGGTCGGCAATGCCGGCCAGAGCAATTACAGCGCCGCCAAGGCGGCTGTGGAATCCATGGCCGTGGTGTGGGCCAAGGAACTCGCGCGCTATGGAATCCGCTCGGGGTCCGTCGCCCCCGGATTTACCCGCACCGACATTTTGTCGGCCATGCGTCCCGAGGTGCTCAACAAGCTCACCGCGCCGGTGCCATTGAAGCGCTTGGGACTCGCCGAAGAAATCGCGCACGCGGTGCGCTTCATCTTCGAGAACGATTTCTTCACCGGCCGCTGTTTGGACGTGGACGGCGGCCTGCGTCTCTAGCCGGGTCGATCCGGCTCGAGCTCGAGGGCCTGGCAGATTCGTCGTACCGTTGAGCGCACCCGCGCCACGGACGAGGTGAGCAGCCCATCCGTCGGGCGATCAAACTCTTCGGCCGCGGCATCCGTGCTGGGCCAGGGGAGACCGAGCCGTCGCATCACCAAGCTCTCCACGGCTTCGGCTTCGTATTCATAGATGGTGGTGCATGCGCTCAAATCTTGCGGCGCGTCCCGATGCGCGAGCCAGTGCGTGAGCTCGTGCACCAGCGCCAGCAGTTGTTGGTAGGGATCCAAGCCGGCATGCAAGGTAATGCAGTCGCGGGACTGCCCGCCATGGATGGCCTCGGGGAGCGACTCGCGAACGACACAGCCCCCGCACCGCTCGACGTAGCACTCGAGCGAGCGGATGTGGCTCCGGATGCCGGTCATCGCGGGGACCTGCGAAAACATGGAGGGAGCATGCGCCCGCGCCCCCCGCACGTCGACCCCGTGGCCGTCGAGCGACAGCGTTCGAATGGCGCTCGGCCGGTAATATCTCCCGCATCGCATTATAAGGGTTGCCACACAAGCGCGGCATTACAAAATAAAACGTATATATTATAATGATATACAAAAACAGCAGTGGCGACCAGATCCTCTAGCGATTCCTCTTGCAGTGCATACAAATTGTGCTATAGTGGCTTCCCAGTAGAAAGACCCATACCCATCTGAAGGAACCACCATGACCGACACCACATACGATCCCAAGACGATTTTCGAGACCTACAAGAATGCCTTTGCCCCTGTCCTCAAAGTGCAGCAGGAAGGCCTGAAGGCGCTCGACCGAGTAGGCCGCTATCAGCACGCGGTCGCCGGCGATTACCTGGAGTGGAGCCTGGCGCAGGCCAAGGCCGCCGTAGGCGCGCAGACGCCCGCGGAGTTCATCTCGCGGCAGGTGGAGCTCAGCACCGCCCTCAGCGAGAGATTGCGCGCGCGTGCTCAAGAGTTCGTCAAGCTGACCGCCGATTCACAGACGGACGTCAGCGATGCGGTGAACGAGAGCGTGAACCGGGCCGCTGCCGAGACCAAGCGAAAGGTGGGCTAAGAGTCATCTCTTAGGCTATCGAGCAGGGGGCGCCGCGAGGCGCCCTTTGTGTATCTGGACTAAGATTGTGCCCATGAATGACCAATCCAAGGTATCCGATGGCGTCGAAGACGTGGGCCGCGTGCTGCGGGAACAGCTCGCGGCGGTGACCGGTGGCCTCGCGCCCGATGTGTATGTGAACGCGTGGTGGGATTGGTATCTAAACGTCGCGCAGAAGCCCTCCAAACAGGCCGAGATTTTGCAGGATGGCTTCGCGAAGGCAATGGACAACTGGACGTTTGCGTTCAAGGCTGGCGCGGGCGAAAAGCTACCGCCGGTGCCGGAGGATGCGCGCTTCAAGGACGAGGCTTGGGCACAATGGCCCTTCAACGTGCTGGCGCATGGCTACCGTAACTACGCCGATTGGTGGCAAAAAGCCTGGTCGGGGGTACCGGGCATGGGGCCGCAGAGCGAGCGGCAGCTCGAGTTCGTCGCGCGCAACGCCCTCGAAACATTGTCTCCCGCAAATTACCTGCTGAGCAATCCTGAGCTGCTGGATGCGACGCGGGCGGAAGCGGGACAAAACCTGGTAAGAGGCTTCAGCCATTGGCTGGAGGACGTCGAGCGTACCCTCGAAGGCAAGGGAGCCTCGGGCACGGAGCAGTTCGTGGTGGGTCGCGATGTCGCCGCGACCCCCGGCAAGATCGTGATGCGCAACGATCTCGTGGAACTGATCCAGTATTCGCCACAGACCCCGACGGTGCACGCTGAGCCGGTGCTCATCGTCCCGGCGTGGATCATGAAGTACTACATTCTCGATCTCTCGCCGCGAAATTCCATGGTGCAGTATCTGGTGGCTCAAGGCCACACCGTCTTCATGGTCTCCTGGAAAAACCCCACGGCGAGCGATCGCAATCTCGGCATGGACGATTATCTGCGCCTGGGCATCCGCGACGCGCTCGCCGCGGTCACGGCCATCGTTCCCAAGCGCAGGGTGCACGCCGTCGGCTATTGCATCGGCGGTACTCTCTTATCCATCGCTGCCGCCGTGCTGGCCGCACAAGGCGACGAGCGGCTCGCGAGCCTCTCGCTGCTCGCAGCTCAGCAAGACTTCAGCGAGCCCGGCGAGCTGTCGCTGTTCATCAGCCCGAGCCAGCTCGATGCCCTCGAGGCGGCGATGCGCCGGACCGGCGTTCTCAAGAGCGAGCAGATGGGCGCCGCATTCTCGTTATTGCGCTCGCGCGACTTGCTGTGGACGCCGGCGGTTAACAGTTACCTGCGAGGCAAGCGCGACACCCCCAACGATCTCATGGCGTGGAATGCGGACGGCACCCGCATGCCTTGCCGCATGCATGCCGAATACTTACGCGGGCTCTATTTGAACAATGCGCTCGCCCGCGGAGAGTTTAGCGCCGAGGGGCGATTGGTAGATCTCGCCGCCATCCGCATTTCGATGTTTGTGGTGGGCACCGAGACCGATCACGTGGCGCCGTGGAAGTCGGTGTACAAGGCGCGCGGGCTGACGCGCTCGCCGGACTACACGTTCTTGCTGACCTCGGGCGGTCACAATGCCGGTATCGTGAGCGGCCCCACGCACCCGCGCCGCCGTCATCGGGTGCGCACCTGGTCGAACGAGCGCGATACGCTGTCCCCCGAAGCGTGGCTCGAAACGACGCCTTCTCAGACGGGCTCCTGGTGGCCGACCTGGGATCGTTGGCTGAGCGCACACTCGCGCACGGCGCAAGTGGCGCCGCCGAGCCTGGGATCAGCAAGCGCGGGGTATCCGCCGCTCGCGGACGCGCCGGGACTGTACGTCCTCGAAAAATAGACGTGCGGTGCGCGTCCGCGCGCACTGCTCAGCGCTTGGTCACGCTGCGCTCGCCCGACGGGGGAAGCTTGTTGTGCTCATCGATGAGCTGCTGCACGACGCCGGGATCCGCGAGCGTCGAGATGTCGCCGAGCTGATCGGACTCGTCCGCCGCGATCTTGCGCAAAATGCGCCGCATGATCTTGCCGGAGCGCGTCTTCGGCAATCCGGGCGCCCATTGGATCACATCCGGCGTGGCGATCGGGCTGATCTCCTTGCGCACCCAGTCACGCAGCTCCCGGCGCAGCGCATCGCTCGGCTGGGCGCCTGAAATCAGCGTGACGTAGACGTAGATTCCCTGGCCCTTGACGTCGTGCGGAAAGCCCACGGCCGCGGCTTCGGCCACCTGCGCGTGAGCCACCAGCGCGCTCTCGATCTCCGCCGTGCCCAGGCGATGGCCTGCGACATTCAGCACATCGTCGACGCGCCCCGTGATCCAGTAGTAGCCGTCCGCATCGCGGCGTGCGCCGTCGCCGGTGAAATACCTGCCGGCGAAGGTCTTGAAATAGGTGTCGATGAATCGCTGATGGTCGCCGTAGACGGTGCGCATTTGTCCCGGCCAGCTATCGAGCAGCACTAAATTGCCCTCGGCCGCGCCTTCCAGAGCCTTGCCTTCGGCATCCACGATGCCGGGCTGCACGCCGAAGAACGGTAGCGTCGCCGATCCGGGCTTCAAGTCGACGGCACCGGGAAGCGGGCTGATCAGCACGCCGCCCGTCTCGGTTTGCCACCACGTGTCCACGATCGGGCAACGGCCGTCGCCCACCACCCGGTGATACCACTCCCACGCCTCGGGATTGATCGGCTCGCCCACCGAACCGAGAAGACGCAGCGTCTTGCGGGAGCTCGCCTCCACCGGCGCTTCGCCTTCGCGCATGAGCGAGCGAATGGCCGTGGGGGAGGAATAAAAGATCGTGACCTGATGCTTGTCCACGACCTGCCAGAATCGACTGAAGTCGGGGTAATTCGGGACCCCCTCGAACATGACTGTGGTCGCGCCGTTGGCGAGGGGCCCGTACACGACATAGCTGTGGCCGGTGACCCAGCCCACGTCGGCCGTCCCCCAATACACATCCTCTTCGCGCAGATCGAACACCGCCTCGTGGGTGAATGCCGCATAAACGAGGTAGCCGCCCGTCGTGTGCAACACACCCTTCGGTTTGCCGGTTGAGCCGGAGGTGTAGAGGATGAAAAGCGGATCCTCGGCACCCATCTCCTCGGGCGGACAGGTTTTCGGTTGACCGGGTACGAGGTCCGCGTACCAATGATCGCGGTCCCGCTGCATGGCTACGGACGTACCGGTGTGCTTCACCACCAGCACCTTCTTGACGCTTTGTGTGCCCTTGTGGGTCAGCGCCTCATCGACGCACGCCTTGAGGGCGATGCGTTTGCCGCCGCGCAGCCCCTCGTCGGCCGTGATGAGGTGGGTCGATCCGCAATCGGCGATGCGCCCTGAGAGCGCTTCGGCCGAGAATCCCGCGAACACCACCGAGTGCACGGCGCCGAGCCGCGCGCAGGCAAGCATGGCGATGGCGATCTCGGGAATCATCGGCAGATAGATGGTGACCCGGTCGCCCCTGCGCACGCCGAGCGCCTTCAGGGCATTGGCGCACTGGCAGACGCGCTCGTACAACTCGCGATAGCTCAGGCGCTCGGAGAGCGCCGGATCGTCCGATTCCCAGATGATGGCCGTCTTGTCGCCGCGCTTCTCGAGGTGGCGGTCCAAACAGTTCGCCGACACGTTGAGGGTACCGTCGTAAAACCAGCGGATGCGGAAATCCTCCGCTGCGAAGCTCACGTCCTTGACGCGGGTGAAAGGCTTGAGCCAATCGATACGCCGTCCGATCTTTCCCCAGAACTCTTCCGGCGAGCGGATCGCGTCGGCATACATTCGGGCGTAGTCGCCTCGTTTGATTCGTGCGGAATCCGCAAAGCTTTGCGGAACCGGATATAGGCTCTTGTGCATAATGGCCTCTCGCGTGTGACCGTGGCTGCTAAACCCCCGCCGGTAGTTTAGCGTAGACCCTCTATGGCCGGGCAATGGGAGAGTGGCGATCGGTGGATGCCTCTGAGATCGCCGGCCGCGAGGCCGGACTGCACAAAGATCTAAGCCGCGCACAGCTGGTCATGATCGGCCTGGGCGGCGCGATCGGCACGGGACTGTTCCTGGGGAGCGGGGTCGCGATCGGCTACGCGGGCCCCGGCGTCATCGTGAGCTACGCCATTGCAGCTATCGCCGCCGTGGCAGTGGTGTTCAGTCTCTCCGAGATGGCGGTCGTTCATCCGATGGCGGGCTCGTTCGGCGCCTACGCCGAGATCTATCTGAGCCCCTGGGCGGGATGGATCGCCCGCTACTCCTACTGGATGGCCCAAGTCATCGCGGTGGGAGGCGAGGCGGTGGCGGCCGGGGTGTACATGACCTTCTATTTTCCCGGCACTCCGGTATGGCTCTGGTCGCTGGCATTCGCCGGCGTGCTGCTGTATTTCAATTCGCGCTCGGTGCACAACTTCGGCTCCATCGAGTACTGGTTCGCGCTCATCAAGGTCATCGCGATCGTGCTGTTCATCGTGCTCGGCGCGGTGAATATCTTCGGCCCGGGCGCCGCCCCCCTGGGACTTCACAATCTGACCGGGCTCGCGGGTGGCTTCGCCCCGCACGGCGCGCAGGGCATCTGGATGGCCGTCATTCTCGGCATATTGTCATTCACCGGGATCGAGGTGATTGCCGTGACCTCGGGGGAGGCGCAGGATCCGGTGCGCTCGATTCCCGCGGCGCTGCGCACCATGGGGCTGCGTTTGTTCCTGTTCTACGTACTGTCGCTTTGCGTCGTGGTATCGGTCGTGCCGTGGACGGAAACGGGAGCGACGGTCCTCACTCAGAGCCCTTTCGTGCGGGTGTTCGCGCATTCCGGTATGCGGCACGCGGCGGGCATCATGAACTTTGTCGTGCTGAGCGCGGCGCTCTCGAGCATGAACACCAACGTGTATCTGTGCTCACGGATGCTGTTCTCCCTGGCGCGCGGCGGTTACGCGCCCCGGATCCTCGGCCGCCTGAGCCGCAAGGGCACGCCGCTCGCGGCGATTTTTCTGTCCGGGGTTTGTATTTTGCTGGCTGCGGGAGTTTCCAAGCTCACGCCCTTGGCCTACAACTATCTGTTCGGCATCGCGCTGTTCGATGCCATCATCGTGTGGATCATCATCCTCGCGGGCCACTTGAGCTTCCGGCGACGGCACGTCGCCGCGGATCTGCCGGTGCGCATGCCGGGATTTCCGCTGGCGCAGTTTGCCGGCTTGACGCTCCTCTGTGCGGTCTTGGTGACGATGGGCCTCACGAGAGAGTGGCGGATCTCGTGGATTGTCGGCGTGCCCTGGCTGGCGCTGCTCACGGCGGTGTATTTCGCCGTGGTGCGCGCCCGGCGCGCGCCCTGAGCCTTGATTGCCGGATTATATGACATTGCATAGAATAGCGCCTGAGCCGGCAACGAGATATCTGTATGACGGAGCCTGATTTCGCGATTCTGCGCCGGGAATTTCCGGTGCTGGCGCGCAAGACCTATCTGAACAGTGGCTCGTACTGCGCGCTGGCCAACGAAGTCAAGGCCGCGTTCGAGGCGTACTTGGACGACCGGCTCCTCGTAGGGGCCAATTGGGACCTCTGGATAACGAAGAACGAGGCGGTGCGCGCGCTGACCGCATCGCTCCTGCGCGCCTTACCCGACGAGATCGCGGTCACGGCCTCGGTTTCCGCGGGACTCAACGCGTTGGCGAGCGCTGTCGACTTCTCGGGCCCGCGCAACAAGATCGTCGTGAGCGATTTCGAGTTCCCGACCAACGCCCAGATCTGGCATGCGCAGGAGCCGCGCGGCGCCCGAGTCGTGCACGTGCCGCGCGCCGCCGACGGCTATATTCCGCTGGAAATGTTCGAAAGGGCGATCGATGAGAACACGCAACTCGTCGCCGTCACGCACGTCTGCTTCCGCAACGGTGCGAAGCTCGACATCCCCGGGATAGTGCGCCTCGCGCACGCCAAAGGAGCCCGGGTGCTGGTCGATTGCTATCAATCGGTCGGCTCCGTGGACATCGACGTGAAAGCCTGGGACGTGGACTTCGCCGTCGGCGGAATGCTCAAGTACCTTCTCGGGACCGCAGGTATCGGGTTCATGTACGTGCGCGATACGCTGGTGCCGTCGCTCCTGCCCACGAATAGCGGCTGGTTCGCCCAGGCGCAAATCAACGCCATGGACATTACGGCAAACCGGCCGGCGCCCAATGCCCGCCGCTTCGAGGCCGGAACGCCCCCCGTCGTGAATTGCTATGCCGCCGAGGCGGGGCTGCGGATGCTGCTGCGTGTAGGTCCGCCCGCCGTGGAGAGACGCATCAGGGCGCTCACCCGGCGTTGCATGGAGCGCCTCGCGGAAATCGGCTGGCCGAGCGTCACCCCGACGCCCGACGAGCGGCGCGGCGCCACGGTTGCGCTGCCGTCACGCGACAGCGCGGGCTTGACCGCGGAGCTCTTGAAGCGCGACATCGTCGCGTCTCATCGAGACGCGAACGTGCGGGCCAGTTTTCACTTTTATAACAACGACGACGACGTGGATGCCTTCGTCGCCGCCGCGGCAAGCCTGCGTGACTCATTCGCTCCGCGGGAGCCGGCGAGCGCCTGAGCGCATGATCACGACGGGAAACGGGAGAGCGGCACGGTGGAAATTCGAGTATTGCGTGCAGCAGAGGTTCGCGCACTCCTGCCGATGAGCGAGTGCGTCGAGCTCATGCGGCGCACCATGATTGCCCTCTCGGAAGGGCGCGCGGTGGCGCCGCTGCGCTCGATCATGGCGTTGCCCGATGCGCGCGGCATGCTCGGCAACATGCCCGGATATCTTGCGGACCCCGAGTGCTTCGGCGTCAAACTCGTGAGCCTCATGCCTCACAACAAGCCTCCCGAATATCCCTCGCATTTGGGTCTCGTTCTCCTCTTCGAGGCCGGACACGGCTGTCCCGTGGCCATTCTCGATGCGGCTGAGATCACCGCCATCCGCACGGCCGCCGCGAGCGGTCTCGCGACCCGCCTGCTCGCGCGACCGGATGCCGGCGATCTCGCCATCCTCGGTGCCGGCGAGCAGGCGCGCAGCCATATGGAGGCCATGCGGGCTGTCCGGCCGTTGCGCCGTATCCGCGTGTGGGCGCGCGACCCGGGGAAAGCCGAAGTCTTTGCGGCAACGGAGGGGGCACGGCATGGAGTGGCGATCGAGACGAGCAGCAGCGTTCCCGAGGCGGTCGAGGGCGCCGATATCATCTGCACGCTCACCAAGGCGCACGAGCCGATTCTGTTCGGCGATTGGATTGCGAGCGGCGCGCACCTCAACGTCGTGGGCTCGAGCATTGCCGCGGCCGCCGAGATCGACACGACGGTCGTGGTGCGCTCGCGCTTCTTTGTCGACTGCCGCAATTCGACGGTAAACGAGGGCGGGGAGTACCTTCGTGCGCTGCGCTGCGGCGCCATCTCGGCGGCGCATATCGCGGCCGAAATCGGTGAGGTCGCGAACGGCACGAATCCCGGGCGTACCTCGCCCGACGAGGTGACCCTGTACAAATCGCTCGGTGTCGCGCCTCAAGATCTTGCGTCTGCGCATTACGTGCTGGAGAAGGCACGGGCCGGCGGCATCGGACAACTCATCGAGCTTTAGCGGAGGGGAAATGACCAAGGAGAAGGCCGAACTGCGTACCGCGCCCCGCGTCCGGAAGGCGGCGGAGGCTCTATTCGACGATTTTCTGCCCCATCTGGTTGCGCGGCTTGCCCATCAGCTAAATACCGATCTCATCGAGAAGCTGAGAAGCGAGGGCATCAACGTCACGCGCTGGCGCATTCTCGCGGTCCTCGCGATGGGGGAGGGAATTACCATCAACGAAATCATCGATCGCGCCATGATGCAGCAATCGGCGCTCAGCCGCGCGCTCACCAGCATGGTCAAGGAAGGTTACGTGCGGCGCGTCGTGCGGCGCGACGATGCACGTTGCGCGGGTATCTATCTCACGGACAAGGGACGCGCGTTGTTTGATAGCCTGAACGTTGTCGTTCGTCGGCGTGAGAAGCGTTTGCTTGCGGGAATGTCGCCGCGTGAGGTGCGCGCGACGTTTGCCTTGATGCGGCGGCTGAGCCGCAACATGGAGCGTTGATTGAACGCCATCAAGCCTGAGATTGCTCACCGCAAGGGCCATTATTTCGAGCTGAAGGCGGGTGAGCGCTACTTCTGGTGCAGCTGCGGTCGGTCGAGGCAGCAGCCCTTTTGCGACGGCTCGCACGCGGGGACGGGTTTCACGCCGGTCGCCTTCAAAGCCGAGCGCGACGAAGAGGTCATTTTCTGCGGCTGCAAGCACACCGGCAGCCCGCCGTTTTGCGACGGCAGCCACAGCAACCTCCCCGGCGGCTATGCGGCCGATGATGCCGAGAGCCTCGACAATCGGCGGGTAAGGCTGGTCGAGCCCGGCGGCGGGCCGATCGTGCATCTCGACGGGAATTGCTATGTGTTTTCGACCGCGCGCGCCGCGCTGCAGGCCAGGGGTGCCATGCGCTACTGCGCCGTGGTGACTCCCGCGAACGGAGCGCTCTTTCAGTCGCAGTTCTACGCCCGGATATCGCATGGAAGCTCACCCGTGATCAGCGCCGACGGTCGCCACACCGTGCTGTTCGTGAGTGCCGGCAGAGGCCATATCGAGATCGGCGGCCGGCGCTTTCCCGTCGAGCCGCTCACCGGCGTCTATGTGCGGCCGGGTGAGACTTACCGCATCGAGGCTCTCGAGCGACTCGAGGTATTCATCTCTAACGGGCCCGGAAGCGAGGACCTCGTCTGGGCGGAGCGCATGGAGAGCGCGTTCGACGCCGATCACCCGGAGCGCCGCGCCTCCATCGATGTATCGCAACGTCACAAGCTGGCCGAGCGTCACTATCAGCTGCTGATCTCCCGTGAGCACGGCTCGACGGTCGTGACGCAGTTTATCGGCAACATTCCGCTCTCCAAGGCGGAGCCGCACCGCCATCTCTATGAGGAGGCGCTGATCTTCTTGAACGGTGCCGGCATGGTGTGGACCGAGAACACCAAAGCCCGCGTGTGCGGCGGAGACGTCGTGTTCCTGCCCCGCAAACAACTGCATTCCGTGCAGTGCGCGACCCCGGCGGGCCTCGATGTCGTCGGCGTGATCTATCCGGGCGATAATCCCTCCATCAATTACTAGTGACCGGAGCATGCACATGGCGACTCACGCACAGACTCTCTCGACCCTCATCGACGGCATCCTGGGCGGCGGTATCCGAGTGGTCGATCTGACCGTGCCGCTGGATGCCGCCACGCAAACGATCCGGCTCCCGGCACAATTCGCTCCCTCGAAGCCGTTCGCGCTCGAGGAAATCTCACGCTACGACGAGCGCGGTCCCGCCTGGTACTGGAACAACATCAGCTGCGGCGAACACACCGGCACCCATTTCGATGCCCCCGTGCACTGGGTGACCGGCAAAGACTATCCGGACAACGCAACC